>ERZ808051.483-NODE-483-length-43640-cov-41.161858_pt1 | contig 43640 bp, 35 predicted proteins | sample MGYA00380199_ERZ808051 | MGnify/ENA primary metagenome ERZ808051 (study PRJEB31490, sample SAMN06133391) | mouse gut metagenome | isolation source: J11 | host: mice | place: China: Chengdu | collected 2015-05 ... | reverse complement strand
GAAAATGCTGGCAGCCAGAGATGAATATTTGCAGGAAGCGTCAGAAACCATATTCCGGATGAGCGCGGACGATCTGGTGCGCAAAAGGTGCCTCGACCGGGAGGAGTATTATCAGGACCTGCGCAGTTATGAGAGGAAGATAGAACTGGACCGGATCGAGCATGAGCAGGATCTGCGCAATTATGAGCGGAAGATCGAACTGGACCGGATCGAACATGAGCAGGATCTGCGCAATTATGAAAAGAAAATAGAGCAGGACCGGCTTGCTCATGAGCAGGATAAACGCAATTATGAGAAAAAGATAGAACAGGATCGTTTGGCGCACGAGCAGGATCTGCGCAATTATGAGAAAAAGATAGAGCAGGATCGTTTGGAGTATGAGCAGGATAAACGCGGTTATGAGAAAAAGATAGAGCAGGACCGGCTTGCTCATGAGCAGGATAAACGCAATTATGAGAAAAAAATAGAACAGGACCGCTTGGAGTATGAGCAGGATAAACGCAGTTATGAGAAAAAGATAGAGCAGAATCGTTTGGCGCACGAGCAGACTCTGTTAACCCTCGCCGAGCGGGACGCCCAAATCCAACAGTTGCAGGCACAACTGGAAGCACTGAAAAAACAGAACCCCTAAATTCACAAAAGGAGCATACCCGCGATATGCTCCTTTTGCGTTGTGTCCATGTCGCCCTGCCCGACCGGACCATGCAAAATCTATTCCGTTTCTCTCTCTGCAGTTGCCTCACTGCTTTCCTCTTCCCCGTCTTCCGCCGCCTTCTGGTTCTTACGCTTCTTCCGTTTCTTATGTACCAGAAATACAGTCAGAAGAATCACCGAAACCGCACCGGCTGCAAGAAAGACGATTTCATCCCTTATCCCTTTCTCTGCTACACGGACGGCAATTCTCACGCTGCTGCCCTCTGCGGAAAAGAGATGATAAATTCCCATCAGTTCCGTCTCCGCCTTTTTCCATCCGGCATTGTCCTCCACATAAATCTCCACGCCTTCCGTCTGCCCCTGCGGAGCCTGATAGCGGATCTGATGGGTTGACGCGCCGTCATCCGGAATCGTAATCTGCCAGCACTCGGTCAGTTCACCGGCTTCCCCGTCTCCCGCCAGCGAAACACCCGCCGCATTCACATCCAGTTTCTCCACAGCCAGTTCATCCTCCTGAAGAAACCGGCCGTCCGCAAGCAGAGAAGACTGCCCGTTATCCCGTATCCAGCTTCCCGCCAGCGTCGTCAGATACCGCACATACTCCACCGATACATCCTCATCCAGCCTGACGTTCGTAAGCTCCTTATTATCCCAATCCGCATAAAAGCCTTCCTTCACAGGAATGTTCGGATATTTTTCCAACGCTACGCTGCCGCCATAAGAGCATTCAGCCGCCCCCACTTCCTCATCATCGGCATAAAAAGTAATTTTCATCTTGCGAAAGTGTGCCGGAAGCCCTTCCCTTTGCAAAAGAGTCTCATAGCTCACCGGCTCTGCCTTGCCGCTATAGCTGATACGGTCGATACCCGCAATCTCATCCGAAACAAAATAGTTGCCCGCAAGCTCGGCTTTGTCAGAAACCCTGCCTGCTATGGCGCCTGAGAAAGCCTCCGCTTCCTTCACCTTCACCATGGACACACAGTTGTCAATCCCGTTTCCCCAACCGGCTATGCCGCCTACATACACCCCGCCTGCCACTGTACACTTTGCGTAGCTTTGTCTGATGTGGGACAAGGACTGCCCTGCAACGCCGCCCACATAATCGCCCGCCGTGCTCTCGATTCTGCCATAATTCTCACAGCGAAGCGTCATTCCCATCTCCTGCAGACCGCAAATGCCGCCCGCATAGCTCTTCTGCGCAGTCACTTTCGCCTGATTCACATTCTGCCTGAGCACACACTTGGTAAGAAACGTGGAGTTTGCCCTTGCCTCGTCAAGTCCCGTGATATCGCTCTCCAGATCAAAGTCATACTCAATCGCCATAGTTCCCGCAATACCCGACACGTTCAGATCCGCTTCCACGTTTCCGCTGTTGGTGCAATCGGCGATGGTGGCGTCCATGCTCTCCTCCGCATTCTCCTGTGACTCATCCTCATACCTGTCGGAATAATCCATATCCAGCACACCGTCCAGCGCATCCGTATACAGAAGCATAATTTCGCTGAACTGGTCGTTGATATCCGACAAATCTTCTCCCAACAGGTCTCCTGATGAGGACATCTCGTCATTTAAATAACCCATATTTTCAGAGATATTTTTCAGATTGGAGTTGAGGCTCCCTGTGGTGGAACGGTAGTCATCCCCCAGTCTCGGAAAACTGATATCCGGCTTATCGTTTAAATTTGTCAGAATATCCTTCGTCTCATCCCCCATTTCTTCCAGATTTTCTGCCGCATCCTTTGCGGAAGAAGCGGCGGATTTCAACTGCTTCTTCGCGTCATCCGTCATCTCGTCTGCATGTCTGGATGCGATATCCGTCATGGTTTCCAGATATTTGCGCATATCCTCCGTGTAACTGCTGCCGCCATGCGCTTCACTGTACTTCTTATCCGCATAATCCCCAGCGGCATCTGCAATTTGTGAGGCATTTGCAGCCATATTTTCCGCTGCCTTTTTCTGTACCTGACGATCTGCCTCCGCCTGCCCGCTGTTGTCGGAAAGCGGAAATTCCCTGCTCTCCCCGCTGCCGCTGTCGTAATGCACCCAGCCGCTAATTCCCATATAATGTTCCGGCACATCCTGAAAGTCAATGGAGGCATAGCTCCAGCCGCTGTCCACACCCGATTCTGTCACCGGCTTTAAATCATATTCATTGGTGGTATCCTCGCTGGCCGCCTTGCCAATATAATAGTTTTCATACGCCTCCGTAGCCTTCGCCACATCCCCGGCATGCTGTTTTCCGGCCTCCTCAATCGCTTTTTTCGCCTGATCGTACTGCTCCCTCTCTTCGGGCGTCATATATTGATAGAGATCCATGGACTTTACCATGTCCTCCAGTTTCCCCGCCGCGTCTTTCACATCTCCCGCCGCGTCCGAAGCATGGTCGATCACACCGCCGTCCTTCGCCGTCTCGTCCAGCACATAATCAAACCGGCTCACCGCCTCATTGACGGAATCCATCATACTGTCCGTCCACTCCGCCGTCCGGTCCGCCAGCGCGTGGGTATCGTCAAGGGCCCGGTCCGCAAACCCCCGGATCACCGACAATCTGTTGGAAAGGATATCCGAACGGTCGCCCGCATCATCTAACATCTTGCCCACCTGATCGTGCATGGTATCAATGTGTTCCGACAATTGCAGCACGATATCCTCCGACAGATCGACCGCTATGTAAGGTTCCGCCTGTCCGACAATACCGCCCACGTCCTTACGTCCGTATATCCTTCCTTTGTTCACACAGGAATACACATACCCAGACTGTCTGCCCGCTATACCGCCGACATTATAGCCCACATGCTCATAACCAATCACGCCCTCGTTAACACAGTTTTGTATGATTCCCGTGGAAATGCCCGCTATGCCGCCTGTATCTACCGTGTTTTCCGTAGTGGAAAGCTTTTCGCTCTTCTCGTCCGTTCCTCCTTCGAGGGAACCCAACAGACCTGCCGTATACTGTCCGAAGTCAATATCCTCCAGCGACTTCGCCTTGTCCTCACTGGAAATATTGACGTCGGCGCGGTTGAGACACCCCACGATGTTGCCGACATTATCGCCTGCTATGCCGCCCGTATAATGCGCGCCCGTAACCGTTCCCTTCGACTCGCTGTCCATCAGTACGCCGCTGATCTCATTGTAGCCTGTGATACCGCCCACATAGTCGCTGGCCTCCACGACGCCGTCAAAGACACAGTTTAACAGAATACCACTGTTATCTCCCACGATCCCGCCGACCACCATCTGTTTCCCTGTGGGCCTGACCGTTCCCTCCACTTTCAGGTTCGCAATCACCGCCGATTCCTGCGTGTAATTAAACAGTCCCACATAGGAGATCGGTTTATGCACCAGAAATCCGCTGATGGTGTGACCCTGCCCGTCAAAGTAGCCGCCAAAAGTCGGTATGGAAACAAAGTTCTCTCCGGCCAGATCAATGTCCGCTGTCAGGTACACCTTCTTGTTCTGCGACCATGTGTCCAGCCAGCAGTCTCTGGAAAAGGCTTTCAACTCCTCCGCGCTTCCGATATAAACCTCTTCCCATTCGATCTCCTCATTCTTATAAGAAGCAATTGTCTCGTTGGCGTCCTCCACGCTGGCAACTGCTTCCTCTTCACCCGCGTCCTTATCGTTATTCTCCGCCCGTTTTTCCACCTTTGTGGAAACCGTTCCCGTCTGCTCCTGCGGTTTTTCTTCCTCCGCCTGTACATACGCCGCCGGCAGACCGCCCATGAACACTGCCGCCGCCATTAACAGGGCTGTCAGTCTCTTCCTGCCCAGCCATTTGACCTCTGAGCGGGCCGTCCTCTTCCTACACATGATCCGCCACCTCCCTGCTCTTATCCTGTTCAGGCGTTCTTTTTTCCGATATGCCTCCGGCCCCGGTTTCCGGCTGCCGCCTGCTCGCCAGCTCCCCGGACACAGCCTCTGTCAACTGCCTGTACTCCTCCTCCGTAAGTTCCGTCACATCCCCGGCCTCCACATAAGCGCTCACATTACCCCTGACAATGGCGCTCATGCTTCCTGTCACCGTTCCCTCAATCCTGCCCCGCACAAGACCGTCCACTCTCATAAGTCCGGTCACATTCTTCGTGCGGATCGGCATATTCATGACAAAGGCCGTCTTCTCAATAATCTTATCCCCCACCAGAAGGATCTGGGGCAGGACAAACATGGTCACAAGAATAGAAATCGAAGTCCCTCTTCCCAGACATTTTCCGATGCCGAAGATCGCCGCATTGGAGGTCAGTTTACCAATCAAAAATCCCGCCACCACCATCATGGTGCCCGAGGTAATAATCGTGGGGAACGCCTGATTCATGGAATCTATGATGGACTGTCTCCTGCCGTTTTCCTTTCTAAGCTCCATATACCGTCCTGCAATGACGATCGCGTAGTCAATGTTTGCACCCATCTGGATCGAGCTGACGATCAGATAGGACATGAAGAAAATATTGTCATGCTGTATCGCCGGAATGGAGAAGTTCAGCCAGATACAGCCCTGTATCACCGCAATCAGAAGCACCGGCATACCTGCCGACTTGAAGGTGAACAAAAGCACCACCAGCACTGCCAGAATGGACACCACGTTATTTACCAGATTGTCGCGGCCAAATGTCTTTTGCAGGTCGTACTGACTCACCGATTCCCCGCATACCAGCACCCTGCCGTCAGGATAATATTTCTCCGCGATCTCATGCATCCTGTCAAGGAAGGCAAAGGTCTCCTCACTTTCCTCGGGAAGCGTCAGGAATACCAGCATACGGCTGTAATTTTCGCCCTGCAGCTGATTCTTCGCAAAGTTCATAGCGTCATAGGCCTCATCCAGCGTATCCTGCAGGTCGTCCTCCAGCGTGACATACCCTTCCTCCACCTCGTCGTGGACAAACATAAACATGTCTATCAGGGACACCTTATACTCCGGAAGGCCGTTAACCACCTTGGCATAATCCTCATCGTTTACGGCATAGGCCGCATACACCAGCTCCGCCACCTCATAGTCCAGATCAATCAGCTCCGAAAACTGTCTCGGCGTCAGCCTGTCTGTCAGGCAGTAATCATCTAACGCCTCTATGTTGGCAAGTCCCTGCGTGTAATCCACCTCCGGACATGCCTCCAGCTCTTCCAAGAGCTTTGCCTCCTTCTCGTAGTCGCCCGCCGGCACAATCAGCGCAACCATATTGCTGGCGCCGAAATTATCCGTCTGCAGCTCCTCCGTCTTCTGGATGCTGTTCTGGATCGGCGGCGTTATGGTGCTGTCCCCGAACACATAAGGACACTTTCCGGAAACCGTGTACGCCCCCACAATGACAAGCACAAAGAGCGGCGCCACGATATGCCTCGTCGCGTAATCAAATTTCCCCACGAAAGGAATGTCCGGGATAAAGCTCTTGTGCCTGGTCTTATCCATCAGCCCGGAAAACAGCATAATCACACCCGGCATTAGCAAAAACACGGAACCCAGCGCCAGAAAAATAGACTTAATCAGGCACACGGACAGATCCGGTCCCATCTTATACTGCATAAAACCCATGGCAATCAGACCGCCTATGGTTGTCAGAGAACTGCCGCAGATCTCCGGGATCGCCTTGCTTAAGGCAATGATAATCGCCTCGCGGGATTCCAGCGCTGCATGTTCCTCCTTGTATCTGTTCAGAAGAATAATGGCGTAATCCACCGACAGCGCAAGCTGCAGCACCACCGTCACGGAATTGGAAACGAAGGAGATCGTGCCAAAGACGAAATTTGTGCCCATCTGCAAAACAGCCGCCGCCACAAAGGTGATCAGCAGAACCGGCACCTCCGCATACGCCTGCGACGTCAGAAAAAGCACCGTCACTACCACAAAAGCCACCAAAACAACGATGACATTCATCTCTTCCGCAATCAGCTCCGCCTCGATATCTCCCAGTGTCGTGGACAGATAATAGTCGTACCCGTCAAGCGTTTCCTTCACCCGCTCCAGCGCTTCCAGACACTGGTCATCCTTCTCGTCATAATCGAAAGTGACATTATAATAGGAAGAACCGTTATAATAATGTTCTTCCGTGTCATCAAAGTCTACCATGAAAACCCCGGGTATAAACTCCAGCTTCCGCCCGACAGACTCCGCCTGTTCATAAGAAACGTTTGCCACCATCACATCGCAGGTTCCGTATGTAATAAACTCCTGCTCCATCAGGTCCAGACCCTGCTTCGTTTCCGTGGAGTCGGGCAGGTAATGGGACATGGAGTTCTCTACGTTCACCCAGTTTCTCGATACAGCGGAAAAAATAATCAGAATGCCAAACAGCAGAAAGAACAGATTGCGCTTATCCACAATGAATCCGCAGATTTTGACCATTGCCTGATTGCCGCTCTTTTTTTCATTTTGTTCCTTGTCCATTGAAAAACACCTCTCTCTTTCAATGGGAAATATAGCACTTCGACCACCGGTCGTCAATTCCGTGCAGGACCAGTTTTATACATTCCCTTGAAATTGTACAGAATACAGCGTAAACTATATCTGTATCGACAGAAAGGCTTTCCTATGAAAAAAAAGTTTCGCATCAACTTATCCACAACACAGACCATCCTTCTCAGCTTTTTGCTGGCAATTCTGGTTGGCAGCTCGCTTCTCGCCCTGCCCGTCAGCGCCGCAGACGGCATAGCCGTACCTTATATAGACGCGCTCTTTACGGCAACCACCTCCATCTGTGTGACCGGACTTGTGACCGTTCCCACCTTTTCCACGTGGAGTCTTTTCGGCCAGATCATCATTCTCTTTCTCATACAGATCGGCGGACTCGGCGTGGTCACGATTATGTCAGGGCTGATGATCAGCCTGCACCGCAGAATCGGCATCAAGGACCGAATGCTGATTCAGGATGCCTTCAACTTAAACACCCTGTCAGGCATGGTAAAATTTATCCGGAAAGTGATTGCCGGCACGCTTCTGATCGAAGGAATCGGAGCGTTTTTGTACATGACCGTATTTGTGCCGGAATTTGGCGTCAAAGGCGTATGGATCTCCCTGTTTAACGCTGTGTCCGCATTCTGTAACGCGGGCATGGATGTGATCTCGGAAAACAGCCTGTATGCCTATGTCCATAATCCGGTGATCAATACCGTAACGATTTTGCTGATTGTTTTTGGCGGCATCGGGTACATTGTATGGTGGGATATCGTGGGTGCGTTGAAACATATACGGAAGCAAAAGCTGAAATGCTTCGCCAATCTGACCCTCCACAGCAAAATCGCCCTCTCCGTCACCGGAATCCTTATCCTTGCCGGAACGGCCGCCATTTTTATCTTCGAGTATAACAATCCCCTGACGATAGGCGGTTTTTCTCTCTTTGATAAGCTGCAGGCTTCCCTGTTTCAGTCTGTTACGACAAGAACTGCCGGCTTCGCGACCGTCCCGCAGGAGGATCTGACAAACGCCTCCGCCATAACCTCCCTGCTTCTGATGTTTATCGGCGGGTCGCCGGTAGGTACTGCGGGCGGCATCAAAACGGTGACCTTTGCCGTACTGATCACCTCGGCATTTGCCACAATGAAAACCCATGCCGAAGCGGAGCTTTTTCATCGGACCATTCCGAAGCAGGCTGTCAGTAAAGCGGTGGCGGTGACAAGCATGGCTTTTATTATCCTGTTTGCAGCGACCCTCCTTCTGTCTGCCGTCACTGACGCAGACGCACTCGACATTATATACGAGACCGTCAGCGCTGCCGCAACGGTGGGCCTGACAAGAAGCCTTACATCCGAACTGAATATCTGGGGCAGAATCATTATCATTATAACCATGTATCTCGGCAGAGTCGGCCCGATCTCTCTTATGATTGCGCTGAATACAAAAAAGGAAACGAAAAATATCATCAAGAATCCCACCGAAGACATCAGTGTGGGTTGAGAAAGAAGCAAAAAATGCTTCGGAATGGAGTAAACTTATGGGCATTCATCAATCTTATGCGGTTTTCGGCCTCGGCAGATACGGACATGCCGTGGCAAAAGAACTTGTAAACAGCGGCGCGGAAGTGCTTGCGGTGGATCTGGACGAGGAACTCGTCAATGCAGCCATCACTGAAATTCCCATCTGCAAATGCGCGGATATCACAGAGGCGGAGGTCATCAGGCAGCTTGGCATCGCCAATATCGACGTGGTTATCATCGCTATGGCCAGCAATTTAAAGGCCAGCGTCATGGCGACCATGCTCTGTAAGGAAATCGGCGTCAAGGTCGTGATCGCCAAATGCGCCACCGATCTGGACCGCAAAATTTTACACAAGGTAGGCGCCGACCGGGTCGTATTTCCGGAGAGCGAGTCCGGCATCCGCCTCGCCAAAAATCTCCTAAGCTCCGGCTTTATGGATATCATGGAGCTTTCCAAGGACGTCTCCATGGTGGAGCTGCCCGTCAAGCCGGAATGGGTGGGCAAGACCCTGATGGAACTAAATCTCCGGAAAAAATATTCCATCAACGTGGTGGCTATTATAGAGGAGAAAAGCGTCCGCATTGATATCGACCCGGAAATGCCTTTGCAGGCATCCATGAAAATGATTGTGATAGCCGATACGGCAAAACTGGGGAAACTTTCGTAAAAGTCTCCCCAGTCATTTTTCTATATGCAAAAGTCAAAATTCCACCGTTTATAGCCTGAGCTCCACCTGAATGCCGGCGTCCAGACCTTCCAGCATCTTTTGGAAATCCTGTCCGTCCGTTTTCTTTCCGACAATACTGCCATAATGTGTGGGGATTACTGCCTTCGGCTTAAGCTGTGCAATATATTCCGCCGCCTGTTTCCAATCCATCGTATAAAATCCCCCGATCGGAATCATCGCCACGTCGCATCGCACCTTCTTTATGTCTTCATTCACATCCGTATCGCCGGACACATAGTAACGGGTACCGTCCAGCGTCACCACATATCCCTGCCATTTCTTTCCCTTCGGGTGAAAAGGTTTCAGCTTATTGTAAGCCGGGATTGTCTCAATCGCGATCCCGCCCTCCTCAAAACTTTCGCCCAGCTGGTAAAACAGACAGTTTTCCTCTGCAATACCCGCCTCTGAAATCGCCTTCTTTTTCATGGACTCCGGCGCCACAAGGAACGTATCTTCCTTTTTCAGCTTCGCAATGGATTCCGGCTCAAAGTGGTCGTAATGTTCGTGGGTGATGAAGATAAAATCCGCATCGTGGGCAGCGGCCGGGATCTGGTAAGGGTCGAAGTATAAGATTTTCGAGCCCTCCATGCGGATGCTGCTCTGGGTGTTTACTGTGATATGATTCAGGTCCATTCTAATCCTCCTCCCTGTATTCCGGCTTAATAAAATGTCTGTTCTCTGCATGAACATCGGGTTGCCAAAGTTTATTTTATCGCTATTATTACAGAAAATTTCTGATATGTATAGACACATTTCACGTTTTTAAATCCGCTTTCGACAAGCATCGCCGTTTCTTCCCCGACGGAGCATTCCCGATCCAGTTTCCTGCGCTCTTTCCATAATTCAATATCGTGTTCCGTCAGGCCGCTGTCCGCAAGCTGCCTCTCCCAATAAGAGTCAAACCAGCCGTCCATATCGGCCTGTCCGGCACAAAACTGGTCGTAGTTTACAAACAGCCCGCCCTCCGGCAGTTTGTCATAAATTCTTGCAAACAGCTTTTTCTTATCTCCGTTTTCCAGATGGTGTATGGACAGCGCCGAAATAACGACATCAAAATCCTGTGCCGGAAACTCTCCGGAATAATCTGCAATCTGATACGATACGGTATCTATTCCGGCAAATCGTTTCCGGGCAACCCGCAGCATGTCATCCGCGATATCGACAAGCACATATTCGGACGCTGGAAAATGATGGTACCAGAAATAGGACAACAGCCCCGTTCCTGCTCCCAAGTCCAAAACCCGCTTCGGTTCCGCTATGTTTGCCGCAATAAACTTTGTGGTGTTTTTGTAGTAGTCCTCAAAACACGGAATGAATTTTCTGCGGTTGACGTCGTATTCTTTGGCGATCAGGTTGAATTGGGATTCGATGCTTCCTGAAAGATCTTTCTTTTTCTGCTCCATTTCCATACTTTCCTTTCTCCACCACTAAAGCATAAGTTCGTCATCAAATAAATCTGATATAAGAACTTCTTCTCTGGATTTTCCGGCGTCCTCTAAGCTGTCATACAATTTTCGGTTTAATATATATAAAGCTGCCATTGCGTGTAATACGTTTTTGAGATTTGCCTTCGTATAATTATATCGGCCTGCCTCATTCGCTTCCATCCGCCTATGCTTGATGTCATTATATGCCTGCCACCAGTCTGAAACAGAATCCGCAAATTTTACCATTGGCGTAATATTTTTAATGTCGTATGGGTACTTCATATTCACTCTGTATTTTTTCAGGTTCGGATATTCCTCAATAAGTACATCCAGCTTATTCCTGATTCCAAACGGAATTTTATCTTCATGTATACCACATAATAACTCGGCAATGGAATCCATTTCACTGCATGTCGTCAGCAGTAGTTTTGTGTATTGCCTTGAAAATGTATCATAATTATCTTTATCAATGGAAACGTAATCATCTGTTTGTATGAAGTCTCTTTCAAGCAGCCGATATTGTTTCCAGTATACCTTTAAAAATTCATCTTTGTTCATAGCCAGTCTCCTCTACCTGTAAATACACCCACAATTTCCTGTTTCTTCTTCCTGCTGCTTCATCTTTGTAATTCTATAAATAATACCCAAACTTTTCTTCCACTCCCTCTCTTGTAAAACCATATTCTTCCACAAGATATTCCAAAAATTCTTCCATTAATATCGAATCTGCATGCTCTGCCTTTTCAGCCGACAAACGAACCATCCTGCCTTACATTTACTTCATAAATATCGGCATATGACCAGTCACCACAGTCGCTCTCAATTACAGCCACATACACTTCACCCTCAGCCCTGGCCTCAAATGTAAAACCAGATTTTTTGCTCATATAATACCGGTAAGACGGAGTAGCAATCTCCTCGATAATGCCTTCCCTAGAGCAGACATATACTGCCCTGCTTCCCATTGAGCCGGTACCGGAGTTTAATACCGTCATCTGATTACCATCGACTGCCAATTGCGGTATAAAATCAAATCGCATAGCCCTGATTCCATCCAGCATAAAGAATATAACTAAAAGTGACACATATGCAAGCACCACAACACATGCCTTTTTTGCTAACAACTTGCTCTTTTTTACAATTGCAATCAACATCATAATCAGGAAAACACATAACGCAAACATCCCCAAAAGAACAAAAATTATATATACAAGCAATGCGTTTCCGTTCATATTTTGCTCCCACCTCCTATGAACTTTCATTTGCTTCATTCTATATTTTTGTTTCTCCGTACAAGCTCTTTCGCCATAGCTGATAATGTTTCTTCTCTTAATTCATTATTTGTTATTTGAGAAACTAATACATTTCCCAAGTATGTATTAGCTGTTTTAACCATATTATCCTGATATTCCTGCGCAGACTCTATTGTCTTACTATACATTAAAATAAAGACCGCTCCTCTTTTTTATTGTAAGACTGGATATGACTGTAGATTTGTACCGGGATAATTGTGGTTCTCAAGAATCCTGCCGATTGCGACTTTATATCCGATCGGCATATGCCACTGCATCCCTGTTCTCTTCTTCCTTCTCTGTCAGTTTCAGACCATTGTGCAGGCAGAACATGAGGTCGTGTTCCTCCGATATCCATATTTCCTTTACGGTCAGATCAAACAGGTTAAAAAGTACCAAACTTTTCGTCTGATACTTCTCCCAGTCTTTTTGTATGATATTATTTACATGATCTGTGTCGGCGGTTCCTGCTCTTGTATGGCGGCCAGTTCCAGATATTTGTCCAGCTTTTTCTCCTCCAGCAAAGCTATCATATCTGCAAAGTCATCCAGCCTGCCATGTGCGGCATATTGATCCAGCGCGTTATAATACGCCAGCCTGTCCTCCTTCGCAATGTATACAGGCAGAAAGCCTTTTCCCATCAGCTGGTAATTCATAAGCAGTCTTGACGTCCTGCCGTTTCCGTCCAGAAAAGGATGTATCCTCACAAACTCAGCATGTGTCCACGCCGCCAGTTCGATATCATTCAATCCTTTTTTCCCAGAAAGCTCCTCATAAAAGTTCTTAATCTGTGCGTACATTTCATTGCCTGCGGGCGGCGTATGGCTTGCCCCGCTGATTACCACCTCTTCCTTTCGGTAGATGCCACCGGTCAGGATATTCTCCATAAGCAGGGCATGAATATCTTTTACAATGTTTTCCTCCAGTATAAGCCCTTTGCCGATGCACTCTTTCACATACCGGTATGTCTTATTGTGGTTTACTACTTCATAAATCTCCCGAAGGGATTTCCCACCGATTGCAATCCCGTCTTCCAGCACCACCTTTGTTTCCATCAAAGTCAGTGTATTTCCTTCAATGGCTGTTGAATGGTGGGTATACTCCACCTCGAAAGCATTCTCCAATGATATCTTTGTCGCTTCGGGAATACTATCCTTTACTGCTTCATACCGTTTCTTTTTTTCCAATAATCCTGATATATCCAAAACTGCACCTCATTCCCGAAATAGTTTACACCCATTATATCTGTGTTCCGGCAAACCCGCAACCTGTACGCACAAATCTGCAATTTATACGCTTGCTATTTGATATCTGGTAAATTTACATACTATAATCTACCCACCGCCCGTCTTTTAATATTTCAAGTTGTCCCCATTGTGGATTACCTGTATTACGTCCTTTAACTCGTATTGGTAAAAAAGCATCATCTTGACAATCCGGCAACGGATCATCAATCTCTATCCAACCTCGTTCATCTATTTCATCATCCCAATCTTCATAGACTGCTTCTACATCCGGATACCAGGCATCAAAAGAACATTGAATAGCATCCATGCTGCAATACTTAAATAAAAGAACCTCTTTCTTTGATTGATATAACATAATTTTAATAATAAATTCTTTATCGTTACATTTTATCGGTTCCTTTAAAATCGCATATTTGCGCATTACTTAATTTCCTGCCCCTTTCCGCTATTATTATTCTCCACTTTTTATCTTCTGACTTTGTATTCCATATCAGCCATAAATACACCCACAATCCGAAATTTCTTCCTCCCGATAATTTATCTTTTTACTTGCTTCAACCTTCACTTTGACATTCTTTAAATTTTCTTTCTTTACATAGTTTTTATGTTTATCGTTATTCATGCTCTGCTTCACAAGTTGACACACGACCTCCACATGCCCCGTATGCCCAAACTGGTCCACAGCCCTTACCCTCTTAAGCTCATACCCTCCCCCACACAGCACCTTTAAATCTCTCGCCAGCGTGGCCGGATCGCAGCTCACATAGACGATCCTCTCTGGCTGCATCGCAAGCATGGTTTCCAGACACTTTTCGTCGCATCCCTTTCTGGGCGGATCCACCACGATCACATCCGGGTGGCGCATCTGTTCCTGCATCCGGCGCTCTCCGGTTTCCGGCTCTCCGCCTCCCTCTGTGGTCTTCGAGCCGCCGCGTCCGCTCTGCTCTTCTATTCCCTGCCTGTTATAAAACGCAGGCAGTACTTCCTCCGCCTTCCCTACTAAAAATTCTACATTGGTGATCTGGTTTCTGCGGGCGTTTTCCCTCGCGTCCCCGATGGCCTGCGGGATCATTTCCACTCCGTAAACCTTCTTCGCCCGTTTTGCCATAAAAAGGGAGATCGTTCCGATGCCGCAATACAGATCCCACACCGTTTCTTTTCCTGTCAGACCCGCATACTCCAGCGCAAGGCCGTAGAGCTTTTCCGTCTGTCGGGGATTTACCTGATAGAAAGACAGGGGCGAAATCCGGAATGTGATTTTCTCTGCCTCTTTTGCACACCCTCTGTCTGTGTTCCCGGCCGCTCCGAAATCCGCCGCATCCAGCACACGGAGGCTGTCCTCGATCCACCCTTTGCCCCAGAGCACTTTCACTTCCTTCCCCATAATCACATTCGTTTTTTCTGTATTGATACTCACGGAAATACTAACTATTCTTTTCTGAAATGTTCCTGTCTGCGCCGTCAGCTTCTCCACCAATTTATCTTCTTCCGGCAGCTTCCTTCCGTTAATCACAAGGCACACCATAATTTCACCGGATGCAAACCCTGTGCGGATCAGCACATGCCGCACCAGGCCCTCGCCCGCGCTTTCCCGATAAGCGCTCACGCCGTTCTCCCTCATATAGGAAAGAACCGCCTCCAAAACAGCCTGATTCTCAGGCGGCCCCAACGGACAGTCCGTATTGGCAATGATATCATGGGTTCTGCCGGCATAAAATCCCGCAACGAGTTTCCCGGCCTTATCATATCCCACGGGATACTGCGCCTTATTTCGATAATGCCACGGCTCTTCCATCCCCACAACCGGCTCCATGACCGCATCGATCTGCCCGGTCGAAAACCCGCCGATGCGCTGCAGATGATTGCGCACCTTATTCTGTTTATAGGCAAGCTGTCTCTCATAATCCATCGCCTGAATCTGGCAGCCGCCGCATTGCCTGTGGAAAGGGCACTTGGGCTCCACACGAAAAGGAGAAGGCGTCACCACCTTCTCTACTCTCGCATAGCCATAGTTTTTCTTGCATTTCGTAATACGCGCTTCAATGACATCCCCGATCACGGCATCTTTTACAAACAGGGTATAACCATCCGCCCTGCCGATGCCCTCACCGTCGTTACCGATATCCTCTATCGTAAGCCTGACCACATCATTCTTTTTATAACTTCCCTGCTCCATAAATTACCCCTTTACTCGACGCTCGTCCCTCTCAGATTCGACTCAAACAGTCTGTTAAATCCAAGCCAGCCTTTCGCAGTACTGCTTTCCAGAATCTCCGCAAAGGTCTCCATCTTGGCATCCACGTTGTCCGCAAAGTTTAAGGCCACCGCCTCCACAATTGCGGGTTTCTTGGGAGAGCCGAACTCAAACTCGCCGTGATGGGACAAAATACAGTGTTTCAGCTCATTGGCAAGCAGTGGCGGAAACCCTTCTATCTCCCTGACCTTATCCCCGATCATTTCGCTTCCGATCACGATATGACCGAGAAACTGTCCGTCATCGGTGTAATCATTTTGGGGAAAAAGTGACAATTCCTTTGTCTTTCCGATATCATGACAGATTGCCGCCGTGATCAGCAGATCCCTGTTTAACACAGGATACTGGGTACAAAAATAATCACAGAGCTTTGTCACTGCCAGCGTATGCTGCAGCAGGCCGCCCACAAATCCATGGTGCACCGTTTTAGCCGCCGAGGACTGCCGGAACGCTTTGATAAAATCTTTATCCTTCACTAAAAAAGCTGCCAGCAGTTGATGCAGATACGGATTTTTGACACTTGCGGCCAATTCCAGAAGTTCCTTCATCATATCCTCAATTTTAAACTTGCTGACGGGAAGGTACTCCGCCGGATCATATTCTCCCTCCCTGCATTTGCGCACACGTTTCACATTGACCTGCAGCGCACCCTGAAAGCTTGTCACATCGCCGTGTATCTCTATGTAATCCATGCTGTCAAAGTCCTCTATCCCTGCGTTGTTGGGATCCCAGATCTTCGCGTCAATGGTGCCTGTCTTATCCTGCAATATCACATTTTCATAAGATTTTCCGTTTTTGGTAACCGCCGACTGCTTATGTTTGCACAGATAAATGTCAAACATTTTGTCGCTTTCTTTATAATCCTTAATATATTTCATTGTTCTGTCCATCCTTTCCTGTTTCCCGTCAGCCTGCCAGACTTCCTTTTGATTCTCTCTGCTCCCCGGCCTTTACCGGCACTGCCTCTTTGGCGCATTCCCCGTATTCTGGTCCGCATTTCAAAAAACGCCGCCCTGACACTGTTCAAATCCGCGACATACTACCAGCTCCCCAGCGTCACATCCACACTCATCTCGTGTCCCTGCCTTGTCAATGTGACGGTCAGCACATCTCCCGGTTTCGACGAATGTAAAATCCCCAGAAGCTCATGATAAGTGGTAATCTGCGTATTTCCTACTCTGGTCACCACGTCACCGCTCTGAATCCCCGCCGCCATGGCCGGTGAATCAATCTCAATCTCCCTGATATATGTGCCTGCGGGGGTGTTGATCTGCGCATCCTCAATGGCCTCCTTGGGCACATCCGCGCCATGTACGCCCAGATACGCGCGCTCCTTATTGTTAGACATCTGCTCAATGGTGCCTTTCAGTTCGGTAATACCGTATGCCGTAAGCAGATTACTCATATCGTTTCCGGTATTGACATTGTCTATAATACCGATCACCATGCCCTTTAAATTAATCAGGATCCCCGTCGCGTTGCGGCTCCCGTAAATATCCGTTGTGATTTTCTTATAGGCCGCGTCCGGCAGATCAATCACGGTGCCCGTGGAAGTTACCATGCCATAACTGATAGAACCGCCGGTGCCAAGCGGACTTCCCAGCGCTATCACAGGCATACCCAGCATATTCGCGGTGTTAGAGCTGCCAAGCTCCGCAATGTGGATGTTATCCATGGTTTCCCCGTCGATCTCCGTAAGCGGCACTGACAAAATGGCAAGCCCCGTGTTTTCATCTTTCTGCACGATTTCGGCCTCCACCTGTGTCTGGTCACAGAAGGTCACTTCTATGCTGTCCGCCCCTTTTATGTTCCCCGCGCTGACCAGGATCAGCAATGCCTTTTCGTTGTTGGCCACAATCACGCCGGAAGCCGAGGCCACATTTTCATATATATTGTTAAACCAGTCCACATCCGAGGTGACGCCTGCCACGGTAACCACCGCCCGTCCGGCTTCCTCCGCCAGCTTCCGCAGTTCTTCATAAAGCGCCTGATAATCCTCCAGCGTAAGCTCTCTGTCCACCTGCGACAGCACTTCCTGAATCTGTTCATCCACCAATTCCAGATCTACCGGATCCGGGGGTTGCGGTTCGACGTCTTCCTCTTTGACCAGCATATCTTCCGGTTTCATTTCCTCAATCGGTGTCTCCTCGGGAAAAGCCACTTCCTTTGGCTCCTCCTCCGGATAAAGGCGGTTGCTGATCACCGGCTCCAGCACCAAAAAGGTAAAACATGCCACCAGACCGAACACCACCGCCATCACGGCGGTAATGACCGTTCTGCGGAGAAGTTTTTTCTTATTGACGGGTTTTTGCTTGATCTTTTCCCGCATGAACTCCGTCTGCACGGAAGGCGTATATTCCGCCTGCTCTTTTACCGGCTCGTCTTCCGTTTTCTTTCGTTCTTTTTCCTGTTCAGGCATATAAACCGCCCTCCGAATATGATTGGTTATCAGTTTTCTTTTTCGCTCATTATATCATACCCCCTGTTGCATGACAAGAAACCGCGCCCGCGCCTTCCCGTCACCTTCTCGTCAGTAGCCGTAGTAATTTCACTGCATTTGTGGTAGGATAATGCTTATAAAACACACCAGACCATAAAGAGGTAATTATGAACAGTAAAGTATTGCGGGTATTAGAATACCATAAAATCATCAATCAGTTAACCGACAAGGCATCCTCCGAACCGGGTAAGCGGCTCGCGGGGGCGCTTATTCCCATGACGGACTTAGAAGAAATCCGGACGGCCCAGACCCAGACGGCGGACGCACTGGGGCGTCTTTTTGCCAAAGGTTCCACGTCCTTTGGCAGCAACAAAGATCTGGGTATGAGTTTAAAGTCTCTGGAGGTAGGGAGCGTTCTTTCCATTGCAGAGCTTTTGCGCATCGCCTCTTTTCTGGAAAACGTCAACCGCATTAAAAGCTATGGCCGCAGGGATCGTGACGACATCCCCGGCGATTCGCTTGACGTTTATTTTGACAGTTTAGAGCCGCTTACGCCTCTGGCAAACGAGATCAACCGCTGCATTCTCTCCGAGGAGGAAATCGCAGACGACGCAAGCCCCGCACTCAAACGCATCCGGCGCAGTATGACTATCACCAACGACCGGATTCACTCGCAGTTAAATTCTATGATTAACGGTTCTCTGCGCACTTACCTGCAAGACGCCGTAGTGACCATGCGTGACAATCGTTACTGCATTCCCGTGAAGTCCGAGTACAAAGGACAGGTGCCGGGCATGGTTCACGACCAGTCCTCCACCGGTTCCACTTTTTTCATCGAGCCTGCGGCCGTCGTCAATCTGAACAATGAATTAAAGGAATTATCCATAAAGGAGCAGGAAGAAATCGAGGCGGTGCTCGCCTCCTTAAGCGCGCAGGCGGCTGCTTACACGGATGCCCTTGCCATGAATCAGGAATCCATGACCATGCTGGACTTTATCTTTGCAAAAGCATCCCTCGCCATGGACCAGAACGCCACCATGCCCCTTTTCAATACGGAACACCAAATCCGCATCCGCAAAGGGCGGCATCCGCTGATTGACAAAAAAGCCGTAGTGCCCGTGGACATTCTTCTGGGTATCGACTTCGATCTGCTTATCATCACGGGGCCGAACACAGGCGGAAAAACCGTGGCGCTGAAAACAGTGGGGCTTCTGACTCTGATGGGGCAGGCCGGACTGCACATTCCCGCTCTGGACCGCTCGGAGCTTTCCATTTTCCGGGAAGTATACGCGGATATCGGAGACGAGCAGAGCATTGAGCAGAGTCTTTCCACCTTTTCTTCCCACATGACAAGTATCGTGTCCATTTTGCAGGAAGCGGACGCAGATTCCCTCTGCCTTTTCGACGAGCTTGGCGCGGGTACGGACCCCACCGAGGGCGCGGCTCTTGCCATTTCAGTTTTGGATCATCTGCACGGCCGGGGCATCCGCACCATGGCTACCACGCATTACAGCGAGTTAAAGGTGTATGCGCTCTCCACGCCTTTTGTGGAAAATGCCTGCTGTGAATTTAATGTGGAAACGCTCCGCCCTACCTACCGGCTTCTGATCGGCATTCCCGGCAAGAGTAACGCCTTTGCCATCTCTTCCCGTCTGGGTCTGCCGGATCATATCATAGAGGACGCCAAACGGCACATTACACAGGACAAAGAGAGCTTTGAAGATCTGCTCGCCAATCTGGAAAACAGCCGTGTGACAATCGAGAAGGAACAGGCGCAAATCGAGGCTTATAAGCGGGAGATACAGGCTTTAAAGGAGCGGCTGGAGTCCAAACAGGAAAAAATCGACCAGTCCCGCGACCGTATCCTCAGAGAGGCCAACGAGGAAGCCCGCGAAATCCTGCAAAGTGCAAAGGAACTGGCGGACGAAACCATCCGCACTTTCCAAAAGGCCGGCGCCGGCTCTTCCATCAAAGATTTGGAGAAATCGCGCCGCAGGGTACACGATAAAATTTCGGAGAAAAACGAAAAGCTGGCGCTCAAAAATGAGAAGCCTGACCACAAGGTTCTCAAGCCCGGCCAGATCAGGCTGGGCGACAGCGTGAAAGTTGTCTCCATGGGATTAAAGGGCAACGTAAGCTCCCTTCCCGATAAAAACGGCAGACTGTTTGTCCAGTGCGGCATCATCCGCTCTCAGGTTTCCCTGTCGGATCTGGTTCTGCTTGAGGAGGAGACGGTAAAAACCGAAAAAATGCAGCGCAGTTCTTCCGGCAGGCTCAAAATGTCCAAGTCCTACTCCGTCTCTACGGAAATCAACCTTCTCGGCAAGACGGTGGACGAGGCGCTCTCCGAACTCGACAAATATCTGGACGACGCTTATCTGGCCCATCTGCCAAGCGTCCGCATCGTGCACGGCAAGGGAACCGGTGCGCTCCGGAAAGCCGTACACGGCTATCTGCGCAAAAACCGGGTTATAAAGACGTTCCGGCTGGGCGAATTCGGAGAGGGCGACGCAGGCGTTACCATTGCTGAGTTTAAGTAGGAAATTAGAAAACGGAGGTAATCATGATAAACAAGCAGAAAATATTAATTGTGGATGACGATAATAATATTGCGGAGCTGATTTCCCTCTATCTGACGAAGGAATGCTTTGAGACGATGATCGTCAACGACGGGGAGTCCGTCCTGTCGGCAGTGGACAGCTTTGATCCAAACCTGATGCTTCTGGATCTGATGCTGCCGGGCATTGACGGCTATCAGGTCTGCAGGGAGGTGCGCTCGAAATCCACCCTCCCCATCATTATGCTTTCCGCCAAGGGCGAGGTTTTCGACAAGGTGCTGGGATTGGAGCTGGGCGCGGACGATTACGTGGAAAAGCCCTTCGACTCCAAGGAACTGGTGGCACGGGTCAAGGCGGTGCTTCGCCGTTACAAACCGGCTGTGGCAGAACCGAAGACTTCCGACATCAAGAGTGTGGAATATCCGGATCTGATTATCAACCAGACCAATTACTCCGTTATTTATATGGGTGAAACCATCGAGCTGCCTCCCAAGGAGCTGGAGCTTCTCTACTTTCTGGCCTCCTCGCCGAACCATGTCTTTTCCAGAGAACAACTTTTAGACCAGATCTGGGGATATGAGTATCTGGGAGACAGCCGCACAATAGATGTCCACATCAAACGGCTCCGCAACAAAATTAAAGACCATGATAACTGGCGCATCGCTACGATCTGGGGCGTCGGTTACAAATTTGAAGTACGCGAAAAGAGATTTTAATATGCGAAAGACACTCTACTTAAAACTGATATTGGCCTACATCATCTTCGGCCTCTTCGGGTTCGTGGTGGTGGCCACCTTTGTGTCCGACATGACGATCAACCATCTCACGAAAGAAAAGGCCGATGCCCTCTATCGGGAAGCCACGCTGATCGCCAACACCTACGCCACCGACCTGTACAATACGGAAGTGTCTCTGGAAACGGTGAAGACACAGCTTGACGCGCTGGATACTTACTTAAACGCCACGATCTGGATTATCAATCCCTCCGGACGCATGATTTTAGACTCCTCAGCCCCGGTGGACGTGGAAAACGAGGTTGTCGTGGAGAATTTCGATCCCACAATCACCGCAGGCTCTTACTATACGGTGGGCGATTTTTTCCGGACTTTTGACGAGGAGATGCTCAGTGTCTTTGCGCCCATCACATCCGGCTACAAGGTGAAAGGCTATGTGGTAATCCACGCTTCTCTCGGCAGCATACAGACAGAGACGAACCAGCTTTTAAATATTTCCTATATCATGTTGCTTATACTCTTTTTGCTGTCCCTGATTATCCTGATCTTTTTCACGGAGATGGTTTATATCCCTCTGCGCAAAATCACGGAAGCCACGGAGCAGTACGCCAGCGGCAACATGCACTATGAGTTCAGCGTGGAAAGCGAAGATGAAATGGGCTATCTGGCCGCTACCCTGTCCTATATGGCCAGCGAAATCGCCCGCTCAGAGGATGACCAGAAAAAATTCGTGGCCAATGTCTCCCATGACTTTCGTTCTCCCCTAACTTCCATAGAAGGTTATCTGAAAGCCATGTTAGACGGCACCATCCCCCCTGAAATGTACGAAAAGTATCTAAACATCGTGCTCAACGAAACCAGCCGCCTGACCAAGCTGACCAACAGCCTTCTGACTCTCAACAATCTGAACACAAAGGGGATCATGCTGAACAAAACGGATTTTGAAATCAATGCCGTCATCCGCAATGTGGCGGCCACCTTTGAGGGCACCTGCCGCCAGAAGATGATCGGCATCGAGCTGATTCTCACGGGCGATGAAATGTACGTGGTCGCAGACGTGGATAAAATCCAGCAGGTTTTATACAACCTTTTAGATAACGCCATCAAATTCAGCCATCACGATTCCCTCATCAAAATAGAGACGACCGAGAAGCACAATAAAATTTTTATCAGCGTGAAAGACACCGGAATCGGCATCCCGAAAGAAGATTTGAAACTGATCTGGAACCGCTTTTACAAGTCCGACCTTTCCCGCGGAAAGGATAAGAAAGGCACGGGGCTCGGCCTGTCGATCACGAAGGAAGTCATACAGGCCCACGGCGAAAACATCAACGTAATCAGCACCGAGGGCGTAGGGACGGAGTTTATCTTTTCCCTGCCCAAATCGGAAATGGAGGACGACGACTGAGACAGGCAATGCGGCAGTCAAAACGACAGCCTGTTATATCATCTGCTGCCAGGATAATCTGTGCAGCTCCCCCTCCGTCTGCATCCCTGTAAACCCGTTCTGCCGCAGCGCCTCATACAGCACAACTGCCACGGAGTTTGACAGGTTCAGGGATCTGATCTCATCAATCATCGGGATGCGGATGCATGTCTCCTCATTTTCCACTAAAATTTCTTCGGGGATCCCGGCGCTCTCCTTGCCAAACATGATACAGTCATCCGGCCCGAAAGCCGCCTCCGTATAGAGGCGTTTTGCTTTCGTGGTTGCATACCAGATTTTCGCATCAGGGTGTTTTTCCCGAAACTCATCAAAATTGATATAGCGTGTCACATCCAAATGCTCCCAATAGTCCATACCCGCCCGTTTGATTGATTTCTCATCCAGCCGGAAACCCAAAGGCTCTATCAAATGGAGCGCCGTACCTGTCGCCACACAGGTACGGCCGATATTTCCCGTATTTGCCGGAATCTCCGGCTGATGTAAAATGATGTGCATCTTTACCTCCATCCGGCATACACGGAGAATGCCTGTTTTTGCGTTCTCCACGCGAAACATAGAAACGCTTCGCTAAACAGCCTTCGATGTAAACACTAGAATTTCTTCTCATTTTGACGCAGTCTGCCGACAAAATCCGCCAGTTTTCCAATCGCCAGTTTCAGGTTGTCCAGCGAATAAGCGTAAGAAATTCTTAAAAATCCCTCGCCGCACTCGCCGAATGCCGTACCCGGCACCACAGCTACTTTTTCTTCCGCCAAAAACCGCTCCGCGAACTCTTCGCTGGTCATCCCGAACTCCTTGATACACGGGAATACATAGAACGCGCCAAAAGGCTCGAAACACTCCAGCCCCATCTCCCGAAAAGAGTGAAGCAGGAAGCGTCGTCTCTGGTTATAAGCCATGCGCATTTCCTGCACATCCTCGTCCCCGTTACGGAGCGCCTCGATCGCCGCATACTGGCTGGTAGTTGGCGCACACATAATCGCAAACTGGTGCAGCTTTGTCATCTGTTCCAGAATCTCTCCCGGACCGCAGGCAAAACCCAGTCTCCATCCAGTCATTGCAAATGCTTTGGAAAACCCGTTAATCAAAATGGTTCTTTCCTGCATTCCCTCTATTTCTACGATGGATACATGTTTTTCCTTGTAGGTCAGCTCCGCGTAAATCTCATCAGACATAACGAGTATATCATGTTTCCGGATCACTTCAGCGATCGCCTCCAGATCCTTTTTCTCCATAATCGCTCCCGTGGGATTATTCGGGAAGGGGAGAATTAATACCTTTGTCTTATCGGTAATCGCGTCCTCCAATTCCTCCGCCGTCAGTCTGAACTCATTTTCTGCCTTTAGCTCAATGATAACCGGCGTCGCGCCCGCCATAATCGCACATGGCTCGTAAGATACATAGCTGGGCTGCGGAATCAGCACCTCGTCTCCCGGATTGACTACGGCACGCAGTCCAATGTCAATGGCCTCAGAACCCCCTACCGTAATCAGCACTTCATGCTTCGGATCGTAGGTAACGCCCTGCTTCCTTTCTATATAATTGCAAATTTCCTGACGAAGCTCCATCAGTCCGCTGTTGGAAGTGTAGAACGTGCGCCCTTTTTCCAGCGAGTAAATGCCCTCATCCCTGATATGCCACGGCGTGTCAAAATCCGGCTCGCCCACACCGAGGGAAATCGCATCCTCCATCTCACTGACAATGTCAAAAAATTTCCGGATACCCGAAGGTTTCAGCCCTACGGCCTGCTTTGATAACATATCTTTCACGGTGACACCTTCTCTCTTGTATCTTCATACTTTTTCGTCAATACGGTTCCATGATCTTTGTATTTTTTCAAAATAAAGTGAGTTGCCGTGCTCAAAACGGAATCCAGCGTGGAGAGCTTGTCGGACACAAAACCGGAAATCTCCTTTAAGGACTTCCCTTCCAGCGTGACAAGCAGATCATAGCCGCCGGAAATCAGATACACGGAAGTCACTTCCGGGTACTTATAAATCCGCTCCGCAATATTGTCAAAGCCCTGCCCTCTCTGCGGCGTCACCCGCACCTCGATCAGCGCGGACACCTTCTCAATGGAAGTCTTCTCCCAGTCAATCATTGTGTGGTAACCGCAGATAATGCCCTCATCCTCTAACGCCTGCAGCTCGTTCACCACATCCAGCTCTTCCACACCGAGTATCACCGCCAGCTCCTTTAAGTCGATGCGGCTGTTCCTCTCTATAATTTTTAACAATTCTTCTCTCATTTTTTCCTCCTTCATCCTTCACTGTCTTGGTTTATTTAAAAACTGCTTTCTGCCCTCGTTGTAAAGCACCCTGTCATTTCCCCTTGTCGTGCGGCCGATCACCACTGCCGGAATCCCTTCCCGCATAAGCGCTGCCGCAAGGGCATTTCCGTCCTCCGCCGTCATAATAAGACAACCGCCCGACGACAGTTCATAGGGATTTTCCCCGAAAACCTCACATATCTCTATGGTCTCCTGCCTGACAGGTATTTTTCTTAAATCCGCTTCCAGTCCGACGCCGGCTTCCTCCGCCATCTCCCACAATCCCGCGAAAATGCCGCCTTGGGAAACAGCCTTTATGCCGCAGACGCCGGACTTCATGGCGGTGGCGGCCTCCGGTATTATTGACAGATACCGGTCGAAAGCGGCGGCCTCCTCAATCATGCGCGCCGGAAACCGCTGCCGCAGTCTCTCCCCATTCGCGCTGGCAAGTCTGGCCGTTCCCTCCAGACCGATCCATTTACTCACCACAATATCCTGATCCGCGCCCGCCTTCTGCGAACCGGCCAAAGGAACATTCCCCTCCTGCCCGACACATAAGCCCTGTCCTGCCCCGCATCGCTCTTCCGTAAGCGGCCCGGCGCATAAAACGGCGCAGTCTTTCCCCAGCCCTGCGCCATTTTCCGTTTCCCGTACATATGATTCTGTCTTTCCAGACACAGAACGCACTGACACGTTCTCCGATCTCTTTTCCTGTCTCATGCCGTATGCCTTACTCTCCGTAAGATTACCCGTTACAGGCCAGCCCCTGCTCCGCTGTTCCGATCACTGCGCCGGGGGCGGCGCCTCCGGCTGCTGCTGGGCCGCCTGTTCTGCCGCTGCCTGTTCCGCTGCGGCCTGCTCTGCCGCCGCCTGATCCGCCGCTGCCTTGGCTGCCGCCGCCTGCTGGGCCGCTTCTGCCGCCGCCTGTATAGCCGCGGGATCCCCGCCGCGATATGCACCGGATACCGCTTTTACCTGATCCACACTGCCCGACGCCACGGCTGCCATAATGGCGTTATACGCGCCCGGATCCTCCGTCGCCACTCCCACCGTGGCGCTTCTGGGCGCTTTCATGTAGCTGCTGCTGTTCACCTGCTCACGGCTCACTTCCTCGCCGTTCTCCTTCACGACCTTCCACAGTCTCGCCTTATAGCCCACATGCGCGGACTGTACACTGCAATAACCTACCGGCATGGATGCGTCCGTGTAGATCACTTCGTTATCCGGTACGATTCTCTCCAGCACTTCGCTCTCGTAAATTACCTCCCGGCTGCTGTCTCTCGTTTCCATCCCGTAGATCGTGAATGTGATCTCTTTCTCAGGCGTTGTATAGCCGTCTATGTATATGGGATAATCCAGATTATTCTTAAATTTAAAGTCCTTCCCCGAAGACTCCGCAATGGCAGCGTCCGCGGAGGGATCCACATAGGTGACGATCATGGAGTGGTTATAGCGCTCCACCACCTCCAGTTCCGCCTGCAGCACCGCATTGTAAAGCGTGGTCGAAACCTGACAGATACCGCCGCCCAAGCTGTCAACCACCTGTCCGTTCAGATAGGAAGCCGCCATATAGTACCCGTTTTCTTCCGAGAACGGAATAAGTGCCTCGAGCGTCGAAATCTCGTCTCCCGGATACAGCGTGATCCCGCTGAGCAGTCTGCACCCGTTTGTCACGTTTGCGCTTCTCGCACCGCCAGATGTAGAAAAGCTGGTGGTAAAGGTTCCAAGAACATCCTTCACCTTCTCCAGATCCTCCGCACTTCCCTGCGGTTCCTGCATCTCCACCTGCATATCCAGATCGCAGGCGCCGCCCGTCCACTCGTCTGTCAGATACGCGTATACGCTCTCCGTCGTACCGTCACGGTCTACCACACAGCCGGACTGCCCTCCGGTAACCTCAAATCCATCCTCCGTCTTTTTCAGGCTGGCGTTAACGGCCTCCCGGTCGTACTGATCCGCATTTTCTTCAATCACCTCGCGAATCTTACTCTTATCGAAATCAAAGCTTACCCTGTAAACCTTGTTCTTATACTCCAGATCCCGCAACTCTTTATAGCATTGCAGAATATCCCCGTCACGGCCAAAGCAGGCGGCCTCATCCAGAATCTCACGGTTGCCCCATTTCAGGCCAAGCTCCGCGGCCGACGTTTTAATTTCCCCCTCCTCCGGAGCATGCAGCGTAATCTGCGCATCGCCGTAAGTCGCGACATACGCCTCGATTGCCTCTTCCGCCTCGCTCTTTGTCATTCCCGAGATATCTATGTCGTCCACATAGATTCCCGTCTCGATTTTCCCTTCTTCCGCCTGCGCCGGTATAACGGCAGACGCTGCTAAGACAAACGCCGCCACGGCTGTCATACATAACTTTTTCATAACGATTAACCGCTCCCTGCTTCTCCCTGTCGATCCCATGCCATTCACAAATAACGTTTCTTATGCTAAAATGAATAGAACGCAGATGCCAGCATCGGAATGACCATCGCCAAAACGACGATAATAATAATAACTGATGAAATGATTTTTCTGGTTTTTCTGTTGAATTTCATAATACCACCTTAACCGTTTTTTTGCTACACTATAATAATAAGGAATGTCTTTTTTAGCATAAAGGAATTATATATGAATTTATTGATTATTGCAAGCACTCTGATTCTGGCCGCAGCCATCGCCATGGCCTCCTCCAAAAGCCAGAAAAACGCGGCTGCCGCAGAGCAGGAATATTGGAAGAGAGAGCGGGCCGCGAACAATACAAGGCGCAAGCCGCTCGACGATCTGAACTACATTAAGCTGCCACTGGAAATCTTTCCCATGGAACTTTTGCAGGATGTCCCCCGGATTGAGGATTACAGACAGATTATTCTCTCCTTAAAGGACCAGCCTGTCGTCAATTTCACGGGCCTTTCCAACACAGACCTGAAACTGCGCTACGGTGCGCCCAATATCAACCTGCTCACCACTTATGACCAGAATTACACGCTTTTAGCGCGCACCCTGCAGCAGTGGGCACAGGCGCTCTACGACAACGGCTTCTCCAACGAGGCTTGTCAGCTTCTGGAATTTGCCGTGTCCACAGGTACGGACGTGAGCGCTACTTACCGGCTGCTTATCCGTATTTATCAGGAAAACGGCACGCCCGAAAAGATCGATGCGCTCTATCCCGTGGCAGAGTCCCTAACCTCCGCCATGCAAAAGCCTATCGTCCGTATGCTTGAAGAAGTTCGTCAATCTTCCGACTAGCTTCGCTGCGGGTCAGGCTCCCGACCTCATAGTCTACTATCAGTTTATGCCTGTCCAGCAATTTATATAACTGTTCTTTCTGTGCAATCGTGAGCGGCGTATCACGCTTCGCCTGATATATAAGCGGTTTCGGGCGAAACAGACTCTTTTCTTTCGCTGCCTCTTCTTTCTCATAAAATTCTTCCGAAAGCTTCCGGTACAACGCCGTCGTGGCGCGGGCATCCCCTAACGCCCTGTGCGCGTTGTGAGAAATCTTATAATGCCCGCAGAGCGCTCCAAGACTACGGCTCTCCAGATCCTTCAAATATTTCCGCGCAATCTTCAACGTGTCGATTCCCTGTCTCTCAAAGGTAAGCTTTTCATTCACCGCCGCCTTTTTCAAAAATGAATAATCAAACAGAATGCAATGCCCCAAAAGCACATCGTCTCCCAGAAAAGCAAACAATTCCGGTAAAAGCTCCCCTATCGGTTTCGCACCGGTCAGCTCTCTGTCATGGATTCCGGTCAGCTCCACAATCCGCTCCGAAAGCTGCTGTCCGGGATTGACAAAGGTTTCCCACTCGTCCGTAATCCTGCCCCGCTCTACCCTGACCGCTCCGATCTCTATGATTTTATCCCGCTTCGGATTCAGCCCGGTTGTCTCCAGATCAATGCACACATAGGAATCTGTCATTTTTCCCTCCACTTCACGCCCTCTGCCCGACACGGCTGACCGCGTCGGCATCCGTCAATAATGTCCCACCGGAGCGTATTTCACATATAATAAAATATTCCGTCATTCTTTCACGCAAAATTAACACATTCCATATCCCTATATCTGTCTCTGATTCAGGAAGTACCCACTATATCTTGTAGTCTGTCAGCCAATTATTTATGAAATAGTGGTCTTTCCACAAAAATATTCCACATTGAATATCCTTATTAAAAATTGGAATATTTTTTGGCGCCAGATAAACTACAATAACAAAAAGGGATTACAAATGAAAACAAGGATAAAGGAACTCCGACTGGAAAAAAAAATGACACAGCAAGCTCTTGCTAAAAAGCTTGGCATCAATCAAACAAGTCTAAGCAAAATCGAATGTGGGGCCAGCACTCCTGACGCTCTGCTTTTGACCGATCTATCGCGTTTGTTTCATGTCACCACAGACTATATTCTATTGCTTTCTGAAGAACGTCTGGCAGCAGATTCCCTATTGGCAGATAATATGAGTAATCTCAAAAAATATCAGCACCTTATCACCATTTATCAGAAAATGACCCAGAAACAGCAGGGAGACTTTTATAATTTCCTGTGCAGCATGTTAGGCATGAGCGATGATTTGTAATACGGAATCTGTCGCCTACTGGTGACGCTTGGCCTTTCCATATATTGTTTTTCTCAAACAGCATATCTAGTCAGATTGTCAGCGCCCTGTAGTGCTTAAACCCCTTTGCTGTCACATCTGGTCTACGCGTTATATAACGTATCTGGCAAAAGGCGGGATTCCCAAATCCCGCCTCATTTCCTGTCCTGCGTGAGACTAAAACCGCTTCTCACATTTTTAAAGTATGGAAAGAAATCTGTCGAAGGCTGCCTGTCCCTGCGCATCCCGCTTATACACGCCCGCATCCTCAAGCACTTCCATAAATACATTACCGATCTCTTTGTGCAGAATCTCCGTAACGTGTTCCCTGTCCACATGCGGATATGCGGGCAGAAATTCGTCCACCCAGTCTGCGTGCTTCGCAAGCTCCTCATCCCCCCGGATGTCCGCACCTGTCAGAATCGCCTCAGCGAGACGCTCCATTTCCCCTTTCAGTCTGGCGGGCAGTACGGCAAGCCCCATCACTTCAATCAGGCCGATGTTCTCCTTTTTGATATGATGCAGTTTCGCATGGGGATGATACACGCCAAGCGGGTGCTCCTGCGTCGTGATGTTATTGCGCAGCACCAGATCCAGCTCGAATTTATCGTCCCGCTTTCTGGCTATCGGCGTAATCGTATTGTGCGGCTCCCCGTCGGTTTCTGCAAATATAAATGCTTCCTCGTCAGTATAACCCCGCCACTTCTCCAGAATCAGGTCCGCAAGCGCCACCAGTCTGTCGGGATCTTCATGGGAAATACGGATCACAGACATCGGCCAGTTCACCACGCCAGCCTCCACATCCGTAAAGCCCTGTACCGTAAAGATACGCTCCACCGGCGCTTTCGCCATGGCAAACTCATAATGTCCGCCCTGAAAATGATCGTGGCTTAATATAGAACCGCCCACAATCGGCAGATCCGCATTGGATCCTACAAAATAATGCGGAAACTGTTTCACAAAGTCAAACAGCTTACAGAACGTATCGTGCTCGATCTTCATCGGAATATGTTTTGCGTTAAACACGATACAATGCTCGTTATAATATACATAGGGGGAATACTGAAATCCCCATTCGCTGCCGTTTATGGTGACGGGAATAATCCGGTGATTCTGTCTTGCGGGATGATTCACCCGCCCCGCATAGCCCTCATTTTCCCTGCAAAGCAGGCACTTCGGATAGCCGCTCTGCTTCGCGTTTTTCGCCGCGGCTATCGCCTTCGGGTCTTTCTCCGGCTTGGAGAGATTGATCGTGATGTCCAGATCGCCGTATTTCGTAGCGGAAATCCACTTCTGATCCTTCTCAATGCGGTAGCGTCTGATATAATCCGTGTCCCTGCTCAATTTATAAAAATAGTCCGTCGCCTCTTTCGGATCCGCCTCATATTTTTCCCGGAATGTCCGGATTACCTCGCTGGGCCGCGGCGTGAGAAGTCCCATAATCTTCGTGTCGAAAAGATCCCGGTATACGATGCTGTCCTCTATCATCCCCTTCTCGCAGGCATAATCTAATATCTCCTTAAGCACCGGTTCTAACTCCTCCACGGTCATGGAGATATCGCTGCCCTCTTCCAGCTCATCCAGCCCGAAAAGCTCAAGCAGACGATTTGTCGTATATATCTCATCCTCTTTCTCAATCAGGCCGGTCAGCAGGCCGTATGCTACAAGTTTTTTGATATTCAGCTGAATCATTATTATAATACCTCCTCGACTTACATCTGCGGAGAATGCCGTATTTTAGGCATTCTCCTGCGTGAGACTTAGTACTTCTCCACGAAACAGCCTCTGCTGTGAGTGGCTGGAAGTACTTCTCACGCTGTTACAGTTTGCACGGGCCGTCCCCGATCTCCACCACATAGAAATCCGCGTTCTTACCGACACGCTCTTTATAAGCCGCGCCCACCTTCTCCTTAAAAGTTTCCACCGCTTCATCCTTCACGATATTCACCGTACAGCCGCCGAAGCCGCCGCCCGTGATGCGGGAACCGATCACCCCGTCCACCTTCCAGGCCTCCTCCACAAGCACGTCAATCTCCTCGCAGGACACCTCGTAATCATCCCGCAGGGAAACGTGGGAAGCGTTCATCAGCTCGCCAAACTCTTTCAGATTGTTATTTTTTAAGGCTTCCACCGCACGGATTGTCCGTCGGTTCTCATAAACCGCGTGTTTTGCACGTTTTGCACAGACCGCATCGCTGATAGCGGACTTATTCGCCTCAAACTCCTCCTCCGTCAGATCGCCAAGCGTCTCGATCTTTATTACCTTCTGCAGATCAGCCAGCGCCTGCTCGCTCTCTTTTCTTCTCGTATTGTAGCCGGAATTTACAAGAGAGTGCTTCACATTGCTGTTTGTAACAATAATCTTCGCACCGTCCAGCACAAGGGGAGCATACTGGTAGGAAAGGTCCGCCGTGTCTAAAAAGATCGCGTTGTCCTTCTTACCCATCGCGGAAGCAAACTGATCCATAATCCCGCAGTTCATGCCGTTGAAATTATTTTCCGAATACTGACCGATCAGCGCAAGCTCCACATTGGTCAACTCAAATCCGAACAGATCCCGCAGATAAAAACCTGTCAGCACCTCCAGAGAAGCGGAGGAGGACAAACCGGAACCGTTTGGAATATTGCCGTTTAACACAACATCCAGCCCGCAGTCCATCTTCATGCCACGCTTTTCGAACGCCCACATAACGCCCTTCGGGTAGTTCGTCCAGCCCGCCTTATCGGAAAGTGTCAGATCATCCAGACTGCTCTCCACCACGCCCATTTTATCAAAATTCATGGAATAAAACCGCAGCTTCCTGTCAGCTCTCTTCTTCACCGCCGCATATGTGCCGATTGTCAGCGCGCAGGGAAACACATGCCCGCCGTTGTAATCCGTATGTTCGCCGATCATGTTCACCCGGCCCGGCGCAAAATAGACACCCGCGCCGTCTGCATCCCCGTAAAGCTCCTCAAATTTCTTTAAAACTGTCTCTTTCATACCCGCTCTCCTTCTCTCTTGAACTATTTAAAAGTTCTTTTCACTCCTAATTACGTACAGAGAATGCCGCATTTCAGGCATTCTCCTGAGTGAAAGTGATTTGCAAAGCAAATCTAGAACTTCTTAGCGAAGCAGCCTTTGCTGCTGAGCTGTTTAGAAGTTCTTTTCACTCTATTATAGTTAAAAAAGGACTATCCTTACATAGTCCTTTGTTACTGAAACCTGTCAAAATGTTATATTTGATTCAGACTGTTAATCTGGCCGATGAACTCCTCCACCTGCCGCAGATACTCCCTGTTCCTCCTTGTCTCCCCCTTCTGCATTTCTTTTCTGAAACTCGTGGGCGACATCTGCTTCATCTGCCGGAATGCCTTCGTAAACACCAGCGGATCGTGATAGCCGCATGACAGGGCGATGCTTTCTATCGGAAGAGACGTAAGCTGCAAAAGCTCCGTGGCTTTCGTAATGCGAAAAGTGGTCAGAAACTGCTGGGGTGACATACCCATGGAATTTTGGAACAAGGTATAAAGATAACTTCTGTTAATGCACACATAGTCCGCCACATCCGTCACTTTGATGGGATTGCAGTAATTATTCTGGATAAATGAGACGGCTTTGCGTACATAAATATTTGCTTTGTCGTCCTCATTGTGCTTCTCAACCCTGCTGCCCTCCGCAATCACCGACAGGAAGATGCCGAGCTGACCGTTTCGCCGCAGATCGTGGGAAAGACCGTACGTGTTATGCTCCATCATATCCTTCACGATCCGGTAAAGCTCCTCCGAGGCCTCCGACTTAAAAACCGGCTGTCTTACGGAAAGACCGATATTTCCCACATATTCCGCCGCCTGCGTGCCGCTGAATCCTACCCACACATAGGTCCACGGCTCCTCTTCATCCGCCTGATAAAAGGCCAGCTCATCAGGCATAATCAAAAAACCGTACCCTGCCTCCAGCGGATACTCCTCTCCGCCGATTGTAAATTTCCCCTTGCCGCTGAGAATATAGTGAATCAGATAATGGGGCTTTAAGGCCGGTCCGAAGCTGTGCATCGGCTCCGTCCGGGAAAGGCCGCAGCAGTTCACATACAGACTGCCCGTCTGCTCCCCCGCAAATTCCAGTTTATATGCTTTTTCCATAGGCTTCTCCTATCTATGGCACCGGCGGCGTCAATGCAACCAGCCGTCTTTTCAACATTTTTATTCAGGCTCAGATTCGCGTTTCTAAAGTCCTTTTGTCTCCTGCCTTCCTATATATTTTATTATATTACATATACAATAGTTGTCCACAGAAACTGCCACCTCTTTTTTTAAATCGTAAACTTGTCGTCCCTGCACAGCAAGAAACGCATTGAAAGAAATCAACTTTTTTTATATGATAAAAGTATCAATTGGTGTATGTGATGAATCTTCTTATGGGGGTAGAATAACAAAATCGGATGATGAGAAAAAAAGTAATAGCAGCAGGTCACATCTGTCTTGACATTACTCCGGTTTTTCCGGATATGGAGGCAGCGCATCTGGAAGATGTTCTGTCTCCCGGAAAACTGATCCAGATGAAAGAAGCGGATGTGCACACAGGCGGTTCTGTCGCAAACACAGGACTGGCCATGAAAATATTGGGGGCGGACGTTACACTGATGGGCGGGATCGGAAACGACGCATTTGGAGAAATGATCCTGAACATATTAAAACAATATGATGCGGATTCCGGTATGCTGATCTCTGACAGATTGTCAACTTCATATACCGTGGTAATCGCTGTCCCTGGAATTGACCGGATTTTTCTTCATAACCCCGGGGCAAACAACGCCTTTCAGACAAGCGACATCCCGGAAGAAACACTGGAAGGTGTTTCGCTGTTTCACTTCGGATATCCTCCGCTGATGAAAACCATGTACGAAAATGGCGGAGCAGAGCTTGTAAAGCTTATGAGACGGATGAAGGCGGCCGGTATTGCGACCTCACTGGATATGGCTTCGGTTGACGCTGCATCAGAAGCAGGGCAGGCCGACTGGGAGAAAATTCTGAATCGGGTACTTCCCCATGTGGATTTTTTTGTCCCGAGCGTGGAGGAATTATGCTTTATGCTGGATCGTAAGCGCTTTGAAGAATGGCAGCAAAGAGCTGACGGCGGTGATATCACGGAATTTCTGAGTGTGGAAACCGATATCAGACCCCTGGCAGAAAAATGCATGGAACTGGGCACAAAAATTCTCCTCATTAAGTGCGGCGCACCGGGTATTTATTACCGGACGGCATCCAAAGAAGCCATTCAGCAAATCGGCGGCAATATTGCGCTAAATCCGGAAGAGTGGGCAGAGAAAGAAGGTTTTGAAAGCAGTTATGTACCGGAAAGGCTGGTCTCTGGAACAGGCGCCGGAGATACAAGCATCGCCGCTTTTTTGACGGCAGCGTTGGAGGGATGCTCTCTGGAAGAATCCCTTCATCTGGCAGCGGCAACCGGCGCATCCTGTGTTGCTTCCTATGACGCCTTAAGCGGATTAAAAACATTTGATGAACTTCGGGAAAAGATAAAACAAGGCTGGCAGAAGGTAAACGCCGGTTAAAACAGGAGGAGGAAAAAATAATGTTAGTAAATATGCGCGATATATTACTTCCCGCAAAGGAAGGCGGTTACGGCGTCGGTTTCTTTAATGCGGTCAATGTCGAAATGGCACGGGCAATCATCGAAACCGCAGAAGAATTACAGGCGCCGGTTATGGTCGGGACTGCCGAAATCCTTCTTCCGGTGATGGAATTGGAAAGAGTAGCCGAATATTTAATTCCGATGGCGAAAAAGGCAAGCGTTCCCGTCTGTGTTCATTATGACCACGGCCTGACATTTGAAAGATGCATGGAGGCATTAAATCTTGGCTTTACGTCGATTATGTATGATTGTTCTACCGCCTGCTACGGGGAAAACGTAGAAAAAGTCGCTGAGATAGTGAAAATCTGCCACGCTGTGCATGTTACGGTAGAAGGAGAGCTTGGCCATGTCGGCGACAATGCAGGATCCGGAAAACTGGAAAACCCAAGTGATTATTTTACGGACCCGGAGACGGCAATGGATTTTTCCGCGAAAACAGGCATAGATGCATTGGCAGTCGCTGTGGGAAACGCGCACGGAGACTACACGTTTCCGCCTAAATTGGATTTCGAACGGATTCAGACGATTGCGGAAAAAACAAACCTTCCCTTGGTGCTTCACGGCGGTTCCGGGCTGTCAGACGAAGATTTTCAAAAGGCGGTAAAACTCGGCGTATCAAAAATAAATATTTTTACGGATATTGACAAAGCCGGTAAGCGTGGGCTGGAAGCCGGTATTGCAGCCGGAGAAAAATCTATGATGGGACTTATCCCGTATGAAATTGCCGAAATGAAAAAGGTGGTAAAAGAAAAAATATTGTTATTTGGCTCCGACGCAAAAGCGTGAGCGCCGGTACTGAAAAGAAATAACGATGCGGGTGTCAGACAATCCCGGACAAATGAGTCAGATGCGCGTGTAACACAGCACCCGGCTCATTGCCCGCGGAAAGAAACGGCACCCGCACGCTCTGTAAAGAAAAGCGGATATCACGGTTTTTCCGGCTTATAGTTTTCCACATCTGCAAGCAGTTTCTCCCACGCCTCCTCGTGCTCCACATAGTAGATGGGACATTTCTTACCGCCGCAGTCATAATGCCGCAGAATATCGTCCACGGACAAATGGTATTCCTGTGTCAGCCAGGCAAGTGTATGTACCAGCGTATCATAAGTTTCCTGCGTGAACTCTCCGTTTTCATCCACATAACAGCACTCTATCGAAACGGAGTCCTCATTTCTGGTCGCCACCGCATAAGCCTGCTCCTCTAACGGAATGCACTGGATCAGTTCACCCTCATAGCCGATGATAAAATGCGCGCTTGCCGACCGCTCCTGTGTCGTAGCCAGATTGGCAAAATAACTGCGGTTCTGCGCCGCCGAAGTGCCCGGATTCGCGGTATAGTGCACAAAAACGCTCTTAATTTTTCTAAGCTCCGTTCCTGGTCTGGAAAAATCATTCGGTTCCAGATAATCCACCATAATCTCCGGCGGCTGAATCCGGTTCGCCTCTGTTTTTTCCGACATAACCTCCACAATACCCCTGCCTCCGCTTGGTTTTGTGCTGTGAAGCATACGGTAAACAGCCCCGGTAGTCTGGTAAATCAGAATCAGACACACACCGATCATAAGAAATACAAACAGGCGGTAGAGATTGAGCCGCCGCTTCCTCGCCCTGCGCCGCTTAACAGAATTTACCGGACGCGGATTGCCCGTATAGCGGCGGTCCGGATACGGCCTGGAACGGGCACTTCTCTGCACGGAGCGGACCTGCTCACGGTCTGCAAGACGCATCATGCGGGTATCGTCGGATTCTCTGGAAATTTCCCACAGATCCAGATTCTCCAGGCCGTCCCTGTCGGCGCTGCGCCGGCTTGCGCTCTCTTTGCCGTTTCGTGCGCTCCTGTGTGCGCCGCTGCCCGCTCTCTTCTGCGAGCCGCCGCCATAAATGACGCTTATATTGTCTCTTGCGCTTTTCCCGCGCGCACTTCCTGTCCTGCTTCCCGTTCCGCTCTGTTTTCTGCGTCTTTCTACGGCATATTCCGCCCTGTTCCGCGGGACACTTCCCGCGTCGCTCCTCTGTGCCTGTCCCATGTGTTCCCCCTCTTTTGTACTTCTCACACTAACCTCCATGTCGCTGCTTTACTGCGACACAAATCCGTGCGGAGAATGCCGTATTTCAGGCATTCTCCTGCGTGAAACTTAGTACTTCTTAGAGAAGCAGCCTCTGCTGCTGAGCTTTAGAAGTACTTTTCATGCTATTGTAGTACGTCAATCTTTAAAATTTCTCTAAAAACCGACATGCTTCTACGCTTTTATATATTAGAGCGGGGAACTTAAGAAAAAGGTTACATAATTCTTAATATTTTTTTATTTTTCACTCTGCTGACGGCATCGAAAGATATGTCTCCACCGCCACATGCAAATCCGACAGCCCTTCCCGGAAAGTCTGCGCATCCTCATAACCCGCATTCTGCAATCCGGAAATATTCTTTTCCAGCTCTTGTCTGTAATACACCTTCATATCGGAGTCTGCCCCGGACAAGTTCCTGATTTCCATGCCGATCTCATCCACATTCCCAATCGCATAAAACAGCATCGCCGCATTAAAATACAGCATGTCCTGATCTTCTTTCGTCATATAATCAGTGCTCATCTCATAATCGAACCGCAGAGAATAAGGTTCCTCCATCGTCTGCATGGAAAACCCGCCCACACGACTCAGCGTGGGTGGCAGGGGCAGAGCATCAATCAGCGCGCCCACCTTTACATGATCCCCTGCATAGGGGGTCCGGTTCGCAGTCATGGCGTCAAACAGCGCCTCCCGCCGCTCCCGGTTCAGGCTCAAAATAACCACCTGATCTGTAATCCCTTTCAGCTCTTTGTCAATGAACGTCATTTCCTTCTGGTATTTGTCCTTCACCTTCCCATCAAAATCCGCCCTGACGTAGACATAGCAGCCAGAATACAGCTCATCCACATTGACCTCCTGCGGCTGGGAAGTGATCGTCACAATCTGCTCATTCGGCAGATAATCTGACTTGCCTTCCTCTTCCTGCACATCCGTTTCGCTAAACGTATGGTCATCTATGATATAAGTGGTGTCGTCGTTCGTATCTGTGCCGGGCACACCTTTCGCTGCCACATCTCCCGCTGCCGCCTCATCTGCGCCGGGCAGATGGTCTGGCATGGCCTGATCTTCGGATGCCGCCTCCTCTGCCGGCGTATAAGTATGCTCTGTACGAAAGCTGCTTTCATCCGGCTGCCCCGTGACAATAATATGCTCGTCCGGCAAGTAATCCGCCTTTTCTTCCATTTCAGACCCGCCTTCCATGATCTCCTCGTGACCTGCAATACCCTCCTCTGGAATATAAATATCCTCATGCGATAAAACACCCTGTCCCGCAGGCGTATAGGTGTGCTCTGTCCTCGAAAGCGGCTCCCCCAGATATGCCCGCAGCAGATAATTATAGCCATAATCACCGACGGGCATAACCTCCCGCCCTTCATCCACCAGCTCCAGTGCGTCTTTGAGCGGCATTCTGGAAAACCGCCCCACTTCCTTCTGCGCGGCAATATGATATATGATAACCTCATCACTTTCTTCCCCAGCCACACAGCCGCTGATGCCGCCGATACTTGCTGGCAGCGGTATCTGCATATCCGCCCCCGTAACCGTCAGGCCCGCCTGCGCGTCAACCGGCATCCCGTGAAACCGTGCGTCTCTGGTAAAGACAAAAAGACATGCCGCCGCTATCAAAACCAGGGCGCCCGCCGCAGCCGTGCAGAGAACCTTTGGCTCCTTTACGATAAACTGAATCCGTTCCTTCACACGCCTTCCGCTGCCGGTCATGGTCGTCGCCGTGCAGATCAGATCCGACACACGTCCTTTTCTCGTGATAATGGAGAGAAGCGTCTCCCCATAGGAAATTCTTTCCCCTTCGCCCAGCATTGCCAAAGCGCCCTCGTCACAGGCCAGCTCACAGTCCCGTTTGGAGCAGACCGCAGCGACCCATACCAACGGATGAAACCAGTACACCACCACCAGCACACTGCGAAGAAGCGCCCATACGCTGTCCCCGTGCTTTTTGTGGACAAGCTCATGAACCACCACATGCCGCAGTCTTTCCGTATCACCGATTACATCCGCTGTCAGATATACCGCCTCATATCCCGGAAACCCGTACAGACAGGGCGAAGAAATCCCTTCCGCAAGATAAAACGCGGGCAGGCGGCATTTTTTTCCGGATAAATACCGGCTCTTTTGTCTCCCGGCGAAATCTTTTCCATCCCACAGGTCCGTTGCCGCCCTTACCTCTTCCGGCAGATCAAAGGGCTTTCTGGTCTTCCTCAGCCGCCGGCTGAATACAATATTGGCAGCCAAAATCCACACACCCACAATAAACGCGCCAAGTCCCCAAAAAAACCATAATACATCCAATCGGGAAAACCCTAATCTTCCCGCCACAAACACGGCAGTCGGTCCGTCCTCAGGCATACCCTCCAGCGTCTCCCTGATCTCATCTGTCGTAAACAGGCGAAACAGGATACTGCCCGAATTTACCGTTATCTGAACAGGCTCCTCCAGTCGGATAACCTCTTCCAGCCGCCCGGTTAAACCACTCTCGTCCTCTTCCACCAGATCCATCAGGCGGAATCCGGACAGCGAGCCCAGATCAAACTCCGCCGAAACCGGAATGATCAACCGGAGCGCTGCCAAAAGCCAGAGCGCATATTGCAGTCTGCTGCTGATTTTTCCGCGGAATACCCGCCGGATCAGCAGAACGCATAATATCAGAACCGTTGATGTAATCAATATCTCTTTCATGTCCGCCTATCCTCCATCTTTCCCTTATGACTGCCGCTTTACCGCAGCCGGTTCTTATCTCCCCCGCTCATTTCCCGCTCTCATGATGTCCCGTTCTGTTTTTTCGCGCCTGTTCCAGAATGCCATACAGCTCCTGTATCTCCTCCTCCGACAGCGCCTGATCTTCCACCATGGCGTTAACCATCATGCCCAGACTTCCCCGGTATACTTTCTGTAAAAACCCTCTGGTTTCCTGCATGGAAACTTCCTCCCTTGTCACCAGCGGATAAAAGATCTTCGCCCGTCCGCCGTCCCTGTGGGCAACCGCCCCTTTCTTTTCCATGCGGGAAAGCATCGTGATCACAATATGCTTATCCCAACCCGTCTCTTTTCCCAATTCATTTTTCAATTCTGTGATCGTACTCTCGCGCTCCCAGAGCAGATTCATAATTTTCCATTCCCCGTCTGACAAACTAACCATGTCGTCTCCTTCCTTTCTTCCGCTCTTCTGCCCCTTTTAACCGATCCTCTTACGGCAGCGCAAAGTGGTTCCGGTGTTCCTGCATCCTGCTATTATATGTATAACAATTGGCATATTTTGGTATACGAATGTATACCTTCCGCTTCTATCATACATGCAAGGTATACGCCTGTCAACCCTTTATGGCGCCAATAAAAAGATCCACTGTACAAAAAGACAGGAAACCCGATCCGGATCTCCTGCCTTTTATTTCTCTATTTCTTTCTTTATTTCCTTACTGTAGATAACGCAGGCTGCTCTGCTTACCTCAAAAGCCTTCGCTGTACTTGCGGTAAAGCTCTTCCAGCTCCGCCTGATCCTGCTCGGACACATTTTCCTGCAAATACGCCTTGATCTCCGACAGGGAATCGCTGTCCACACCGTCTCCCACAATCTCCATCACATCGGAAAGCGTGTCGCTGTCCGCATAACGTTCAATGATCTCCTCTGCTTTCTGTTTATCGCCCTCATCCATGCCCTCTACGATCTCTTTGGCTTTCCCGACCGCCTGCGGATCGCCAACACTCTCAAGCGCCTGTTTTACCGCCTGCTCCATCACCGTTTCGGAAACCTTTTTTGTCACGGCATGTTTCACTGTTCCCGTCAGCGCCCCGCTGGCAATGCCGACCGCCAGGGCAAGACCGGCTCCGAGTAAAAGTCCCAGAAAGATCACCGGAATAAGCCCTTTTTTCTTCTTTCTCCTGCTCATTTTTTCTCTCCCATATGCACAGTCTGTTCGGGCAGTTCTCAAAACAATACCCTGTCATTTCGACAAACCTGAAAAATCAATATGCCCTGCCCCAGTAAACCATCTTCTTCGCCGGCTTTCCGCAGCACACACAGGTGTCGCCAACCTGCTCCTGCTCAAAAGGCATACACCGGCTGGTAACTGCCAGCTCTTCCTTGATCTGATCCTCACAGGCCTGCTCACCGCACCACATAGCTTTCACAAAACCGGACTTTTCCGCAAACAGGCTGCGGAAAGTCTCCATGTCCTTCGCCTCGTAAGTGTGCTCCTCTCTGTGCGCTCTGGCGCGTTCCAGCATTTCCTTTTGCATCAGGTCGAGAATTTCTCCGGCCTTTGTTTCAATCTCATCCAGAGATACTTCAATCTTCTCTCTTGTATCCCGGCGGCAGATGACGCACTTTCCTGCCTCAATGTCCTTCGGCCCGATCTCCACGCGAATCGGAATACCGCGCATCTCCTGCTCGGAAAACTTCCATCCGGGACTCTTGTCGGTGTCGTCTACTTTCACGCGGAACGCACGCAGTCTGTCCTTTAGTTCATAGGCCTTATCCAGCACACCTTCTTTTTTCTGCTGAATCGGAATCACCATAATCTGAGTCGGCGCAATCTTAGGCGGCAGCACCAGCCCGGAATTATCGCCGTGCACCATAATCACCGCACCGATCAGACGGGTTGTGGTTCCCCATGAAGTCTGATGCACATGTTTTAAAGTATTGTCTTTGTCCGTAAACTGTATGCCAAAAGCTTTCGCAAAACCGTCGCCAAAATTATGGCTGGTGCCGGACTGCAATGCCTTGCCGTCATGCATCAACGCTTCGATTGTATAAGTGGCAATCGCTCCCGCAAATTTTTCCTTGTCCGTCTTGCGGCCTTTGATTACGGGAATGGCCAATACCTCCTCACAGAAATCAGCGTAGACGTTTAACATCTGAATCGTCCGCTCCTCCGCCTCCTCAGCAGTAGCGTGAGCCGTGTGCCCCTCCTGCCATAAAAATTCGCGGCTCCGGAGAAACGGTCTTGTCTCCTTCTCCCAGCGCACTACCGAGCACCACTGGTTGCATACCTGCGGCAGATCACGGTAAGACTGCACCGCATTTTTATAATAATCGCAAAAAAGCGTCTCAGAAGTAGGTCTGACACAAAGTCTTTCCTGCAAAGGCTGCATACCGCCGTGCGTCACCCACGCCACCTCCGGCGCAAAGCCCTCCACATGATCTTTCTCCTTGTTCAACAGGCTTTCCGGAATAAACATGGGTAAATACACATTTTCTACACCCGTTGCCTTAAACCGGTCGTCCATCTGCCGCTGAATCAACTCCCAGATCGCATAGCCCGCCGGCTTAAATACCATGCATCCCTTAATGCTGGTGTAATCCAAAAGCTCCGCTTTTTTCACCACATCCGTGTACCACTGTGCGAAATCATCCTCCATCGCCGTGATCGCTTCCACTAACTTTTTGTCCGCCATACTTTCCTCCCTTTCCGAAGCGTATGCTTCTGACTTTACTTACTTGCAGGCATGCAGCCTGTCCGTGACGCTTTCTGACTTCACCAGCCTGCATAAGCAGACTCACGATGCTGCGCATCTTTCGTTCGCGTTGCTCGTCATAAATTGTCACTGACACTCTTGCATGCAAGCATGCATCCTGTCTGTACCACTTTCTGACTCTGCTCTTTGCATAAGCAGACTCACGATGCTGCGCATCTTTCGTTCGCGTTGCTCGTCATAAATTGTCACTGACAGTCTTGCATGCAAGCATGCAGCCTGTCCGTGCCACTTTCTGACTCTGCTTATGCGCGCAAAAAACCGCCGGAATTTCTATCCCTAAGGGACCGAAATCTCGGCGGTACCACCCTGATTAATGCATAAATTGCATTCTGCTCCTCATACCGTTATCGCCGGTGCTACGCTGCGCTCCTCACACAGGGCTCCGAGGCCGGTTCCGGACAGTTCCCGTAAAAGCCTCCCACCACCGGCTCTCTCTCTGCAACATTTCCCATCCGTACTATTCTCTTCTTCGCCACGTTTCACTATCACGCCAGCCTGTCTGGCTGTATTTTCATCCATTTTAGCCGCATGAACCGGTTTTGTCAACCGTTATTATTCTTTCATCCGCGCAAGCTGCGCACGAAGCTGTCGGATCTCTTCTTCCTTCTCCGCTACTATCCGTTCATGCTCTATGCGGTCCTGTTCATACTTCAAGCGGTTCTGCTCTATTTTCTTTTCATAATTGCGTTTATCCTGCTCATGCTCGATCCGGTCCTGTTCTATCTTCCTCTCATAATTGCGCAGATCCTGCTCATGCTCGATCCGGTCCTGTTCTATCTTCCTCTCATAACTTCGCAGGTCCTGATAATACTCCTCCCGGTCGAGGCACCTTTTGCGCGCCAGATCGTCCGCGCTCATCCGGAATATGGTTTCTGACGCTTCCTGCAAATATTCATCTCTGGCTGCCAGCATTTTC
>ERZ808051.482-NODE-482-length-43661-cov-10.599509_pt1 | contig 43661 bp, 33 predicted proteins | sample MGYA00380199_ERZ808051 | MGnify/ENA primary metagenome ERZ808051 (study PRJEB31490, sample SAMN06133391) | mouse gut metagenome | isolation source: J11 | host: mice | place: China: Chengdu | collected 2015-05 ... | reverse complement strand
TAAGTGGGGCCTATAGGGCTCGAACCTATGACCCTCTGCTTGTAAGGCAGATGCTCTCCCAGCTGAGCTAAGACCCCATTTATATGCGGGTCACTCGCGCAACCCGCTTTGCTAGTATACAATTACTTGCGACTGCTTGTCAAGTACTTTAACAAAATTTGTATAAAAAATTTATTGCAGCATTTTACTTCCCGGATGAGATGATCTCTTCTGCCATATCCAGCATCTCTTCGCCGCTCAGATCCAGATCACTTCCTACCAGATCATAGGTCACGCCGTCCTTCTCCCACCGCACTGTTTTCGTACGTCCAACATCCAGTACGCCTTCTTCGCCGCCAGCTTCTCCCTCTTCCAGCTCTTCTGCCGTCCAGTCTGTTACCATCACCGTTGTCGTTTCGCTGATTACATTGCTGCCCTGCTGCATATGATCCATGTCTTCCTCTGCTATCTCATATTCAGCTGGTATTACCTTGTACATACATTCGTCGTACCAAAGTGTAATATCCCCACATGTCCTCGTAAGACCAGGCTCCCTGGAACTTACATCCTTTTCCCTGTTTTCCATGATCATCAAGCTGATCTTGCTTTCACCTTTTTCATATCTGATGTCCATCATCGGTATACTGTACGCCTTGGCGCCCTCTTCCGTATATGACTCTGCCTGCACCACACTCGCTCCGACAAAAGCATAACCGTTGGTAAACTGTTCCACACTGTCCACCTCATGTCCCATCTTTTTCTGCGCCTTATCTAAATCACGATAATCTGTATACTGTGATTCTTCACTGACGCTCACCGCGAAACGCCCAGCCGCTCCTCCGGCAAACACGGTAATGCCGGACACAAGCAGGCAGGCTGCAGCCACACCGACACAAAGTTTTTTTACGCTCATATGTTTCATAGTATTGCCCTCCTGTTCCTTATGGATCCTGTCATCGATCCTGATCTTTAATTCATCCGAAGCCAAAATGCCGTCGCATTCTTTTGTCAGAGCTTCCCTGACCCGGCTGTCAAAATTCTGTTCCGCATGCATATACATCCTCCTTCCTCAACCGAGGTTAGTTCATCTTGTCTCCTAATTTCGCTTTCAGCCGCCGTCTGGCCGTATGCAGTCTGGATTTCACCGTTCCCTCCATGAGCCCGAGCATCCCTGCGATCTCTCTCACGGAACAGGAATCGTAATAATATAAAACGACCACCGTCCTGAGTTTTACGGGAAGTGCCCTGACTGCCGCTAAGATCATTTCAGCCTCTTCCAGTTGTATGACCTGTTCCAGAGAAGAATTCCCGCCTGACAGCTCCATTCTGTCTGCCACGCAGTCATCAGGAATCTCCCGCCTGCTTTTTTGTGCCGTGCGGTATGCCGTCCGGGCAAGAATCCGCATCATCCACGACTTAAACCCGCTTTCCTTTTGCAGTTCGCCAGCGTGCACCCAGACTTTCACAAAAGTCTCCTGCACGATATCCTCGCTGTCTGCCAGATTTCCTGTGATCAGATACGCCGTATGGATTGCCATATTCTTATATTTCTCATACAGTTGATCGAAAGCCTCCCTGCTGCCCTCCCGCAACTGCGCTGCCAGAATTTCTTCGTCCAAAACATTTTCTCCCCTGTTCTTTTTGGTGCACCTGCTTATAAGAGTCCTCCTACGGGAATCTGGTTCATTTTTTACAAAATTTTTTAAAAGAAAAACAGATTATGCAAAAGCCTGTCTGTGCCATTTATATAAAACAGTCTTCTCAAAAACCGTCTTATTAACACCTGATAGAACTATTGCATAATCTGCTGTCTATAATCCATACGTTATTTATCACAGCCCCGGATGCTGACTGCATCTTACAGGCTATAGGCTCATACGCCGCCCAGGCATCCTACATTCTGTCCGGCGCCGAGAATCCGAGCAGGTCAATGCACACTTCCAGTACATCTCTTGTCAGCATCAACAGCGCGATCCAACCTGACTTCCTCTGTGCGTCCGCCTCGGTGAGAATCTTCGTCTCGTGATAGAAATGGTTAAATGCATTGGCCAGGTCGTAGATGTAAGCACAGATCCTGTGAGGTGCGATTTCCTCATATGCCGCTTCCATCATGGCGTTAAATTTCGCCACTTCAAGCATCAGACTCTTCTCAGACTCGTTCACCGCCTCATTTATGACTACTTCAGTCAATATGCCCCCCTGCTCCGTATACTTGTTCAGGATCGATTTGATCCTCACGATCGTATACAGGATATATGGACCGGTATCTCCCTCAAAGGAAGTAAATCTATCCATATCAAATATATAGTCCTTGGAGGCCTGATTGGACAGATCTCCATACTTAATCGCCGCAAGCCCCACCGTCTTAGCCGTCTCCTGAGCCTCCGTCATGTCTACTTCATACCCTTTCGTCCGGGCATTCTCCTGGATCTTACGGATCATCTCCTCATTGATCTCCCGAATCAGATTCTCCAGACGCATTACGCCGCCCTCTCTCGTCTTAAAAGGCTTGCCGTCCTTGCCGTTCATGGTACCGAAGCCGATATGCACAAGCTCCGTTTCCTCGTCCACAAGCCCCGTCTTCCTGGCGCAGCGGAATACCTGCTCGAAATAAAGCTCCTGCCTTTTGTCCGTCAGATAGATCATCTTATCCGGATGGTAGTGCTCCATACGATCCATGATGGTCGCCAGATCGGTAGTATTGTAGAGAGATGCTCCATCTGATTTCAATATCATGCAGGGCGGCACTTCTTTCGTGTCCGCCTCTTCTTTTACATCCACCACAAGAGCGCCGTCACTTTCGTAAGCATAACCGCCGCGCTTCATATCCTCCACCATGCCGGGTATGATATCATGCACGTCGGACTCCCCTTTCCAGAGGTCAAAAGACACGTTCAGATTCTCATAGTTCTTCTTGAGATCCGTCACAGACACGCTTATAATATGATCCCACAGCGCACGGTAACCACGAACGCCGCTCTGTAACCTGTAAGTCGCCTCCATCGCATCGGCCTTGTACGCCTCGTCTTCCTTGGACTTCGCACTGGCCGTAGGATAGATTTCCTCCAGCTCCGATATGGTAAAAGGCGCTTCCTCAGGATAGGCTCCCTCATATGACGCATCAAAATAGATCAGATCCGGCTGTCTCTTCTGAAGTTCCGTAATGATCAGCCCCATCTGCAGACCCCAGTCTCCCAAATGGATATCGCCGATGATATCATGTCCCGCATAACGGCAGATCCTCTTGATGCTCTCGCCAATGATCGCGGAACGCAGATGTCCCACATGAAGCGGTTTTGCCACGTTGGGGCCGCCGTAATCTATGATGATCTTCTTCGCCTGTCCCGGCATCTGCAGGCCAAACTTCTCACTGTCCCGCATCTTACGCAGATAATCCATGACAAAAGATTCTTTCACTTTCATATTAAGGAATCCCGGCGCAACAGCGCATACCTCGGAAAGCACTTCGCTCTGCGTCAGCTCCTCAGCTACATCCTGTGCGATCATGAGGGGCGCTTTATGATACTTCTTAGCCCCCGCCATAGCGCCGTTACACTGGTATTCACACAAGTCCGGCCTGTTGGACAGGGTAACTCTGCCAAGCTCTGCATCATAACCTGCCGCCTCGAACGCTTTCTTCATTTCTTCTGAAATCAGATCCAATATTTTCTGCATTATCGTTTCCGTACCTTTCTTGTCAGGTAAACCTGCTTCGTAATGATAAAGCAAGCCTACACATGTTATTACATTATCATATAAATTCATGCCAATGCGACTGCTGTAAAGCATGTGACCATAAGCAATGCATATTTTATCATAGTTCCCTGCAAATGTCATTACAGGATATCCTGCCTGCGGGAATACACGCACCCGCAGTAATCCTGTCTGTACAGGCCGTATTCCCGCGACAGCTCGATCGAGCGTTTATACCCGCCGCGTTTCTTAAAATCCGAGGGAAGCCACGCTGTCCCATACTCTGCCGCAAGTTTTTCGCCGATCTCATTCAGCTTGGCGGCATTTTTCAGGGGGCTGATCGTCAGCGTGGTGGTAAAATAATCATAACCACCCGCCTGCGCACGCTTTGCCGTCTCCCGCAGTCTCAGTTCATAACAGGCAAAACAGCGCTCCCCGCCCTCCGGACATTTCTCTAATCCTCTGGCGATCTCATAAAAGCATTCCGGCACATAATCGCCCTCTATGACCTCGATGTGATACCCCCTGTTCTCTTTCCGGATGTGCGGCTCTTCCTGAATCTGTGGCTCTTCCTGGATGTGTGGCTCTTTCTGCTCCCCCGGCTGCCTGTCCGCTTGCTCATTATACGCGGCGATCAGCCTCTTCTGCTCCGCCACCCGCTTACGGTACTCTACATCCTCGGTAATATTGGGATTATAATAAAAAACCGTGATCCGGAAATATTGCCGCAGATATTCCAGCACATAACTGCTGCATGGCGCACAGCAGCTATGCAGTAAGAGCGCCGGGGCCTGTTCGTGATCCGAACCGTTTACCCCGTCAATCCGCCTGTCTGTTATATGCTGAATGATTTGATCCAGTTCTTTCTGGTAATTTCTATTGTTCATATTGATTCCTGTGTCCTGCAATGGCCGCGATATCGATCAGCGTCATCTCTTCCTGGGAAGCCGCATTCTCAAGACTTGACACAAGCGCCGCCGCCGTATCCATGGCCGTGATACAATTGACGCCGGTCTCGATGGCTGTCCGGCGGATCAGGAAACCATCCCTGCTCTTATCCCGTCCCTGCGTAGGCGTATCAATGACAAGATCGATCCTGTGTCCCAGGATCAAATCCATCACCGTAGGGGATTCCTGTTGAATCTTATTGACTTTTCTCGCCTTGACGCCCGCCTCGTTCAACACTGCGGCGGTACTTCTGGTGGCATAAATGATATATCCAAGCTTCTCGAAGCGGCGGGCTACCTCGATGGCCTCGCCCTTATCCGCATCCTTAACGGTGATGATCATCCGTTTATGTTTAGGAAGGTTAACGCCAGCACCGAGAAAGGCTTTATAAAGCGCCTCATTGAAAGTTCTTGCGATGCCGAGGCATTCCCCTGTAGACTTCATCTCCGGCCCCAGGCTGATCTCTGCACCCCGGATTTTTTCGAAAGAAAAGACCGGCATCTTGATGGCAAAATAATCCGCCGCAGGCTGTAAGCCCGGCTCATAGCCCAGGTCGCGGATCTTCTTGCCGACGATGACCTGCGTTGCCAGATCCACGATAGGGATTCCTGTCACCTTACTGATATAAGGCACGGTACGGGAAGATCTGGGGTTTACCTCGATCACATATACTTCGTCGCCCATGGCGATAAACTGAATGTTGATCAATCCGATCACATGAAGCGCTTTTGCTAGCCTTCTGGTGTACTCCGCGATCGTCTCTTTCACATTCTGGCTGACCGTAAACGCGGGGTAGACGGAAATGCTGTCCCCGGAATGAACCCCCGTGCGTTCAATATGCTCCATGATACCCGGAATCAAAATATCCGTACCATCGCACACCGCATCCACTTCAAGCTCTTTTCCCTGCAGATACTTATCTACCAGAATCGGATGATCCTGCTCATAACGGTTGATCACCGCCATAAATTCCTCGATTTCCTGATCGGACAGCGCAATCTGCATTCCCTGCCCGCCAAGCACATAGGAAGGACGCACCAACACCGGATATCCCAGCCTGTTCGCTACCGCCTTGGCCTCCTCGGCAGTGTACACCGTACCGCCTGCAGCTCTTGGTATCTGCGTCTCTTCCAGGATCTTATCGAAAAGCTCCCTGTCTTCCGCCGCATCCACATCTTCCGCCTTTGTGCCCAGAACCGGCACGCCCATTTTCATCAGGCTCTGCGTCAGTTTAATGGCGGTCTGCCCGCCGAATTGAACCACCGCGCCGTCGGGTTTTTCCACGTTGACGATGTTCTCCACATCCTCCGGCGTCAATGGCTCAAAATAAAGTTTATCCGCGATATCGAAGTCGGTGCTGACCGTCTCCGGGTTATTGTTGATGATGATCGTCTCATAGCCCTCTTTTGCAAAAGCCCATGTGGCATGAACAGAACAATAATCAAATTCGATTCCCTGTCCGATACGAATCGGTCCGGAACCCAGCACGAGAACCTTTTTCTTCGGATGGGTCTCTTCCACTTCCGTCTCAGAGCCAAACACTGAATAGTAATACGGCGTGCTCGCCGCAAATTCCGCCGCACAGGTATCCACCATCTTAAACGCCGCTACGATACCGTTATCATAACGCATCTTCCTGATCTCTTCCTCAGTCCTCCCCGTCAGTCTGGCGATCACATTATCAGGGAATTCAAGTCTTTTGGCCTCTTTCAGCAGCTCCACCGTGAGAGGGCCCTGCTCCAATGCCGCCTCCATCTCCGTCAGGATAGCGATCTTATCAATAAACCAGTGATCGACCATGGTGATCTCGTGAATCCTATCGTAATCCACTCCTTTGCGGATGGCCTCCGCAATAAGATAGATCCTCTGGTCATCCACGATCTTCATGCGGTCTTGCAGCTCCTCTGCGGTCAGTTCCGAGAAATCATAACTGCGCAGACAGTCCACATGCTGCTCCAAAGAACGGAGCGCTTTCATCAGGGCCGCCTCGAAATGATTGCCGATGCTCATGACCTCACCGGTGGCTTTCATCTGCGTAGTCAAAGTACGTTTCGCCGTAATAAATTTATCAAAAGGAAGTCTTGGTATCTTCACAACACAGTAATCGAGGGCAGGCTCGAAACTGGCGTAAGTCTTGCCCGTAATGGCATTTTTGATCTCGTCTAACGTATAGCCAAGGGCGATCTTGGCCGCCACTTTGGCGATCGGATAACCGGTAGCCTTGGAAGCCAGCGCGGAGGAACGGCTCACACGGGGATTGACCTCGATAACGCAGTATTCGAAGCTTGTCGGATGCAGTGCAAACTGCACGTTACAGCCGCCGGTGATGCCAAGCTCATTGATGATATTGAGGGCAGAACTTCGAAGCATCTGATATTCTTTATCCCCCAATGTCTGGGATGGCGCCACCACGATGCTGTCTCCGGTATGTACCCCCACCGGATCGATATTTTCCATATTACATACGGTAATGCAGTTGCCTGCCCCGTCCCGCATGACCTCATACTCTATTTCTTTCCATCCTGCGATACAGCGCTCCACCAGAACCTGTCCCACTCTGGAAAGTCTGAGTCCATTCGCAAGAATATCTTTAAGCTGTGCCTGATCGTGAGCGATGCCGCCGCCGGAGCCTCCCAATGTATAGGCCGGCCGTAGCACTACCGGATAGCCGATCTTCCCTGCGAAAGCAACGCCGTCCTCAATATTCTCCACTACAAGAGAGGGGGCGCAGGGCTCCCCGATCTTCTCCATCGTCTCCTTGAATTCCAGACGGTCTTCCGCTTTCCTGATGGTCTTAGCGGTAGTGCCAAGCAACGTCACACCGTGAGCCTTAAGGAACCCCGACTCGTCCAGCTCCATGCCCAGATTCAATCCAGCCTGGCCGCCCATATTGGGAAGCAGGCTGTCAGGTTTTTCTTTGATAATGATCTGCTCGATGACTTTTGCCGTGAGCGGCTCAATATATACCTTATCTGCAATGTCTCCGTCGGTCATGATCGTCGCCGGATTGGAGTTCACAAGAATAACTTCCATTCCCTCTTCTTTCAGAGAACGGCAGGCCTGCGTACCCGCATAATCAAACTCCGCGGCCTGACCGATCACAATAGGCCCCGACCCGATCACCAACACTCTTTTCACATTCGGATTCTTAGGCATTTTTATCCCTCCATATCATACTGATAAACCGGTCAAACAGATCCCCGGAATCCTGAGGACCCGGGCACGCCTCCGGATGAAACTGCACCGTAAAGATATTCTTGCCCGTATAGGACAATCCTTCGTTGGTTCCATCGTTGACATTGACAAAAGCCGGAACCGCCACCTGCGGATCAAGCCGGTCCATGTCCACTACGTATCCATGATTCTGGGAAGAAATATAGACTCTGCCCGTCTCCAAATCTTTCACCGGATGGTTGCCGCCCCGGTGGCCGTATTTCATCTTAAAAGTATCCGCGCCGGTGGCCAGCGCCATCAGCTGATGTCCCAGACAGATCGCAAAGATCGGAATATCCGTGTCGTACAGTTTCCTGATCTGTGCGATCACTTCCGTACACTCTTTGGGATCGCCCGGCCCGTTGCTCAGCATAATGCCGTCCGGCTTTGCGTCAATGATCTCCTGCGCTTCCGTACACGCAGGATAGACAGTCACCTCACAGCCTCTCTGTGCAAGAGATCTGGCGATATTATTTTTGGCCCCCAGATCAAGAAGCGCCACTTTCAGTCCCTTTCCTGTCAGGGCGCGCACCATGCAGGGCTTCTTCTCCCGGACGCCATTCTCATAATCCTCCCGCACAAACCGGGAACTGCCTGAAACAGGACCATTATCAGACAGCTCCTCTGTGCCGGGAATCGTATATTTTTCTTTGCAGGTCACAAGTTCTACCACTTGGCCGGTAGTATATGCCTTTAATTTCGGAATGACTTCCTCTGGCCGGTAGTTCTCATCGGTAGTGATCATCCCATTCATAGTACCCTTTTCTCTGAGAAGCTTCGTGAGCGCCCGGGTGTCGATTCCCGCGATACCCGGCACGCCGTTCTCCTCCAGAAACTGCTGGATCGTCATATCACATCTGAAATTACTCGGGATGCGGCTCAGCTCCCGGACAATAAGCCCGTCCGGCCAGGGCCTGCCGGATTCCATATCTTCTGTGCAGATTCCATAATTGCCGATCAGCGGATAAGTCATACAGACAGCCTGTCCTGCATAGGACGGATCTGTCAGCACCTCCAGATATCCCGCCATGGATGTATTAAATACGATTTCGCTGACGATCTCCTTTTGCGCACCGATGTGCGTTCCTTCAAAAATAGTACCGTCTTCCAAAATTAAGAACGCTTTCACTCTCTCTCCCGCTCCCTCTCAAAATATTTCCAGGCATCATAGGACGCCGGCCCATCATCTCAGATCACAATAACTCATGGACACCGCCGGTACCGTAGGACGCGCTTCAATGACTCCCGCCGGAATCTTGCAGTCGCCAAAAAGCCTGCCGTAGACCGCGATCATATCTCCCTCCAGAATAAGCGTGTCGTCCGTCTCCCTGTCGTCCCTGACAATATAGTATCTCACAATCCCACCTGTTTCTTCCATCATACACAGGTAATAAATGTTCTCATCAAACAGACCGCCGTCAAGCTGACGTACGACCTGTACTTCCATCATGACTGCCTCATCCAGATAGTCTTCTTTCTCCCTGAGAAGCGTCCTGTAATCAACCTGCACACATTCTGCGCGGAATGCAGCTTCATTGGCATCTATCTTCTCACTTCTCTCTGTCTTATCTTCCTCCTGCACCATGTCGTCGTCCGTATCGGCTCTTACGAGCATATCCGCAGTCTCATTCTGTTCTTCCGGCATCTCTCCGGGCTGAGAAACTCTCTCGTCCCCATCGTCCCGGGCGGTTCCTTTGTCTACCGCCGAAGATGCGCCGTCCTTTTCAGGCTCTTTCTCTGTCTGCTGTATTATGTCACTTTCCACCACGCTGTCTGCCGTGCCGGCTGTTGTCCACAGACTTCCGTCTGCCGGCGCATTGACTGTCGGCCGTATTTCTCCGGCCGCCTTTTCCACAGATGGCTCCGCTGTCTGCTGTGCAGCTTCTTCTGCTCCCGTCTCCGGCGCCCGTCTCTCCACCGTCTCTGCTTCTCCCGCAGCTGCTACGCCTGCTCCTGCCTGTGTCGGTTCCACTACCACCGACACGGACGGAAGAAGCTCCATACTCCGCGTCATCCATACCGGCACCCTTGACTCGTCGATCAGCCCCCAGTATGCAGACAGCCAAAAGCCTCCGACTCCGATCACTGCCGTCGCCAAAAGCGCTGCCGTCGATTTTAAAAACCAATGTCTCTTAAGTTTTTTCTTACAATTAGGACAGATTTTTGCCTGCTTTGGTATCATCACACAACAGAATCTGCACTCTTTCAGTTTCACATCCGGCGCGAAGCCATACTCCTGTCGTATCGAGGCGTTCTGCTGCCCGCCTGCGTCTGTTGCGCCATGATCTCTTACTTCATCCGTCTCATTCGTTGTTTCCATCTTTTTCTCCATCCGCCTTGTCAGGCCGTACCTTACTTTCCATTTTCCACACCCATTGTACTGTAATTTAGATGCCCCGTCAATAAAGTGTAAAAGACCTCCTGCAGGGTCTTACCCTGGCATGAGGCCTTTCTCATCACTACTATTTAAAATATGCCACACCGGATTCGAAGATCTTCAGATCCTGTTCTCCGTATATGTTGACTGCCACGCCCTCTCCTATTCTCTCAGAGTGCGCCATCTTGCCGAGTACGCGCCCATCAGGAGACGTAATGCCCTCGATAGATGCATAGGAACCGTTGATGTTCCACTCCTCATCCATAGATACCCTGCCGTCGATGTCCGCATACTGGGTAGCCACCTGTCCATTGGCAAACAGCTTGTCGATCCACTCCTGAGGTGCAACGAAACGGCCCTCACCGTGGGACGCCGGATTTGCATAAGTATTACCCAGCACTGCGCCCTGCAGCCACGGCGACTTATTGGAAACGACTTTCAGATACACCATCTTGGAGATATGACGGTTGATCGTATTGAACGTCAGCGTGGGGGAATCCTCTTTCTGGCCCACGATCTCGCCATGCGGCACAAGTCCCAGTTTGATCAACGCCTGGAAACCGTTACAGATTCCCAACGCCAATCCGTCTCTTTCATGTAACAGCTTGTTCACCGCTTCCTTGATCTTCTCATTCTGGAAAGCGGTAGCAAAGAACTTTGCGGAGCCGTCCGGCTCATCGCCCGCAGAGAAGCCGCCCGGGAACATGATGATCTGCGCCTGACTAATGGCATGTTCAAACACTTCCACACTCTCCCTGATATCTTCCGCCGTCAGGTTCTTAAACACTTTCGTGATCACATCCGCACCTGCACGCTCAAAAGCCGCGCCGCTGTCGTACTCGCAGTTCGTGCCCGGGAAGACAGGGATAAATACGGTAGGCTTCGCTATTTTATGCCTGCATACATAGATCTCTTTGGCTTCGTACAGATCAGAAGCGACCTGGCTCTTATCTTTGCCGGCGGTGTAGGGGAACACTTTATCCAACTTACCTTTCCATGCCTGCAGCGCTTCCTCCATGGAGATCACTGCATCGCCGTAAGCGAATACGGGTTCTTCGGTCACCCTGCCGACTACCGTATATTTCATAACATCTGCTATATCTGCATTGCCTGCCACCCATGCCGCAAGTTCTTGCGCCGCTGCCGCGGGCATCTGCGCCAGGATCTCACCCAGCCCGTTGTCAAACAGGCTCTCTACGTCAAGCGCACTGTCCACACACACGCCCAATTGATTACCAAAAGCCATCTTGCTGATCGCCGCTGCGACACCTTTGGCGTCAAGAGCATAGGCCGCCGTGATCTTCTTTTGTGACATCAATGTCAGTATAGCGTCATATACTTTCATGACACCTTCATAAACCGGCAGATCATATTCGTTCTTCGGAATATGAAACCGTACCAACACATCTCCCGCCTGCTTTAACTCCGGCGTCACGATCTCTGACTGTCTGCCAATATCCACCGCAAAAGAGACAAGCGTGGGCGGCACATCGATCTCATTGAAAGTACCGGACATAGAATCCTTACCGCCAATGGAGGGCAGACCATAACCCATCTGCGCATCATACGCGCCAAGAAGCGCCGCGAAAGGCTGGCTCCATCTCGCCGGATCCTCGCTCATTCTCCTGAAGTACTCCTGGAATGTGAAACGAATGGTCTTATAGTCCCCGCCGTTGGCCACGATCTTAGCCATGGATTCCGTCACGGCATAGATTGCGCCGTGGTAAGGGCTCCAACTGGACAGATACGGATCAAACCCGTAACTCATCATCGTCACGGTATCTGTTTTGCCCTTTAATACAGGCAGTTTGGCGATCATCGCCTGGGTTTCCGTCAACTGATATTTCCCGCCGTAAGGCATATATACGCTGCCCGCACCGATGGAAGCGTCAAAAATCTCCACAAGGCCTTTCTGAGAACACACATTTAAATCATTTAAAAGGGTCAGCCATGCTTTTCTAACATCTCCCTGTTCTACCGCTGCCGCCACTTCAGGCGTAGCGATCCTGGTCAGATAGTTGTTCTTTTCATCCGGCAGCTCCACCGCAACGGACGTCTCCTGATGGGCCCCGTTGGTGTCTAAGAATGCCCGGGAGATATTAACGATCTCTCTGCCCCGCCATTTAAGCACAAGCCTGGGGTCTTTGGTCACAACCGCAACTTCCACTGCTTCCAGATTCTCTTCTGCGGCATACCCCAGAAATGCATCCACATCTCCTGGCGCAACCACAACAGCCATTCTCTCCTGAGACTCGGAAATAGCAAGCTCCGTACCATCCAGACCCGCATACTTCTTAGGTACTTTATCAAGATCCACCACAAGCCCGTCCGCCAGCTCACCGATAGCCACGGACACGCCGCCTGCGCCGAAATCGTTACATTTCTTAATTAACCTGCTGACTTCCTCCCGTCGGAACAGCCTCTGAATCTTACGCTCCGTGGGCGCATTGCCTTTCTGCACCTCCGCACCGCAAGTCTCGATGGAACTCTCCGTGTGTACCTTGGATGAGCCTGTCGCGCCGCCGCAGCCGTCGCGTCCTGTCCGGCCTCCCAGAAGTATGATGATATCATCGGGATCGGAAGTCTCACGGATTACATTCTTACGGGGAGCAGCGCCCATAACTGCACCGATCTCCATTCGTTTTGCCACATAATCAGGATGATAGATCTCTTTGACCAGACCGGTGGCAAGTCCGATCTGATTGCCATAGGAAGAATAACCGCTGGCCGCGCCCCGCACCAGTTTCTTCTGAGACAATTTTCCCTTAAGCGTATCCGCAACCGGCACCGTAGGATCTGCCGCGCCGGTGACACGCATTGCCTGATACACATAACCGCGCCCTGACAACGGATCGCGGATTGCGCCGCCCAGACAGGTAGCCGCGCCGCCGAAAGGCTCGATCTCCGTAGGGTGGTTGTGGGTTTCATTCTTGAAAAAGACCAGCCACTCTTCCGTTTCTTTATGGCCGTCGTAATCCATCTCCACGGGAACCACTACCGAGCAGGCATTAATTTCATCGGACTGCTCCATGTCTTCAAGTTTCCCGTCTTTCTTTAATTTGCGCATTGCCATCAGCGCCAGATCCATGAGACATACGAACTTATCCTGTCTGCCTGCATAGATCTCTTCTCTCGTGGCAAGATACTTCTCATAAGTCTCCCTGATCGGCTTCTGGTAATATCCCTGTGCGAAAGACACCTCTTTCAGTTCCGTAGAAAAAGTAGTATGCCGGCAGTGATCCGACCAATACGTGTCAAGCACCCGAATCTCCGTCATGGTAGGATCCCTGTGCTCTTCATCCCGATAGTAATTCTGTATATGCAAAAAGTCTTTAAACGTCATGGCAAGCCCAAGGGAATCATAGAGCTTGCGAAGCTCCTCCTCCGGCATAGAAGCAAATCCGTCGAAAACGGCCACGTCGGCAGGCTCGTCATAATTAGCGACAAGTGTGTCAGGTTTGACCATGTCCGTCTCTCTCGAGTCCACCGGGTTAATACAGTATGCCTTGATCCTCCCGAATGCCTCATCGGATATATCGCCTGTTATTAAATATGTGACCGCGGTTCTGATGATCGGTTCTTCATCTTCTTTCAGGAATTTCACGCATTGGACGGCAGAATCCGCCCTCTGGTCAAACTGTCCCGGCAGATACTCTACACTGAACACTCTTCCATCCGCAGGAATCTCAACCGTCTCTTCATACAGCAAGTCTACCGGCGGCTCTGAAAAAACGGTCCTGCATGCTTTCGCAAACACTTCCTCCGACAGATTCTCCACATCGTACCGGATCAACACCCGAACTTCCCTGATCCCGTCAATGCCGAGATAACTGCTGATCTCTTCCTGCAGTTCTCTCGCCTTGACCGCAAACGGTTCTTTCTTTTCCACATAAATGCGTTTCACATTTCCCATGCTGCTTTCTCCTTATTCGTCTCTCAAACTACTCAACATACCAAAACAAATCTTCCATAGTACATCGCTATGCGGAAGAATACATACCCCTGTCTTACTATACCAAACAAGCCCTCATGTTTCAATCAAAGTTTTCAGGCCCTTTCTTTCCCTTGCCGGGCGGCGCATATGCTCCGTACTAAGTATAACATCCCCGATATCTTTTTTGAAACAAAACAAAAAAGATACCGCAGCATATTCTGCGATATCCCTCTTTCTAATAATGTACCGGCCCTGAACATCTTCAGTCCGGATCACTTTCAAATCCACGCCCCATCCCGTCAGTTGTCAACGATCAGTCCCTGCATGAGAAATAGAAGCTGTTCATCCACCATCTTTTCCGTAATACCAAACGTCTGGGCATTGATCTTCATTCCCTCTAACACATACATGATATTACTTGCCGCGCCTCTGGGATTCTCACAATAGAATTCACCGCTGGCGATCCCTGCTTCGATCAGCTTCTCCAATACTCTGACACCCGCGTCAAACTGCCTGCGCAGCATATTGTTCTTGTCAGCCGGCTTATGCTCAAAGAAATATTCGTAGACCGCAACGGTCAGATTATTCTTCTGAAGCAGTTCTTTCTTCTGTTCCTTGAGAAAAAGAGTCAAAATATCCGCCGCCGTATCATCCGCCGTAATATTCCCGGCAAAGACATCGTCCGTCTCTTCCGCTTCCATATGCAGTATTTCCAGGAGAATCTGCTCTGTGCTGTCAAAATATAAATACAACCCGCCACGGCTGATCTCACATGCCTCCACGATATCTTTCATCGTCACATTCTTATATCCCTTTTCCACAAACACTTTCCTTGCGGTATCAAGGATATACTGTTTTTTCTGTGCTGACTTCTCACCCATATCTTTGTTGTTTCCTCTTCCTTCTTCTCACTGCGTACTGCTTCCACACCATTTGATTCCGCCTGCTCATCTGCCAAGCAGCGCATTGGTCGGATCGACTTTATCAGTCAAATGTATTGGTTTATCCCAGAACTCCAGATTCTCTTTCATCTTGCGGATAATATTCAGAAAGATCCTGTAATATACGGCTTCCGTCCACAATCTTCCTTTGGTCATGCCGCCAAGCACATACTTGGAAAGAATCCCTTTCAAAATATCCATCTCCATAATACTTGCCCGGTCAATCGCTCTGAGTTCATCCTGTACCGTGCGGAATCTATGTTTGGAATAGACATAAGGATAGTTTCTGTCTAATAATGTCGTTCTCTGCACATCCTTGATAAAACTCATCAGCGTGCCGTCATATACCGGAAAAGTAATGGAACTTCCCTTAATGCCAGACCCCTCGAAATTCTCCGATACATTGCTTCCCGCCTTTGATTCCAGCCACGGAAGATATCGGATCAGCCGTTCCACATCCGGTTTATATGTATTGACTACCTGCTGTCGGTATAAGACATCCTCTTTATCCATCAGTATTACCTTTCCTTATATAAACATGACATTCTTGTCAGGTTCCTCTTTTTCCGGTTCCTTTCTTGACAATTCTGTCGACAACCCTGTCATATCATTCTAGCATACTTTTTTTAAAAGTACAGCACAAAATACCTGCTTTCTTCTTGTGCAACTTGCTCAAACCACATACAAATATTTTCCGAAGCTATCTTTAATTCCTTGTATTTGTCATGTTATGGCAGTATACTAAAAGATAATGACATAACAAAGGGTCAAGGGGGTATATTTAATATGGCTGTTAAAGATTTTCCAGCCGGCACTACTCTGATACAGAGTGAGCAGGCTATTACCGCATTGCACGTGATCGCTAAGGGCACTGTGCGCGCTACCTATCCGGGCGGCGAATTTTATCTGACAAAGGGGGATGTCATTGGAGTCTGTGAACTCTTCTACGGTTCTTATTTTATTACCTATCAGACTGAAGAAGTAACTTCCATCGCGTCCTATCCTTTCTCTATCTCGCAGCTTTCCGGCATCCTGCGCGCTAATACGGATATGGCAGGACGGATCATCGTTTCCATGTTCAAACAGTTTCAGGAGATTCTGGATCAGTATGAACTGGCCCGTTTTGACTGCGACAACTTTTATCACTATCTGATAGACAGTTATGAGGGATACCGTACATTCTGCTCTAAACATAATATATCGGCCAGATCGCTGCCCGGCATGGAAACATTATCTGAGCTGGTTCTGGAAGAAGACATTGCGGGATGGATGAGTGGTTTCTACACCCAGCTCCGCAAACTTGTGACCAGCATACCGATCAAGAATCAGGATCCTGATTTCCTGCAGGGGCTTTTGCTCAAGGTCAGTCAGGATGTTTATTCCGTTATTTCTGTCTGCCGTGTCCTGTATGACTATAAATCGGAAATCACGAACCTTCTCATGGGTGAAAACCGCCTGGATTTCTTCGATCTTTATGCGGCGCTGCTTTACAAGGTTGGCTCCCATGCGGATGATTCCACATCTTTGATCGCGGCGATCTCCACCATGATGATTCAGTTGGAGAGTCAGCCCTCTATCGATAAGAAGATGTATCAGGAACGTGTCGCTGAATACCGCGACCGGCTCAATTCTCTGGATCAGTATACGGAAGAATCCACCGAAGATGGTGTCAAGACAGACAACGTACCGGATCTTGTAGGCTCCATGAACATGATTCTGGAATACGCCAAGGTGGACGAAGAAACTGCAACTGCATTCAGAAATGCCGTACAGCAGTACAATAAGCTCACCGACAAGAACAACTCTGATGATTCCTCCAGGAAACTGCGCCTGACGATCACCAAATTGTTCTATCAGGTCTATGAAAAGGCGTTTGTTCGGAGTCTGCATGATATCGAAGTACCCAGGGTAATCAAAATGTTCTTTAACTTCGGCTATGTAGACGAAAATCTGGCGGGTAAGGATACGGCTTCCTATCTCTATTCTATTGTGGATCACCTGCCCACCGATCCGTCCAGAAGTGTATATACGATCTATGAATGGCTCCGCGCCATCTACGATGGTAAGAAAACGCCCAGCCGCAATGAATTTGATACCGATTACCAGGCTCATGTACACGAGTTGAAAGTGACCGGCAAGATCAGTCCTGCTGATGAAGCGACGATGCTCAAGGATCGTGAGAAGCAAGTTCTGTTTGAGCTTCAGAATATGTTCCAGTCCGTCAATAAGATCACGTTCGGACGAATCAGCTGCTTCTGTCCGATCTTTTCAGAACATAACATTCTGAAAGAACTGGATAAATCCATTGTAACCGCCGATAAGGTAGAGCAGACTTTCAACCAGCTGCGTTCTATAGACTTCAGCGCGTACTACCGCAGCATGATCTACACCAATCCCAAGCTCGGAATCGGCAAGGAAGAAGTCAGCGTAGAGATTCTTCCGGATATTATTCTGATGCCGAACGTAGGTGTCAGGGGCGTTATGTGGCAGGAGATCGAGGGACGTAAACGTACCACTCCGTCACGTATGATGGTATCCCTCTTCCAGATGGAAGACCTGACCAATATTCTTGTAAGGCTCACCGGCGATTTCCGTTGGGAAATGTGCAAACGTGTACAGGGTGCAAGATGGAACGATATCTCAGAGGCATCCCTTACCAGCGAGTATTTCGACTATATCCAGTTCTACAAGAAGAACCATGAGCTGTCTGCTGATGCCAAAGACAAGATCAAACTCAACATGCAGAAAGCAAAGAACAGTTTCAAAGAAATGTTTATTAGAGATTATGAATCCTGGGTTCTTTATGAGGGCGCCGGTTCTCCTCGTCTGAATAAGATAGCCCGTGCCATACTGTTCACCTACTGTCCGTTCTCCAAAGAGATTCGTGATAAGCTGAAGATGAACCCGCTCTACAAAGATACGATGGATCGTTACGATATCAAACTCGGACAGAAGATCCATCACTACAACAATCTGTTCCAGAAGATCAAAAATATGGGTGCAGAGATTCCGCCGGAGATTCAAGCCCAGCGAGATTTCCTTGGTTATTGATGATCGACTCAAATTGATTCAAATTATTACAGACAGGTTTCGGCAGACAGCTGCCGGAACCTGCTTTATTTCCACGAATTATTCGTTCTGCCGCCTCCGATCATGTTTCTGTTTGTGAAGTTTCTTAAGCAAGATATTTTTATTATTTGCTTTTTTTTTAGCTATTTTTCTTATTTTTTGACTTCTTTCGCTAATATAGTTTTATTTATTTGTAATATAATTATAGACGCTGTCGATAAAAGATATTATATTAGTTATAGGCTTGATTACGGAAGTCAAGTCGGTTATAGCAATTCCGGAAGAATTCCCCTTTTACACAAGCGAAAAACTCGAAAGCACGGAACTTTCGAGTTTTTTGCTTTTTTAGCTTTTTTACAATAACGGGAAACCATTTCTGCCTGTCTCCCATCCGCTATTTTATTACTAACACAGAATAACCTGGCATCTTGAAGATTCCGTCCTCTAGCCCGATCTTCTCCTCTCCCGTAGTGAGCGCCGCCCGGATCTCGCAGCCTGTTCCCACCCCGTCGCCGTTTAATATGATATCACTCAGATCCACATTCTCTGTCTTATCGCCGGTCACAAACACGATCAAAAGCTCAGACCCCTCATAGTCTTTGCGCAGCACACACACCGTATCTGTGGATACATCCTGCAGAAATTCCGTCTCTCCCCGGGCAATCTCGGGATTCTGATTCCTTACCCTGATCGCTTTCTTATAGAAGGCATACACAGAAGCCGCATCCGTCTGCTGCTCTTCCAGGCTCCCAAACTTCATGGTCACATCATCCATATCCGCAGGCCCGTCACACATCCCTTTCGCATTTTCATCCATGCACCAGTACATCGGTGCGCGTTTGTTTTCATCCTTGCCGGAACCTTTCATGCCCAGCTCTTCCCCATAATAGACAAAGGCCGAACCGCCCATGAACAGGTTCATAGCTGCCGCCAGTTTAGTCTTATTCTCGGAACCATCACCCGCATAGTATCCTGCGCTCCTGCCCATATCATGATTTGTGTAAAAAGGAGCGTCAATATAATTCTCGTTATGGGAGCCGAAAACCTCCCTCAAAGAAGCCACCGATTCGCCGTATTTGGAAGCCGGAGAACCATTTAGCACCTTGGATATGATACCGTCCTTATCTGCAAAAGCAAAATCAAATATACTGTCGATGCCGCTGTCATAGTACTGCGCATATTCCGTCATGGGAAGCCATGCCTCCCCCACAAGATAAGCATCCTCTTTCTGCTCCCTGACCGTGTCTGTGAGCCATGCCAGAAATTCGATATTTGACTGAGGGGCGCCGGAATAATATTCTTTGACCGCATCCAGACGGAAACCACCCACTCCCAGATCAAGCCAGTATTGTGTGATCTGGCTGATCTCTTCCCTCAGAGCCTCGCAGTCCAGATTCAGATCCGGCATTTCGGACCAGAACTGCGCCTCATAATACCAGTCTGTTCCTTCCACTTCATAATATCCGCCACCGGGCTCTTTGGAGAAATGATAATAGTCAAAGTAGGGACACTGTGCCGCATCCGGCTCCCCATCACCTAATCCCTGCACATATGCATAAGCCTCCTGGAACCAGGGATTCTCCGAGGAACTGTGATTTAACACCAGATCCATGATCACCTTGATCCCCCGTTTGTCGCACTCTGCGATCAGCTCCTCAAAATCTTCCATAGTGCCGTACTGTTCATCTATAGCGTAATAGTCCGCCACATCATATTTATGATAAGTCGGTGACGGATTCACAGGCATCAGCCAGATTCCATTACATCCCAGATCCGTATCTGTCGCATCATCCCCGTCATTGATGTAATCCAGTTTCGAGATCAAGCCCTGCAGATCTCCGATTCCGTCCCCGTCACTGTCACAGAATGAATAGACAAACACCTCATAATAGGTTCGGTAATTATCATCGATCACCTGCAGCGGAATCAGATCTGTCTCATCCGGCTGTGCCGTATTCTGTTCATTCTCCGCGCTGCTCCCTGCGCTGTCTGTATTCTCATTCTCCTGCGCGCTGCTCCCTGCGCTGTCTGTATTCTCATTCTCCTGCGCGCTGCTCTCTGTACCGCCTGTATCTTCATGATTCCCGGCGCTGTTCCCGGTGTCCACACTTCCGCCATCCCGCACGCCGCCTGCACCGCAACCGCTCATCAGCAATACAGCGCACATTATAACAGATGCTATTTTATTCCTTTTCGCCATGCACATACGTTTCCTCTCCTTCGCGCTCCATCCGCCTGATTGCCTATAGAATAAAGAAAGGGAGACCGGCCACTTGTGAACCGCCTCCCTCTTCCTATGCTTCTTACTATTTCTTATCGTGCCTGTCCCGCCGCAGGATTTACTTAACCTTTCACGGAACCGCCCGTAATACCCTCCACATAGCACTTCTGCATGATCACAAACAGAATCGAAATCGGAATTGCAATGATAACGCCGCCTGCGCAGAATACCGAGAAGTACTTGTTGATCATGGACTTACCTAACATATTGAAGAGTCCGATCGCCACCGTCCAGTCCGTTGCAATACCGGAATTGAGCATCAGCTTCGCAAACACGAAATCTCCCCAGGGCGCCAGAAACGCATTAATAACCGTATAAACGATGATCGGCTTCGACAGCGGAATGATGATCCTCCAAAAGATCTTCGCCTCAGAAGCGCCCTCCAGTCTGGCCGCCTCACTCAACGATACGGAAATCGTGTCCATGAAACCCTTGCAGATCAGGTAACCAAGTCCTGCTGCCGCCGAGTACACGATGATCATACCAAGATGGCTGTTCGTAAGCCCGATCGACTTTAAGATAAAGTAGATCGCGATCATGGACAGTACGCCCGGAAACATATTCAGGATGATACTGAAGCTCATCAAACCTTTTCTGCCTGGAAAGCGCATCTTACTCATTGTGTAAGATACCATCAATACAAGCACCGTGGATATAATGCAGGAGAAAATAGCGATTACCAGTGTGTTCAGAAACCATTTGTTATACTGCACGATGGAGTCCGAGCGCAAAAACAGCTGCGCATAATTATCCAATGTCCATGTCTCCGGGAAGAAATGGGATGTATTGATGCCCTTGTATCCGCTAAACGACGTAACAAAAAGCCACAAGATCGGGATCAGCCATATCACGGACAGGAAAAGTAATACCAAATGTCTTATAATTGATTTGATCGTCTTTTTCATTATTGAAACTCTTCCTCCTTATCTCCCTTAATCGTTCTGGTAAATGTCACCAGAGTAAACGCCGCACAGATTATGAATACAATAATACCGATAACGGATGCCATCTTGTAGTTGTAATATTCATTCGTCAGACGGAACAGCCAGGTTACAAGCAGATCGACTTCCTTGGCGTTGGAGTTAGCAAGGAGCTGATCACTTGTGACGAATACATCCTGCGTCAACAGATAAATTACGTTAAAGTTATTGATATTTTTAACGAAATCCGTAATCAGGCTCGGGCCCGTCACAAACAGCATGTACGGCATCGTGATCTTAATAAAGATCTGCAGCGGATTTGCCCCGTCTATTCTCGCACTCTCAATCTGATCTTCCGGAATGTTCATGAGAACGCCCGTTGCAACCAACATCTGATACGGTATGCCGACCCATACGTTAATGATGATGATCATCACTTTTGCCCAGCCGGGATTGGTCAAAAACGGAATGTAGCTTAAGTTAGCAGGCACAAGACCAACATTCTTGAGGAAATCCGTCAGACCGATGCTGGTACAGAATGTATTAACGATACCGCTGTCCGCAAAGAAGTTACGTACCAGAAGCAGCGTCACGAACTGAGGTACCGCGATCGCTATGATGAACAGTGTTCTCCACAGCTTCGGCAGTTTTGTCCTCTTATCGTTTATGAATTTGGCCATCAGAATACCACCGATATATGTGGTAAATGTGGCAAGCACAGCCCATTCCAGCGTCCAAATCAGGACTTTCTTAAAAGAATAACCGAAAGTGACTGTCACGGAACTTGTAAACAGGTTCTTAAAGTTATCCCACCCTACCCATGTAAACAGAGAGTTCGGCGGCATATGCTGTTGATCGTAATTGGTAAATGCCACCGCGATCAGAACGAGAATCGGCAGTATGTTCATCAGAATAATGCCGATAGCCGGCAGCGTCAACAGCGTAATATGAAATTTTTCATTAAACATCGACCGCATGTCTTCACGGAAATTGTTGATATGCTCTCCGTTCTCTTTCTTCTGCTGCAGCCGATATACTGCTTTCATGTTTGCAATGTAAAATACAATAAATATAAAAATCAAAAACAGAGAAATGATGGAACTTAAAAGGATCATGAAAGAGTTATCATAATCATTTACCGTACTGGTCATCGTCAGCGGATCAAAGACCTGCTCAAACTGCACCGTACCAAGTGTACCAAATTTAGCAAGGTTCGGTGCCGCATAGCCAATGCACAATACCGCAAACAAAGCCTCGACCAGAAACATAATGATGCCATTGATCACCTGTTTTCTGGCAAAATAACCCACACCCATTAATACTGCCGACAGTTTAACCCAGATATCTCCCTTGACAAAGGCAATTCCAAAATCCTTAAAATAGTTTCCCACTGTGTTTAATGCCTTCTTCATATGAAACTCCTCTCAGAAGCAACTTTTCTATGCCGCATGAGCACTTAATTATTATTATGAAAGAATTTTTAAGAAAAGGGTGGGTGAATTGACACCCACCCTTTTAAAGTTCATATTTTCCAGCCAGGTTTACAAATCCCTCAGCCCGGAAAAATTTCGCTTGCAATCTCGTAAAGTTAATCTCGTAGGGATTTACTTTTATTCTACAGGCGCTGTAATACCCTCTACAGTCGTATCAAGCAGTTCCTGCAGATCTGTACCGTCCGGATTACCGGATGCCAGAATCTGTCCCAGAGTCTCAGCCGGTGACCAGAAGTTACCGCCTACACGCTGAGGTGTTGCATATGCTGCCTGAGCTGCCAATGCTGCGATAGCCGGGTTGGACTGTACTGCTTCGGAAGCTGCTGCTGCTGTGTTTGCAGGGCCAAGGCCTCTTGCTTCAAATCTTGCTGTCTGAGCGTTCTCATTTGTCAAGAACTCTGCCAGGAGCATAGCCCAACCGATGTTAGCGGAGTGAGGATTTACACCTACTAATTTGTATCCGGAATAAGAAGACATCTGGCAGTCTTTGCCTGCTACGTTGAACGTAGGAAGTTTACATGCCGCATAGTTGTCTCCCCATGCCTGCTGTGCTGTCTCAGCTCTCCATGTACCGTTTACACATGCAACTACTGTACCCTCTGCAATCTGAGTAGCCATATCCTCGTCACCCATATCAACCAGTACATTAGAAGCTGTCAGATCAAGAATCGCCTGCGCTACATCCGTACCGCCTGCTGCATTCCATGTACATGTATTGGTCAGACCGTCTTCATTCAATGTCAGTTCCAGGCCAGCTCCCTGGAAGAATGAATAGATATACCAACCATTGGAGATATCCATTGCGATCTTCTTGCCTGCTGCCTCTGCAACCTCGATCATCTTATCCAGAGACTTTACATCGTCTGCCGTAAATACGGAAGAATCATAGAACATGAAATAGCCGTTATCTGCTGTCATAGGATAAGCATATAACTTACCGCCTACAGTAGCTGCCTCAACTGCACCGGCTACGTTCTCTGCTGCTACATCATATGTGTAATGAGCTGCTACTTCCTGCAATGCACCTGCGTTGACAAGCTCATTGATCTGGTCGTCAGCAAATGAATATACATCTGCAGCTGCTTCCACGTCTGTCAGAACCGTATCTTTTGCAGTGGACTCAGACTCAGCGCCAAGCGTGATATCAAATGTTACATCAGGATATGCCGCTTTGAACTCTTCCAATAACGTTGTTGTAAGATCCTGATCTTCCTCAGATGCCCATACCTTTAATGTTACGGTGTCTGTTGTTGCAGCGATCAGATTCGCAATAGGATCTGCTGCTGCATTGTCAGCAGGCGCTGCCTCTTCTGCCGGTGCTGCTTCCTCTGCAGGAGCCGCTTCCTCTGCCGGCGCTGCTTCCTCTGCTGCCGGTGCGTTTGATGCGCCGTCACTAGAACCGCCACAGCCTGCCAGACAGCTGGCTGTCATTGCTGCTGCCAGTAATGTTGCCAAAACTTTCTTCTTCATAATGTTTCCTCTCTCTTTCCGATTCGGCTAGGACAGGTCTTCTGCCCTCCAAATCATAGTTTCACCATTTTTGGTTTCTATATAAAACGTGTTGCCACGTCTTATACCTGATTCATCCGCTCACATAATGAGTTATTTTGTATCAATCAGAGGTTTTATATTCTATCTATAGAATATAAAGAAAGGACTAGTCCTTTCTTTATATTCTATCTATAGAATATAAAGAAAGGACTAGTCCTTTCTTGCGGCTCGTCACCGCCGATACAATGCCGTCTGCGTACGGATCCAGCTCCTGCGCTCCTCCGGAAGCAATTCGTCTGAAAAGCGCCATTTCCAGTTGATCCCAACTGTTGCAGGCTGATTCATCCTTGCCTCGCTCCCCAGCTGCAAAATATCCTGCATCTGTAGAATGACCACATCCGCTATGCTCGAATATGCCGTTCGGATCATAGCGTCAGAAATCTGCTCCTTAGCGCATATATTCAGGTAGGAATACATATACGCCAGTTCATACTCCGTGCAGTCCCGATAATAGCCGACTATCGTATCATTATCATGGGTTCCTGCATAAACCACCGTGTTGGTATCCGTATAGTTATGAGGAAGATACTCGTTATCCGGCTTGCCGTCAAATGCAAACAACAGCACCTTTATATCCGGCCATCCCATCTGCCGGATCACCCTGTTGACCCCGGGAAGTACCGTCCCCATGTTCTCCGCGATAATCTTCTTACCTCCGGACGCTTTTTCGACCGCATCGGCAAACTTTCTGCCCGGTCCTTTGCTCCACCGCCCGTCGCGTATATCCGTATCGCCGTTCTCGATACTGAAATATTTCACTGCTCCCAGGAAATAATCAAGCTTCAGAATATCAAACATCCCGGCCTGCTGCTTTATCCTTGTCTTCCACCAATGAAAGCCCTCCGCCTCCATGGCTTCCCAGTCATACACCGGGTTGCCCCAGATCTGACCATCCTCAGAAAAGTCATCCGGCGGGCACGCTGCCACGCGCAGCATATTTCCCTGCTCGTCTAACTGAAACAGATTCCGGTGCACCCACACATCCACACTGTCATAGGCGACGTAAAATGGCACATCTCCGATCATCTGTATCCCGCGCCGGGCGGCATATTTCTTCAACTGCTCCCACTGTCTGTAGAATTCGTACTGGCAAAATTGCCAGAAAGAAATCTGCTCTGACAGTTTCCTGCGATAATCCGTCAATGCCTCTTCCTGTCTGTCCCGAAGAGCCTCATCCCATTCATTCCACGGCTTATCATCAAAATGATGCTTCAACGCCATATAGAGGCTGTAATCTTCTAACCACCCCTTATTTCCGGCGCAAAACTCTATGTACTCTTCATCCTTGCGGTCAAACCGCTCGAATGCTGTCTGCAGAACAATATACCGGTTGTTGTACAGCGTCGGATAATCTATAACTCCGTCGTTCTCCCCCCACCGATATGCATTGACCTCTTCCCGCTTCAACAGTCCCTCTTCGATCAGGTCTTCAAGATCAATATAGTAAGGATTGCCGGCAAAAAGCGAAACGGCCTGAAACGGGCTGTCTCCCACCGTAAGCGGTCCCATTGGCAGAATCTGCCAGTACTTCTGCTTCAGATCCACCAACAGATCTATGAATTTAAAAGCCGCATTCCCAAAGGTTCCTATCCCGTATGCGGAAGGCAGACTGGATATCGGCAGCAATATTCCCGCGCCCCTTGTTAACGTTTTTACTTTCAAACCGCTGTCCCCCATCAACGAAAATGTACTCGACAAAATTTTCGTAAACTTTCGTATCTGAGATAAATTTACACTTTTTTATGACTTTTGTCAATATGGAAATCCTTTTCCGGGAGTAATTTTTCCATTTTAAACGGATTTCATTTGTGCATTTTGTACATTTTCCACAAATTTGCGAAAACTTTCGCAAATTATCTAATCACCGCTTGCAATCCGTCTTCATTTCTTCTATTCTGGATTTACACTATATATATCTATTACTCTTTGCAGTATCATACGAAATATGGCAGCATCACACGGCCTGCATGATCCTGTCTGACATGACACTGCATTGACACGGAGGATAAGTATGGCCACGATCAAAGACATTGCCAACCAGCTTGGCATATCGGTCAGCACCGTCTCCAAAGGATTAAACGGCGCCAGCGATATCAGCGAATCCCTGCGCCAGTCCGTATTGGACACGGCGGTAGAACTGGGATACACCACACGGCAGATGCGCGGCAAGAACCGTAGAAAACTCTGTATCTTCGTTGAAAATATGGATTATGAGTCGCCCGAACAATTCGGTTACGATATCATCCTTGGATTCCGGCAGTCTGCTTTCAAACAAAATTACGATGTCACCGTGACTCCTGTCACGCCTCTTTTCCAGTCCACTCAAAAGTACGACACCTATATGCTGCAAAACGGCTATGTAGGCGCATTTATGATCGGATATGCGCTTCAGGATGACTGGATGACACAACTTAACGATACAGACATTCCCACGGTTCTTCTTGACAACTATATCAAGAAAAATCCTGCCGTCGGCTATATCGGCACGGACAGCTTCGAGGGTATAGACGACGCCATCGTGCACCTGATGAGTCTGGGACACCGCAGGATAGCCCTGATCAACGGCTCCCGCAATTCCATGATCTCCGAACAGCGCCGGCAGGCTTACATTGACAGCATGACCGTTCATAATCTTCCATTCAGTGAGGCTTCCATGCCCTATGGTTACTACGTTGCGGATGCCGCCAAAGACCATGTAAGCACCCTGCTCTCCATGGGGATCACGGCCATCCTGTGCTGTAATGACCTGATGGCCTCCGGCGTGTTGACAGAGTGCCGTCTCCAGGGCTGCCGTGTACCGGAAGACGTCAGCGTCATCGGCTTCGATGACCTGCCACTCTCCGCCAAGCTCACACCCCCTCTCACTACGATCAGACAGGATCGTCTGGAACTGGGTATGTGCGGTTTCTTTACACTGAATTCCCTGATCAGCCGCGTGCCTATCAGCCGAACGCTGTTGCGCCCGCAGTTGATCGTGAGATCCTCTACGGCGCCCGCACATGATAGTTATGTAAACCCAAGTGCGGATATCTGACAGCCCGCCCGCAGGCGGAGCCGTATCCTTTTGTCATGATAAAGCTCTACCTGCGGTAATCACCTATCACTTCCCACGCCGGCAGCGCATTGCCGTCATAATCAAACAACGCCTGATTAGCCCATTCATTGCCGCATGGGCCTTTTTCTTCTATATAGGCCAGAGCGCCCTCCGTCGCCCATCCGGAACCCGCTACGGGAATCCACGCGGGCTCCCAGTAGAAAAATCCCCGACATTTATCTTCCGGCACCTGATCCACCACATCAAACAGCGCCCGCATGAAATCGCACTGTCCTTCCCTGCTCATCGGATACGGTACTTTCGCCGTAAGCTCGGGTTTCGTGGCATATCCTTTACGCTCCTCTGGCGCCAGCTTCTCATAGGAACCATAGTCTTCCATCGTAAAACCCATGGAAACCTCCACCACGATCAGTTCCTTGCCGTACCGAACCGCCAGATCATTCATATTGTTCTGCAGATCCGCTAATGTGCCATGCCAGAATGGATAGTAGGACAGCCCGATGATCTCAAACTCTTCTCCACGCTCCATATAGTGGTCGAACCAATCCCTGTACATAGCTGCATTCCCGCCGTTGTCCAGATGAATCATAACCGGCAGACTGGCATCCACTGCGCGAACAGCACGGATGCCTGCACTGACAAACCGTGCCAGATTATCATAATCAGGCATCTTTCCAAGCGGCCACAGCATACCGTTGGTGATCTCGTTGCCTACCTGAATCAGATCCGGACAAGCATCCGCCTCTCTCATGGCAAGCAGCGTATCCCGCGTATAATCATAGACCGCCTCTTCCAGCTGCGCCGCATCCATGCCGCGCCATGCCTTGGGCACCCTCTGTTTGCCCGGATCCGCCCAAAAATCACTGTACTGTATATCCAAAAGCACATCCATGCCATGGACATGGGCACGCTTCGCCAGCTCGATCGTAACAGGCAGATCATTCGTGCCCGCCCCATAAGGCGTACCATCCTGCGTATACGGATCGTTCCATAACCGGAGCCTGACCCCGTTGACGCCATACCCTTTCATGATGTCAAACAAATCTTTCTCCACACCCCGGTCATAAAACCTGCCGCCAAGGCTCTCCACTTCCCTGATCGTGGATATGTCCATACCCTTATAAAATTTCATGTGTTATATTAACCTCCACTCAACCGTTGAGATTTTCAACCTAATCAAAATCAAACTTCGTAAACCGCTTCATCGCATCCTTATAGCGGAACCGTACCAGTTCGTTCTTCTCCAGTACATCTTCCTCCGTTCCCACATACTGACAACGGATGCAGTGATATTCTTTCTTTTCCTTATCATAGAACATATCGATATCCAGATCCCTCATGAAACAGGAGGGACATCTGTAATTTAATTTGCCTTTGCCAGATTGAGCCATGTTGCAAATACCTCCTTATCTTTTAATTTAGTCGTATACCCTAAGGTGAACATCGGTGAGAACGCATACCCTTCTCTGATATAGCCCACCGCCTCTTTCTTCTCGCAGCTCATAGACACTCTCGTCTCGATGGGCGCCACAACAGCGGCTGCTTCCGTCGCCCCCTGCATCTGCGCCTCGCGGCACTTATATGCGTAATCTATCTTCTCCGTGTCAGTTCCGTCGGTCACTGACAGCACGATCTGCGTCATATCCTCAGAATACTCCGTAGTACCGTAGCAGGCTACCATATACTCGTTGATCTCCACTTCTGCTGCGGGATCACTCATCTCCAGAACCGTTCTCTCAATCTTGATATTGGAGCTTCCCTCCTCGAAGTACATCTTCGTCTGCAGCTTGACCGTCAGATCATAGAATTCGATATCCACCGGATCGAGGGTCAGAATTCTTGTATTGCCCTCCTGCGAGAAATGAGCTTTCGTCCTGCACAGACACAGATCCACTTCCTCGCCGTTGTGAGTCAGCTTCGCGCTTCTGACCGTACCTTCGCCCGCATAGTGGGTGAAATAACCGGCCCTGTATTTTTCCTGGATCAGGAAAGGATAGGAAGCATCCGTCACATGCTTCGTACCGATTCCCACCGGCCATTCCAGCTTAGCCGCATAAGGCCGCAGATCCACGATCGCACCGCCCTGATCCATATTCGCACAGACTCTCATATACGGGTCGCAATACCAGAACAGCTGCTTATCCGATCCGTACAGAATATCTCTCCACAAGGCGCATTCCGGCTCTGTCAGCCTCCTGTTGGCGCGGTAATAATCCGCAAACTCCGCCATGGTCATATCCGTCAGCTTGCCCTCTTTCTTGAGCTGTCCATAATATGCCATACCATCTTCATAAGACTTCAACAGAAGCTCATAAGGCGCCTCCCAGCGTCCCATCTTATTCATCCAGCCGGGGCCGACAAACATCATATTGTAAGCGTAACCATTATTATATTTGGCCAGATCACGATACTGATCGATCAGATTGTACAGATAAGGATATTCCCATGTCTTGGAATCATAACTCATACTGCGCAGCACGTTCTGCGGATGGGTTCCGAAATTGGAACCATTGCCGTCATAACATGCGATCAGGTCACGGGACAGGTGAGGAATCGCCACGATACCGCTGTCCTCCGCCTCATCCGCCGCCGGAGCGTGCACATTCTGTTTACTCGGAATCCAGGGCGCCCACGGGCCGCCGTCCATAAAGGTATACCAGGAATTATTGCAGGTATGGTAAGCTTTCGGTCCCTCTTCCCAACACGTTGCCACGGCACATTTCACCATGGGATATTTCTCCTTGATATAGTTTACAAGATCGGCATCCATATAGTAAGAACCTGTGGACTCCGGATAGAAACCGAAGCTTTCATGGAACTTGCCAAACACATCGTCTACAATGGATTTCTTATCTTCCATAGAGAACATCCAGATGCAGAAATCTTTTGTCTTGTACTTCTCACGAAATTCCTCGCAGGGAAGACCAAGCAGAGACAGGGCGATCTCATCCCCATATTTCTCATGATCCGCCTTGGCAAGCTCGATCGCTTCCGCATTAAATAAAGAAGCATACGTCATCTGAATGGTTGTCTTAAGACCGTTCTTGTGTGCGATTGCCTGTTGTGTCTTAAAGATATCCAGAGATTCTGTCAGAAGCTCCTGTCTCCCGATATCCTCCTCTTTGCCATGTCCGGTCACCTTCTCTGCATACTCAGGCACCATCTCAGGGCGATGAATGATGTTAACAATAAATTGATCCATGCTGTCTGTCCTCCGTTTTCCTTGCAGGTTGTTGTTTCGTCCACCGTCTTCGTATTATTATATTCCGCTTTTCCTCTTGCATCCGCCATCTTTCATTGGTGGTTTTTACTTTGCGCAATCGGTTGTTCATGTGCTTAGAATAGCAAACTGTACAGAACGTGTCAATATGTTAATTCACATTTTTTTGAGAAAAGACAAATAAAACAATTGCAAAAACACTCTGTTTTCGATATGCTTAGGAAAGTCCCAAAGAAAGATGAGGATATGCCTATGAAAATCACGATCATAGACGGTCAGGGAGGCCGGATCGGAAAATCGATCATCGAACAGATCAGGAAGAAACACAGCCATCTGGAACTATATGCGATCGGCACCAACAGCATCGCAACTTCCGCCATGCTCAAAGCCGGAGCCGACTACGGCGCTACCGGAGACAACGCCGTGATCGTCAATGCCGCGGACTCCGATATCATCGCAGGCCCTATCGGCATCGTATTTGCCAATGCGCTGTTAGGAGAAATAACACCCGCTATCGCTACCGCCATCGGAGCCAGCAAAGCCTATAAGGTTCTTATTCCCGTCAACCGGTGCAATCATTTCATAGCCGGATGTGAAGAAGCATCCATGAGCGATTATATCCGCACAGCCGTGGAAAAGATCGAGTCCATGCTGTGATGCATGACTTATTTCTGTATATTCTATATATTTTTTTACAGAGAATACACGAAAGATTATGCACAATGAATATTGTGGGTATTAGTTTATATTGGTAGAATATGGCCTTGAAAAGAGAAGAAAAAGCAACAAACAACCGCATTCGCGGAAGGAGGAAAAAGCATGAAAATCTATAACATTAATAATCCTGAGAAATTTCTTGACATGGTTAAAAAGTGCAAAGGCAGCGTGGAGTTGGTTTCCAAAGAGGGCGACCGCCTGAACCTGAAATCCGAGCTGACAAAATATCTCGCTATCAGCAAATTATTCACTGATAGCGCATTTATCAACGAGATGGAGCTGATCGCATCCGATCCTGAGGATGTGAGACTTCTGTTAGATTACATGATGGAAGGTAAATAAATTACCTTCCACAACGTCCATGATGACCGCCGCGGTTTCCCGATCCGGGAGCCGCGGTTTTATTATTATTGGAACTGCCATTAGAACCATTGTTATAGCCCTGGCCGCCATTGTTATAGCCCTGACCGCCGCTGCCAGTATTATAGCAGGTTCCGTCACAATAACCATTGCCGTGTGCATAACCGCAGTATGTGCCCGCATCATGCGCATGATGGCCCGTCTGCGTACACCCCGCTACCGTACAGACTGCCACGGCGCCACAGGAGCCATCGCAATAGCCGCATCCATGGGCATATCCGCAATATGTCTGCGTATCATGAACATGATATCCTGTCTGTGTGCATCCATCCACCGCACAGACTGCCACGGCCCCGCAGGAACCGTCACAATAACCGTTCCCGTGCGCATACCCACAATACGTCACATCATCGTGGACATGCAGTCCCGTCATAGTACAGCCGTCCACCGTACAGACTCCGCATATGCTGCCCGCCGAAGCGTCACTGTCAGCGCCAGAAGCCGTGTTATTATCATTCCCATTGCTGTTGACAGCAGCGCCGCTGCCGCTATTGTTGTTATTGCTGTAACTATACGCATTACCACTATAATTATTATGATGACGTCCATGGGCAGAGACAGGCATCACCATCAATGCTGAGATCAAAATGCATGCAATTCCCGCAGCCGACATTCTTTTTCTGTTCATCGTACAGCCTCCTTTACAGATATACTGATATTACATCCATTCTATCCCCTGCCATATACCCTGTCAAGAGCCTGCGGCGGTAAATCCATCCGGATTCTCATGCATTTTTCCCGTATCTTATAAGTCTCAAAATACCGGTTCTCCATCGGAATCCATTCATCCCGAAACCGTTGGTACATCACCCCTCCATTTCTGGCAAGTATCCTCTCCCGCTGTTCTACCGCAGAAAGATCCACGAAAAACCTCAGCTGATAAATATCCCCGAAATACGGATGACAGCAGTATGCGCCCTCCACGATATTTAATTTCCTGTAGGGAACCTCCCGCGCCTCTCCCAATTGCATGCTGCCACAGTCAAAGGGCCGGTATACGAGTCCTCCCCGATCCTGCAGATGCTCTACGATCTCCTCCTGAAACCGCTCGTAATCCACGTTGCCGCCCGCCTGCGCATACCGCGCTGGCGTGCGCTGCTCCGGGCGCAGAAAAAAGTCATCCATGTGGAACAGATTGGATTCATACCGGTCGGCAAGCAGCGCGCTAAGGGTTGTCTTGCCTGCGCCGCACACGCCCTCTATGGCCACGTTGACCTGCTCCTGTTCCCCCGTCTGCTCCAGCGCCCGCTCCACTTCTTTGCAGACTTTCTTTACATCATTGTCGTCATATCGCCTTTTTGCATCTGACATGTCTCATAATCCTCCAACATCCCTGCTCTCCGTAACGCGATCATAATGATCGGTATCAGGATGATCTGCAGGACAATCCCCGGAATCGCATTGAAAAATGCACCGGCCAGAAAAATCTGCATGGAAAACTGATTTCCCGCAAAGCTGTAGAGCACAATTCCCGCCACGCCCCATGCCAGTCTTCCCGCCGCCATAGCTGCAAGCAGACTCCCATAAAGACAGGGCGTTTTCTTGGGAAGCTTCGCATACATAATTCCCGCTGTCAATCCGTATACGGCCAGTTCTACGGCCATAGCCGCCGCCGTAGGCATCAGAGGCGGCATACCAAACATCACGCTCCGAAGAAGCGGCGTCGCTGCCCCTACTGCCAATCCATACTGCCATCCGCAGATCATACCGCATAAAATCACCGGTATGTGCATGGGCAGAAGCATATTGCCGATCTGTTTAACCTGTCCGGTCAGGAAAGGCAGCACGATTCCCAATGCCATAAAAAGTGCTGACAAAACAAGTTTCTGAGTCTGTTTCATAATCATATCCTCCCATTGGTCTGTTTTCGCTCTCAATATTATGTAAATCAATCATATCCCCTGCCGGATCGTCCTGCTGTCCTGACAAGATCCTCACATGACTACATAAAAAAGGAAAGCCATCTCTGCGGTTCTTCCGCATCTGATTACCTTCCTGATAATACTTCTGTCTGTCTTGTATTCTTCTATCTCATCCTGCTGCCGGACGCCTGGCGTCCCTCTGCCGGCTCTGGCCGACCATTGTCCATATTCTACATGTTGTACAGCCTGCTTGTCAAGAAGGACTGATCCATCCTGTCACTTTCCTGCTGTCACTTCGTTGATTTCCGCATTCTTACCTCATATCCGAGCAAAGTGCGCCGATCCACATCTTCCCCCTCCAGTATACGCAGCAGCAGATCGCAGGCTTTACGTCCAAGCTCCTCCACATCAAACCGTATGGACGTGATGGAGGGGGTCCGGTATTCCAGCATGGTACTGTCATAAAAAGACGCCACCTGCATCTGCTCCGGAACCGCCGCCTGTCTCTCCTGCAGGGAATTCAGCACACAGCCGCACAGATAATCATCCATGCAGACGATGCATTCCGTCCCCTCTTTCAGTAACTGCCCCACGATCTCATCCACCCTGCGGCTGTCCTCCACATTCATATAGACCCGTTTACTGCCCTTCCAATCTTTTCTCTTGGTAAAAGCTTCCTCGAATCCCCGCAGCCTGTTACCTGTGACAATGTAGTTTTCGTCTCCGCCGATCAACGCAATCTTCCCGATTCCACGGTCAAGGAGATTCCCTGTCAGCTCCCTGCAGGCACTTTCATGATCATTATCGATCAGCACTGCTTCGTCGTCATCCGTACTGCCGATGGCGACAAAAGGAATTCCCGTTCTTTTCACGTACTGCATGGGGATATCATCCGCCAGCGTCCTCGTGAGAATCACCCCGTCAATCTTTCGGTTTGTCACAGCCCGTTTTAGCTGCGTGATATTATCAGACGTCACCATGGAGATCAGCACGTCATAGCCTCTTGCGGAAGCCTCCCTGCTGAGACCGAGCATACAATTCTGAAAGAAAGGAAGCTCTGCTATATTGTAATCTCCGGGTATCACCATCCCCAGATTAAACGTCTTATTCTGCGCCAGTCCCTTAGCTACCACATTGGGACTGTAGTGATGCTCTTCTATATAATGCAGCACCCGTTCCCGGGTCTGCCCGCCAATCCTGCCCTTGCCGGATATGGCTCTGGATACGGTCGTCTTCGATACGCCAAGCGCCTCGGCGATATCTCCGATCGTAAGATTTCTGTCCTCTGTCATTTGATCGTTACCATCCGCACCTGTTGTGGTTCCTTTCTGTGCTCCATATCTGTCTCAATTTCACATCTGTCTCTGTTCTGCAGATTGCCCCTTTACGCCATTCCACGGATATGCTACAATATCCGCAAATGCAGTGCGCAATCGGTTGTTCAATACAAGATTACCAGAAGTTGCGCAGTTGCGCAAGAAGTTTTATAAGATTGTGCAAAATAATCTGCTATGGAACCTTAAAAGCGCACGACTGCGTGCAATTTGATACGGAAAGGCGTGGAATAACCCTATGAAAACAGACAAACTTCTATTCGGTGCAGCGTACTATGACGAATACCTGCCCTACGACAGAATCGAACAGGATATGACCATGATGGAAAAAGCGCATATTAATGTGATCCGCATCGCGGAATCCACCTGGAGCACATGGGAGCCGCAGGAGGGCGTATTTGATTTTACCCGTCTCCACAGGATGCTGCGCGCCTCCGCCGCCCATGGCATCCATGTCATCGTCGGCACACCCACCTATGCCATTCCCCCATGGCTTGCAGCCAAATGCCCCGACATCATCACCGAGACACATGACGGTCCCGGACGGTATGGACACAGACAGAATATGGACATTACCCATCCCATTTACCTGAAACATGCGGAGATCATCATCCGCCGTCTGATGGAGGAAGTCGCTCCTTACGACCATGTCATAGGTTTTCAGTTGGACAACGAAACCAAATCCTACGATACATGCAGCGACTATGCGCAGAAGAAATTTGTGACCTGTCTGCAGAAAAAGTTTGACAACGATTTAGATGCCCTGAATCACGCTTTCGGGCTGGACTACTGGAGCAACCGCATCGACGCATGGGAAGATTTCCCGGACGTGCGCGGCACGATCAATGGTTCCCTGGGTGCGGAATATCAGAAGTTCCAGCGGCAGTTGGTGACAGACTTCCTTGCATGGCAGTGCTCCATCGTCAGGGAATATGCGCGTCCGGATCAGTTTATTACCCAGAATTTTGACTATGACTGGCGCGGATTCTCTTACGGTTTACAGCCAGAGGTCGATCAATGGGCTGCCGGTGAACCGCTGACTGTGGCCGGATGTGATATCTACCATCCCTCCGCCCAGTATCTGACCGGCAGAGAGATCTCTTTTGGCGGCGCGATCGCCCACTCCATCAAGAAAGACTCTTATCTTGTTCTGGAGACGGAAGCTCAGGGAAACCACGGCTGGCTGCACTATCCGGGACAGCTCCGCCTGCAGGCTTTCAGCCACCTTGCTTCCGGTTCCAACGCCGTAATGTACTGGCACTGGCATTCCATACACAATGCCATCGAATCCTATTGGAAAGGTATCTTAAGCCATAACCTGCAGGAGAATGCAACCTACCGGGAAGCCTCCACCATCGGCGCAGACTTCGCCAGACACGGCAGTCATCTGCAGAACCTGCGCAAGAAAGCCGACGTAGCTTTCCTGCTCTCCAATGAGTCCCTGACCGGACTGGACTGGTTCGCCATCCATCCCGATCTGCGCTACAACGATATTTTCCGATGGCTCTATGACGCATGTTACGACTTGAATATTGAGTGTGATATTCTTTCCGTTCACGATACAGATCGGTTTAGTCAATACAAGATACTGGTGACCCCCGCACTCTACAGTGTTTCCGACACCCTTGTCGAAAGCCTCAGACAGTATACCGCAGGCGGAGGACTCCTGATCTCGACCTTTAAGACGGCGTTTTCCGACCCGGTGCTGAAGATCTATGCAGATGATCAGCCCCACGGACTGACAGACGTGTTCGGCATGACTTATGACCAATTTACCGATGCGGTCAATGTAGGGTTAAAAGACTGTACATTCCTCTCAGCGACCGAAAAGGTCAGCCCCGGATCCGTCCAGTACTGGATGGAGCTGCTCATTCCCGATACTGCCCGCGTATTGGCCTCCTACGCCCATCCTCACTGGGGCGCATATGCCGCCATTACCGAGAATCAATATGAAAAGGGAACTGCCGTCTATCTTGGATGTTACTTTGACAAAGCGCTCCTGAAAGAATTGTTGACTTATCTGGCTGCCAAGGCGGATATTATGCTTCCCGCGGAGCGCTTCCCCGTGATCCGGAAACAGGGAATCAACGATTATGGCAAAGAGATCACCTACTATTTCAACTATGCCGACGAACCGGCCAGCATCACATGGCAGGGCAGGGACGGTATGCTGTTGATGCAGGAACGCCCGATTCAAAGCGGCGATACGATCACCCTACCGGGATGGGACTTCGCAGTCATAGAGGCATAAACATCACAGACTCCTCACATATACCCGATATCCCTCTTCCACACAGATGACAAACATGGGGATGATGAGCATGAGCATGATCCCTCCCCATCCCCATGAAAGCACTTCGTAGATACAGAGGGTCATGATGAGAAAGACCGGCATACAAGAAGACACAAAATACAATATGCCGCCAAACATACTTATCAGAATCGGCATACCCCACAACACTGCCGCCATCGTTACCGCCCCGAAAGTACTCTTATAATGAGCGGACACGCACAGGACGATAGCGCACAGGAGCATGAGCGCCAGCAAATCCCATCCCAGAACCATCCATGCAAATTCCGCCACCGGCACATAACTTAAACTTATCTGCGGGTGAAAGAAAAATTCCTGTGACAGCGCAATGCACAGTGGAATATCTTTGCCGTCCAGTCCGTACACGCTGACGCTCAGGAGGAATGAAAGAAGTGCGGTTATGAGATAGACTATTATAGTCAATGTAAATGCCGCCGCTATTTTTGCTCCCCCATCCTTTTCTTTGCCATTCCGGGCCGTAAAGATCAGCGACAGCATTCCCGTCTGTCCCTCCTGCGCAAACACTACCGACAGGCCTGTGATTATCACCACACTGGCATGTATCATGCCAAGCTGAAGCGTATCCAAAAAGACCCTCCATCCCTTAGTATATGCGAGACAAAGTTCTTCTCCCGTCAGATTCCTCAGCTCTCCCAGCTTAGTGTCGGCAATGGCATATACTCTGGTCGGCGCCGTATAATGATCCCAGGAACTGCCATCCCCATCAGTCAGATAATCCGTCACAAAACTATTCAGGTAATTGCCGTCCCTCCATCCCGGATGATCATATTCCATTTTTGAGGGAAGTCCATATTGTTCTACAATGCTGGCAGCTTTCTCATCTGTAAACACGCCCTCATACTCCCTGGTGGTCTGCCTGTCGATCCTGACAGCCTCATATCCGTGATAACGCTTTCCTTTAACGACAGTCTCTTCACTATCCATGTTGATCCAGAATACAAGCATCGTAAGTAATACTGCTGCCAATCCACATATAAGAAATGTCTTTTTACAGCACAGCTTATACAATTCCATCCGATATAAACGCATCATGTTATATTCATCCCCCTCTTCTTCTGTTCCGACAGCTGTGTATCTCGTCCTTATCACAAATAACTCCGCCGCCGATGGTAAAGATTACAAATGGATATAAAAATTTTTATACTTTTTCTCATACCGGTTAATCTTTTGTATAATGAGAGCAGTTATTTAAGTACGACCGAGTGGAGAACCTGATACTAAATCATGACAGAAAGAACAGGATGCACAAGTGACCGATAAGGAACTGATCCGTAAAGTACATAACGGCAGCAGAGAAGCGCTGAATCATATCGTAGAGAAATACTATGATGAAATCTACCGGTTCTGCCTGTATCTGACAGGATCCCCCACGGATTCCTATGACATCACACAGGATGTATTCCTGCGTTTCATCAAATATGTAGACTCCTATGAATATCAGAATCTGAAAGGTTATCTGCTCATCATTGCCAGAAACCTGTGCCGGGACTATTTTCACCACCGGAAACCTGTATCTTCCATTGATGAGATCGCCGATCCGGGTGAAAAAGATGCGCGGCTTGACGCTTTGGAAGACCGAATGCTCCTGTGCAAAGCGCTTCACAGGATTCCCGCAGCCCAACGCGAGATCATCATCCTGAGAGTCTATGAAGAACTTCCTTTTCATGAAATTGCCAACATGCTTGGCTGTAACCTGTCCACAGTGAAATCAAGATTCCGGCTGGGCATAAACCACCTGAGACAAACTATGGAGGATATTCAATGAAGAATCAACACCCGAGCAAACAGCCCGTGACGGAACACATGCTGATCTCCCGCGATGCTTTTCTCCATGCGGACAGACTATCTCCTATCGACGAGCAGCGAAAAAGCGCCGCCCTCAAAACATTACAGCAGGAAATTGCAGGCAAGAAGTTCCCGCCGCTAAGAAGTAAACGCCAAATATGGCAGAACAGCCTGCGGTATGCGGACAGGAGCATGGTTCTCATCCACGCTTTCCTCTGCCTTTTCTTCCTGCTTGCCCTGCAATGGCTGGGAATCTTGCATGTGGGAAAATGGTCTGCTCTTCCCCCTGTTGTACTGTTGTCCGCCCTACTGGGCTCCAGCTCCATCCTTTCCCTGGGACGAACCTGTACGTCACAGTTATCGGAACTGAGCGAGAGCTGCTTTTTCAACGTAAAACAGCTGGCTGCCTTTGATCTGGCGCGATCCGGCATCCTGAGTCTGACCGTCCTCACTCTGGGCATCCTGCTCATATGCCGCCATTGGCCGGCAGGGATATTTCGGACAGGCTTATACGTCCTTGTGCCATTCATCTTCACACAGTGCGGCTGTCTCGGCATCCTGTTGACAGAAAAAGGCCGGCGCAATATCTGGCCATGCGCCGCCGCAGGTGTTTTTCTCCCCGCGTCCTGCACCGTACTCGCCTCCATGCCTTTATTTTACACGCAGGCCGCGCTTCTTTTCTGGTGCATGGCTTTCGTGTCCGGAACCGTTCTGCTGGGCCTGGAGATCAGACTACTTTTTACACAGATCAATCAAGGAGATATCTTATGCACGAATTGGAAATAACACAAGTTTGCAAAGCTTACAAAAACAAAATGGCCGTCCAGGATGTGAGCATCCGTCTGGAACACGGAATCTACGGACTTCTTGGAGAAAATGGCGCAGGCAAGACCACGCTGATGCGAATGCTGTGCGGCATCCTGAAACCTACCCAGGGCAATATCCTGTGCGACAGCATACCCATCCATCAAATGGGCGGCGAATATCGAAGACTCCTGGGTTATCTGCCGCAGGATTTCGGTTACTACGGCGATTTCAGCGCGCTGCGCTTTCTGCACTACATGGCTGCTCTCAAAGCCCTGCCGGAAGAATATGCCAAAGACCGGATCGAAGAACTGCTTGAGATGGTAGGCCTGTCCCATGAGAAAAAACATAAGCTCAAGACTTTCTCCGGCGGTATGCTGCAGAGAGTCGGTATCGCCCAGGCGCTCCTCAATGATCCGGAAATCCTTGTTCTGGATGAGCCGACTTCCGGACTGGATCCCGCCGAACGCGTACGATTCCGCAATATCATCAGCTCCCTTGGCAAGAACCGGCTCATTATACTCTCCACCCATATCGTCTCCGATGTGGCGTATATTGCAGATCAGATCCTGATCATGAAAGACGGCCATATCATACGAACCGGTGAGGAATCCTGCATTCTGGAATCAGCTTCCGGATGCGTCTGGAAATGTGTCGTCCCGGAGAAAGACGTAGATACGCTCAACCGACAATATACGATCAGCAACCTGCGGCATCAAGCGGATCAGGTAGAGCTGCGGATCATCTCGAAAACAAAACCCACCGCGGATGCCGAACCGGCGGAAGTGACACTGGAAGACGCCTATCTGTTTTATATCAAAGAATTGTGAGGATACACTATGCGCCTGTACAAAATGGAACTCTATAAACTCTGCCACAAAAAATTTTTTTACACTGGAACTGTCTTTATCATAGCTTTTGTGCTTCTCTACTTTTTCCAGACTCTGCACACAGCAGTATCCACCGTAGACGGCATCGTATACCGAGGCTATGCGGCCGTTAAAACAGACCGCCGGATCACTGAGGAGTTCCATGGCCCTCTCACGGGTGAAACAGTGCAGCGTATCGTAGACCGATACGGATTACCCGATCCAGACACAGACAATGCCACATTCCAGAATTCCTCGGACTCCAATTTCCTGAACCGCTTTGCCATGACTTATGGGACCGACAATACTTCAGCCGTCCAGACCGGAAACGACATTTGGCTGGACTACTATGACGGATGGTCCATGTTCACTTCAATGTACTTCATGGAAATGATCATGGTCAGCGTACTGCTCCTGTGTATGCTTACCCCTGTCTTCTCCATCGAGATACTGACACGAACGAAACCCCTGCTGTTTACCACGCAGAATGGACCTGAAAAAGATACCAGAGCCAAAATTGCCGCCGCTTTTACGATAACGATCGGCCTGTGGTCAGCAATCACCGCCCTCAGCCTGCTCCTCACCGGCGCAGTGTACGGTTGGGAGGGCCTGCGCTGTCCCGCGTTCCTGGTAGAATTCTATGGAGCGCCCGGGTACGCTTACGGCTTCTATCTCATCATCTCATTACTCCTCAGCCTGCTTGGCGTTCTGGAACTTTGCGCCATCGCACTGGCTTTCTCCGCCTATTGCCGCAGTCCCTTTCATGCGGCAGCTCTTACGGCTGCCTGCTATATGATGCCGATATTGTGCCTGACACTGCTTAGAACCCTCTATCAGATTCTGTCTGTCTCAGGCCTGTCCTACTCTGCACTGTTCCTGTGGAGCCGGGTACTATTCTGCTTTCACTGCCTGTTCATTGCCACTCCATTTTTCCTGAGCCATCAGGACATTGTGGTTGAAATCGGCGCCATCAGTAACCGCACGGTCTACGGGCCTCTGCTTATCGTGATCTTCTATGCATGTATGACCATCCTGATGTGCACCGCTGCCGCCTATCGGAAATACCGGAAGACATTTCCGGCCTCGTCCGCCCAATAAGTCTGGGGCCGTATGTTACTCTTTCTTCGTACCGTTTTGCATATACCGGAACACTTTCAGGGAATCTAACATTTGACCATAATGGTCAAAAAGCGCCTGATTATCCCACGAACTGCCTCCATAGTATGCTCCTGCGTCTTTCGGATCATACGCCGATGCATAGGACGACGCCCAGCCTGAGCCATACTCTTCCCAGATTTCTTTATTTCCTGCGAGTGTCTCGTCATCCCCTTCTTCCCAGACGCCTACGGGAATCCACGCCGGCTCCCAATAGAAATAACCAATGCCTGCATCTCCGACAGCCGCCACAGCCTCGCAGACGTCCCGGATCTCGTCAGCCTGCCCCTGTACGGTTGCCGGATATTCCGGCAGAATATCTTTCTCTCCTATACTGTTAGCGGTACCGTCACCGTCTTTCGTCGTATAAGGATAGGAATTCTCGGCAACCAGAACCTTTTTGCCGTAATTCTCCGACACCTGGCGCAGTGTCTGGGTCAGGTTATCCATCGTACCATGCCAGAAAGGATAATAGGACACCGCAAAGATATCATAGTCCAGTTCATCCTGCTCCAACTCCTGCGCCAACGCAAGCGTAGCCTCCCTGTTGGACACGTCCGTAAAATGAACTGCGATTCCGATCTCGTTTCCTGTCCTGTCTGCTACTTCCCGAACCGCCGCAGAAGCCGCCTGCAAAAGCTGTCCTTTCCTGCCCGGCTCAGTCTCTCCCGCCATGCCATAATTGATCTCATTACCGATCTGCACCATACCAACTAACGCTCCCGCGTCAATGATCTCCTGCAGGCTCTCTTCTGTAAATTGACCAAGCGCCTCCGCTTTTTCTTCTATTTCCATCCCCTCCCAGGCTTTCGGACACATCTGTTTCGAGGGGTCTGCCCAGAAATCAGAATAATGATAATCCACATACAGTTTCATATCGTACTTCGCCGCTCTTGCACCGATTTGGGCCGCTTTTGCCGTATCGTTCCCGCCGCCGCCATAACTGTTGCCGTCTGCGTCATAGGGATCGTTCCAGACCCGCACACGAATATAGTTGACGCCGTTATCTGCCAATATATGGAAAATATCCTGTTCCTGTCCGTTCTCGTTATAATAGACTACGCCGCTTTCTTCCTGCGCAATGACGCTGGAAATATCCACGCCTTTGATAAAATCATCTCCTATGCCGTCGATCACTTCCACGCAAATCTCCTCGCCATGCATTTCTACCGGCAGATCAAAGACCACCCCTGACGCTTCTTCAAACATGATTTCGCTGTCAATCTTCATCTCTTTTTCCGCCTCTGAGTCTTTCTGCTGCGGTTCCCTGACCTCCTCATGGGAACTCTGCACGGGCTTACTGCCGCCGCATCCTGCGATTACGGCTGCGATCATAACAATTACCAATATAACAGTGCTTTTCTTTCTTTTTTCCACTTTTTACTCCTTCCGTATATGGATAGCTCTCTGTCCTAACCTACCGAAAAACATATCCCATTCCAAATTAAACCACATCGACAGTTTCATCTTACTACACTTTGTTGTATCATTCAACTTAAAACAGTAAATTATTGTAGAAACATCTTTTGTCCTATATCATTTTGTATGTAAGACAATTTATAAATATTTCTCTTGCGGAATCACAGCCATCTGTGCTATAATTGAATTCGGCGGTTTGAAGCGTTGACCGCAATACATAGGGGCATAGTTCAAAGGTAGAACAGTGGTCTCCAAAACCATCGATGTGGGTTCGATTCCTACTGCCCCTG
>ERZ808051.481-NODE-481-length-43676-cov-8.597491_pt1 | contig 43676 bp, 35 predicted proteins | sample MGYA00380199_ERZ808051 | MGnify/ENA primary metagenome ERZ808051 (study PRJEB31490, sample SAMN06133391) | mouse gut metagenome | isolation source: J11 | host: mice | place: China: Chengdu | collected 2015-05 ... | reverse complement strand
GAAAAGATATGGAATCGATCACAGCATTTTAGACAAAATTGCAGTCCCTGATTTGGAAAATCTGCCAATTTACAAATATTTCGAGAGGATGCTATAGTAAGTAAGGATTAAAGTGTAACCGATTTCACATGCGGGTAACGACCGCACATATTGACTGAAAATGGAGGATGCTACAGACAATGGGTAAGGGGAAGATGAATCAGAAGGCAGCGGCATTGAAGGAGCAGACGGCAGCGGCACAGAAATCTGCGCAGGCCGGGAAAGCCGGAAAGCCGGCGCAGAAGAAGGGCGGCAGGACAGCAGCGGACAAGGCGGCCGTGGCAGAGACAACAGGCAGGAAGGCAGAAACGGCAGGCAGGACAGCAGATGAAGGTCTGACGAAAATCTTCGAGGAGAGACTGCACAGACACCATGACGAACTGCGCTGGCTTTATATGGAATTATATGAGAATGATTCCATGTTTGCGGAATTGTGTGACCAGATGTATCAATTCTATATGGAAAGAAATGACGAATTGAAAAAGCTGGATACAAACAGGGAAAAAGACAAAGAATGGTATAAGAAGAACGACATGCTGGGCATGATGTTTTATATCGACAATTTTGCAGGCAATATGAAAGGCGTACAGTCCAGGCTTGATTATATCGAGCAGTGTAATGTGAACTATATTCATCTGATGCCTTTTCTGGATACACCGGAGGGACGCTCAGACGGCGGCTACGCGGTGGCAGATTTCCGGAAAGTGCAGGAGAAACTGGGATCCATGGAAGATCTTGACGCCCTGACGGCAGCCTGCCATAAGAAGGGCATTAATGTCTGCATGGATTTTGTCATGAACCATACGTCGGAGGATCACGAGTGGGCGCAGAAGGCCCGTCAGGGTGACGGAGAGTATATGAGCCGTTACTTTTTCTATGACAGCTGGGATATACCGGCCCAGTATGAGAAAACGGTGCCGCAGGTTTTTCCCACCACGGCGCCGGGGAATTTCACATGGCTTGAGGATATCGGCCATTATGTGATGACTTCTTTTTATCCGTATCAGTGGGATTTAAATTACAGGAATCCCAGAGTGTTTAACGATATGATGTATAACTTCCTCTATCTGGCCAACAGGGGGATCGATATCATCCGCATCGACGCGGTGCCTTATATCTGGAAAGAGCTGAATACGCCCTGCCGTAATCTGCAGCAGGTACATACGATCGTGCGTATGATGCGTATCATCGGCGAGATCATCTGTCCCAGCGTGCTGCTTCTGGGAGAAGTGGTCATGGAGCCGGAAAAGGTGGTTCCTTATTTCGGATCGGTGGAGAAGCCGGAATGCCATATGCTCTACAATGTAACCACGATGGCCACCACATGGCATACGGTAGCAACCAGAAATGTAAAGCTCTTAAAGCGTCAGCTGGACATTGTCAACGGGCTGCCCAAAGAGTATGTGTTCCTCAACTATCTGCGCTGTCATGATGATATCGGCTGGGGGCTTGACTACGCTACGCTGCAGACGGAAGGCTTCGGGGAGCGTTCCCACAAACAGTATCTGAACGATTATTTCCAGGGGTATGCCGGGGACAGCACCAGCCGGGGTGAGCTGTACAATGCGGATCCGGTCACGGGTGACGCCAGATTCTGCGGCACCACCGCTTCCATGTGCGGGATCGAGAAAGCCGGGTTCGAGCAGGATGAGGCGGCTATGGAACGGGCGGTGAGGATGGATCTGATGCTCCACGCCTACATGTTCATGCAGTCCGGCATTCCGGTTCTGTACAGTGGCGACGAGATCGGCCAGGTCAATGACTATACCTACAAGGAGGATCCCAACAAAGCGGCGGATTCCCGTTATATCCACCGCGGGGCGATGAACTGGAAACTGGCGGAGAACAGGAAGGATCCGGACACGGTGGAAGGTAAAATGTTCCAGGGTCTTGCACAGCTGGAGCAGATCCGCAGGAGCGAGAAGGTATTTATGACGGAGGCGGATACATGGACGATCGAGACATGGGACGACGCGGTTCTCTGTATTGGCAGATATTTTGAAGGCGAGAAGCTGATCGGGCTGTTTAATTTCAGCGAGTATGACAGGACGGCCTGGATCAAGGAAGCGGACGGCGGATATGTGGATCTGCTTACCGGCAGTAAGATACAGCCTGTCGATGTGCAGATGCCGGCTTACGGATTCTTCTATATGAAGAAAATTTCCTGACAAAAATGCGGGTATAAAAGGAGCAGGGGGATGAATATAGGCAGTATTGCGGAGATGGCCGGCGTTTCCAGAGCGGCTGTTTCCCGCTACTTCAACAATGGATATATTTCGGAAAAGAAGCGCGAAGCGATCCGGCAGGTGGTGGAGGAAACAGGCTACCGTCCGTCGGTGCAGGCGCAGACTCTGAGGACAAAGCGGACGAAGATGATCGGGGTGATCGTGCCCAAGATTGCTTCCGCCTCCATTGGCAGGATCGTGGAGGGCATCCTGTCCATGATCAACGAGAACGGCTATCAAATGCTGCTGGCGGTGACCCAGAATGACCCGAAGAAAGAGCTGGAGTATCTGGATGCGTTCAGCGAGAAACAGGTGGACGGCGTGATCCTGTTAGGCACCGTGTTTCAGGCGGAGCATAAGAAAATATTGAAAAATCTTTCCGTTCCGGTGGTGATCGTGGGGCAGCAGGTGCCGGGGTATAACTGTGTGTTTCATGATGATTATCATGCGTTTTATGATCTTACCAGGCTTTTCTTCGAGCGGGGCAGAGAGAAACTGGGTTATATCGGCGCCATCCGGCAGGATGTGGCGGTGGGAGCCGAACGGTACAGGGCTTTCTGTGATGTAGTGCGCGATATGGGGTATGAGGAGCTGGCAGAAAACTACGTGACAGCAGATTTTACGCTGCAGGCCGGTTATGAGAAGGCCGGGGAACTGCTGGAGAAATGTAAGGATCTGGACGGCCTGATCTGTGCCACCGATACGATGGCCGCGGGAGCGGTGCGGCGTCTGCGGGAAATGGGGATCCGGATTCCGGAACAGATTCTGATAGGCGGCCAGGGGGATGCGCAGATTGCGAGAGTGGCGATTCCGTCCCTGATCACCCTGCACTATTCCTACGAAAAGAGCGGGGAGATCGCGGTGCAGATGCTGATGGAAGCCCTGGCGGAAAAGGGGACACAGCAGGCGTCCAAGGAGATGAAGCTTGGCTATCATATTGTGGAAGCGTAGCAAAATAAAATATTTGGGCTTGTGAATATGTCTGTTATATACTATAATAATGTAATATATTTATACAAAACGACGAAAGATTCCAGGGCAGAAAAAAGAATCATCGGAATAATAACAAAACAAGGAGGAAGCATGACATGAAGAAATTCGAGTATGTAATCAAAGATGAGGTAGGAATCCACGCAAGACCGGCGGGTCTTCTGGTGAAGGAAGCGAAGAAATACCAGAGTAAGGTTTCCATTACAAAGGACGGCAAGTCGGCGGAGGCGACGAAGCTGATGGCGCTGATGGGACTTGGCGTAAAGTGCGGCGAGAATGTGGAAGTATCCGTGGAAGGTGCGGATGAGGATACGGCATTTGAAGGGATCAAGGCATTTTTCGAGGCAAATCTCTAAGAAGAGGTAAGGTAAAAGCATTTTCAGAGTGCGAAGCGTCACAAATTCTGTTGACCGCAGAGCAGAATCTGCAATTTTGCCTGCGGCCTCAGCGGTAAACGCCTCGGTATGGAGGTAAAGATGAAGATGGAGGAGACAGGGGGATATGGTGAAATTATCCGGAAAAGCGGTTTATAAGGGGGTTATTATCGGTCCGGTGGCGGTCTTGAAGAAAGATGACCAACAGGTAAAGCGGACCAAGATCACGGACGTGGATGCTGAGCTTGCCCGTCTTGAGCAGGCGGGGACGCAGGCACAGGAACAGCTGCAGAAGCTGTATGACAAGGCGGTCAAGGAAGTGGGCGAAGCCAGTGCAGCCATTTTTGAAGTGCACCAGATGATGCTGGAGGATGACGATTATCTGGACGCGATCCATAATATGATCCAGACGGAGATGGTCAATGCCGAGTATGCGGTGGCGGTCACGGGAGACAACTTTTCGGAGATGTTTGCCAATATGGATGATGAATACATGAAGGCCAGAGCGGCGGATGTGAAAGATATCTCCAACCGTCTCGTCAGAAACCTTATGGGACAGGAGGATGTGGATCTGGCATCCATGGAGCCTTCCATCATCGTGGCGGACGATTTAAGTCCCAGTGAGACGGTGCAGATGGATAAGTCGAAGATCCTTGCCTTTGTGACGGTACACGGTTCTACCAATTCCCACACCGCGATCCTGGCCAGAATGATGAACATTCCGGCGCTGATCGGTGTACCCATGAATCTGGAGGAGATTCACACGGGCATGAAGGCCGTGGTGGACGGTTTCAAGGGAGAAGTGATCTTCGAGCCTTCCGAGGAGATCTGTGCTGAGGTGGAGGAGAAGATCCGCGAAGAACAGGAGAAGCTGAAACTTTTACAGACCCTGAAGGGCAAGGAGAATGTCACGCCTTCCGGGCAGAAGATCAATATTTATGCCAATATCGGCAGTGTTTCCGATGTGGGCTATGTACTGGAGAATGATGCGGGCGGCATCGGCCTTTTCCGCAGTGAGTTCTTGTATCTGGGACGTGACGATTTCCCCACAGAGGAAGAACAGTTCCAGGCTTACAGGCAGGTGGTTCAGACCATGGCGGGCAAGAAGGTCATCATCCGCACGCTGGACATCGGTGCCGATAAGCAGGTTGACTATTTCAATCTGGGTAAAGAAGATAACCCGGCCCTTGGATACCGGGCGATCCGTATCTGCTTAAAGCAGCCGGATATTTTCAAGACACAGCTTCGTGCGCTGCTTCGTGCGGCGGTTTACGGTAACCTTTCCATTATGTATCCGATGATCATTTCCGTGGACGAGGTGAAGCGGATCTATGAGATCGTGGATGAGGTGAAGGCAGAACTGGACGAGGCGCAGATTCCCTACAAGGTACCGGAGCAGGGCATCATGATCGAGACGCCGGCAGCGGTGATGGTCAGCGAGGAACTGGCGCAGATCGTGGACTTTTTCAGCATCGGCACCAACGACCTGACCCAGTATACACTGGCGCTTGACAGGCAGAATGCGAAGCTGGATGACTTCTATGATCCTCACCATCCGGCGGTGCTGCGGATGATCAAACTGGTGACGGATAATGCCCATAAGTACGGCAAGTGGTCCGGCATCTGCGGTGAGCTGGGAGCGGATCTGGAGCTGACAGAAGAATTCCTGCGGATGGGTCTGGATGAACTGTCTGTGGCTCCCTCCATGGTGCTGCGGGTAAGGAAAGCGGTCCGGGAAGCGAATGTGTAGCAACCCGATTGTAATTGGGAAATAATAAAAAAGAAAGAAAGGTGTAAGGTCTTTGGCTGCGGCTTTGAGACGTTACACCTTTTTGCTGGCTATGGCAGGGTGAAAAGGTGACGAAACAGGGATACAAATTCCATCCATATTCTGGTATGATAGAGAGGCGAATGCAGAGAAACAGATAAACGGAGGAAGCAGAAAATGTCGATCGAAAGAGTAAAAGCCTTTTTCAAACAGTCTGGTATGGAGGAGCGGGTATTGGAATTTGAGGTGTCCAGCGCAACGGTGGAGCTGGCAGCAGCGGCCCTTGGCTGTGAACCGCAGCGGATCGCTAAGACGCTGTCTTTTATGCAGGGCGAGGGCGCTGTGCTGATTTGCGCGGCGGGCGATGCAAAGGTGGACAACCATAAATATAAAGAGCGGTTCGGGACGAAGGCGAAGATGCTTTCTTTCGAGGAAGTGGAGCAGATGACGGGACATGCCGTGGGCGGTGTCTGTCCTTTTGCGGTGAAGGAAGGGGTGCCCGTGTATCTGGATGTGTCCCTGAAACGGTTCGAGACGGTGTATCCGGCCTGCGGCAGCGCCAACAGCGCGATCGAACTTTCGATTCCGGAGCTGGAGAAATACTCCGGGTATGAAGCGTGGGTGGATGTCTGTAAGGGATATTGACGGAGGGCATGAGGAGTACCGGATTTGTCTGACGACAGGCCGGGGAGCCGGCAGGCACTCTGGAAAGGATGGTAGCGGCGGTAATGGCAGAGCAGGAGTATTTTAAAAGTGCATTGTCTGATTTTACCTATGAGGCTGCCAGTGGCGGAGCGATTCGTCATCTGGCGGACTTGGGCTATACGGTGAAGCAGATCAGCGGGCAGCTGTCTTTTCCCACGCCCTTTGCGAGGGTGCAGAAGACGGTCTGGCAGCGGCTGCTTGACACGGGCGTTCTGCTTATGGAGGAGCCGGGAAGCGGGCAGGGGTTAAACCGGGGGAAAGCCGAGTATGCCATGGAGCGTGATAAATACGGCAGAACCAGTTTCCGACTGGTGGCGCCGAAGGAGGGCGGGACGAAAGCCGGTGGTGAGAGGGGCAATGTGATCTGCTGGAAGGAACGAAGATTCGGGGACAGCGGAAATGTCGCTGCTAGCGGGCAAAAGCAGCAGTTTATCGGAAGAAAAGACAGAGGCGACAGAACGGACAGCCGGCAGAAGAGAACTCTGTCCACCAGTGGAAAAGCAGACGTGTCGGATGGGGAGCGGGGCAGGAAACTGGCCGTGTATCTGGCGGATAAATGCAGGGAAAACAGTGGAGAAGCGTATATCTCCTGTCGGTTTGGAGAACTGCGCAGCAGGGATCTGGCAGCGTATGAGAAGATGCTGGCGGTTTTGAACGAACGCCAGCAAGAGTATGTAAGCGGGCTTCCCTGGGCCGGGGCGGTGTGTTATCACAGGCTGGATCAGCGGATGCAGGAAATCGCAGCCAGGCTCTACAATGCCGGGATGCTGCAGGAGACCTGCTATTTTATGCAGACGGAAGAGAGAGTGGCGCTTTTCTGAAAGCAACTGTTTTTCTCAGGCTGAAAACCAAATTGATATGAGATTTCATCGGCCGTTTTTCTGATCAGAGGATAACTGTCATGAATAAATTGGTCTGTCATTCTGGCAATCGGGCCGGTAACGCTTATACCGGCTATCACATGACCTGAATAATCTCTGATCGGAAGGGCGAAACATCGCGCACCCAGTTCGCACTCCTGATTGTCGTAAGCGCAGTCCTGCGCTTTGATCATTTCGAGTTCTCTCAACAGTTTCTCTCTGGTGTTCAGCGTATATTCTGTAAAAGGAGTCAGTCCTTTTTCCTGTATGATAAGATCTACCTTTTCCAGCGGAAAATCAGCTAATATCATCTTGCCCACGCCAGTGCAGTGCAAAGGCGCTTCTTTGCCGATGCGCTGTGTGGTGCGCAGAATCTGACCAGGGCCGTCAGATACATAAATATATACGATAGAATTATTCTGTTCAACTGCAAGACATACACATTCCCCGAGTTTGGAGGAGAGCTCTTTGACCGGTTGGGAAGCGATGACGACCAGGTCATTGTTTTTGGATACGTGACTTGCAAGATCACAGATCTTAAATGTCATTCTATATTTCAAAGTTTCTTTATCTTTATAGATATATCCGTTTTGTTCCAGTGAATTTAAAAAGCGCAGCGCAGTGCTGGTGTTAAACCCCAGGCGGTTTGCTATATCGACCAGCCTGAGCGGTTCATCGGAGTAAGAGATTAATTCCAGTATTTTAAGAACTTTATCACTGGATTGATTGCAGTGTGCGGCTTCAGTAGAGGGCATATTTATCATTCTCCATTCATCGTTTGCTTAGGTTATTTTAATGATACCGTTTAGTATATTCAAGTGTCAATTATTATTATAAAGATTTCCTTCAACAGTGTAACATTTTATAGAAAACCGGCTGCAGAAATTCCTTGATTTTTAGTGAAATAAAACTATTTACAAATTTTATTATTTGGCATATAATTTTAATTATAAAAGTTGGTTTTTAATAAATAAAATTGATGTAGAGAGGAGAGGTATTGAAATGAAAGTAGCAATTTTGGAGTCTCTTGCCGTGTCTAAGGAAGAATTACAGAGGAGAAAGGCTCCTTTTGAAGAGAAAGGAGTAGAGTTCGTAGAGTTTGAAAGAACTACCGATAAGGATAAGTTGATTGAGGAAGCAAAGGATGCCGATGCCATAATCATTGCCAATATGCCCATGCCCGGAGAAGTGATCAGTGCTTTGGACCAGCTGAAATTTATTGATGTGGCATTTACCGGTGTAGATCATGTCGGTCTGGAAGCAGCCAGGACAAATAACATTGCGGTGAGTAATGCATCCGGATATTCTAATGAAGCTGTATCAGAGCTGGTATTTGGCATGACGATTTCCCTGGCGAGAAATATTCGACAGACAGAAGACCGTTGTCGCGAAGGAAAAACGAAAGATGGACTTGTTGGCTGGGAAATTAAAGGAAAAACAGTGGGCATTGTCGGTTATGGAAAGATTGGCAGCAGAACCGCAGAGCTGTTTCATGCATTTCAGGCGGACGTACTTATTTACGATCCCATTGAACTGAAAAATAAGCCGGATTATATCGAACAGACTTCTTTGGATGATCTTCTTGGCCGTGCTGATATTGTGGTACTGCATTGCCCGTTGATCGATGCTACCAGAGGTATGATCAATGCGGAAAAAATTGCATTAATGAAAAAGACGGCAGTACTGATCAATGTAGCGAGAGGACCGGTGGTTGTTGCACAGGACCTGGCAGATGCGCTTAACAATGGGGTGATCGCAGGTGCGGGAATTGATGTGTTTGATGGAGAGCCTCCGTTGGATTTGAACGAGCCTCTGCTTCATTGTAAAAATGCACTTGTGACACCGCATATCGCATTTGCATCCGAACAGTCCATGAGTTTGCGGGCGGAAATCGTGTTTGATAATCTTGCGGCATGGATGGATGGAAACCAAAAAAATATTATTTTATAAAAATATTGTGAGATATATCATCTGTAGGTTTTCAGGGGCTGTACTGTTGTGAGTGAAACAGTGCAGTCCTTGATAATTCCTCAGCCATTTCCCGCATATGCCGTTCCATGGCGGCACGGGCGCCTTTAGCGTTATGTGCCTTCGCGGCGTCAAGGATCGCCTTATGATATTTCAGCCCGGAGGCTTTTCCTCTCTGGTGCACGATGTCCTTCATAACCCGAGAGAGATTCGAGCATATCATCCGGTAAGCGGCTTCAAGCGTCTGATTGCCGCAGCAGGAAGCCAGGGTGGTATGAAAAGACACATCCGCGGCGGCAAAAGCCGCTTCATCCTGGGCGGCCAGAACCATGGCGTCATAGTTCTGGCTCAGCAGGTTCAGTTCCTCTTCGGTCATACGGGAGACTGCCAGCTCGCACAGGGGGCCTTCCATGACACAGCGGAATTCCAGCAGTTCGCGGAATTCCTGCTCTGTCAGGCTGCCCGGGATGTTCATGCGGGACATGGCGTCGCTGAGCGAATATTTGCGTACATAACTTCCGTCGCCGACTCGCGTCTCGATCAGGCCTTCGCCGGCCAGTTTCTGGAGCGCATTGCGCACGGTCACGCGGCTGGTGCCGAATATTTCACACAGCTGTAATTCTCCCGGCAGACGTTCCTCCGGCTTCCAGATGCCTTTCTCTATATTTTCTTTCATCTGCGCGATCACCTGATCGCTCATGCTGCTTCGCGTTACCGGATGTAATCCCATAGATGCAATGCTCCTCCTGTGGTAGCGTATTATCGCTTTTTCATATACTGACTGCCCGTGATTTTTATGCGGGAAGGATGCCCTCTCTGACAAGAAAAGCATGGACCTTTTCCTGCTCATCCCTGTCCAGATCCGGTATCGGGAAGGTACATTTCGCGCATTCGATGATGCCGCACTGGCGGACCGCCTCTTTGACATAGGGCACGAAAGGCGCTCCGATGGCGTAGATATCCATACAGCGGTTTATCTTCTGCTGCAGCAGCGCGATCTGTGCTACGTCTTCGGCGTTGACGGCTTTCACCCAGTCGGAGCAGAGTTTCGGCGCCACGTTGGAGATACCGCAGATGGAGCCGTTTCCGCCGGAAAGGACATTGTGGGCAAAGTTATCGTCGAAGCCGGAATAGATCTCGAAATCAGGCCGTACCGGTTTAATGGCCATGATCAGTTCCCGCGTGTGATCCATGCCGGCGATGGTATCCTTGATACCGATGATATTGTCATACTCTTCGGCTAACCGGCGCACAACGGAGGGGCTGATGGTGTAGCCGGTCCGGTCCGGGAAGTTGTAGATGTAGACAGGCCCGTGAATCTCCTCTGCCATACGGCTGTAGAAGCTGTACATTTCCCCATCGCCGAAAGAGAAGTAGAAAGGCGGTACGATCATCACGGCGTCTGCTCCCGCATCCAGACAGGCGTTGGAGAGGGGCGCAATCTCCTCCGCGATCATGTTGGCAGTGCCAATGATCACCTTCATGCGGCCCGCGATGTGCCTGACGGCGAACCGCGCCAGAGCCTCCCGCTGCTCTAATGTCTGACCGAAGAATTCTCCCAGGCTGCCGCCGATCAGGACGCCGTCTATCTCATTAGCGATCAGGTGATCGTAGAAGCGGCCTGCACTTTCATAGTCGATTGTGCCGTCCTCACAAAAAGGTGTGATTGCCGGACAGATCCATTTTGCATTCATGATAATTTCCCTCCATTGTTTTAGTCGGATGTACCCGAGTGTATTGGTATAAAATTGTGCGGTCTCTTAATCGAGGCCGGCTCCCTGCATGGCGCTCAGGGCATGTTCCGTGTAGCGCTTGTAGAATCCTTTTCTGGCCGGTCTGGGGAGGACGCCCTTTTTGCTTCTTCGGGCGAGAACGTCGGCCGCTTCCTCCGGGGTGACCTGTCTGCCGTCTACGCCCACCAGATCCAGACGGCGGGCCTCGATATCATAGTGGATGAGGTCGCCTTCTTCGATAAAGGCGATGGGGCCGCCGGCAGCGGCTTCCGGGCTGATATGGCCGATGGCGGCTCCGCGGGTGGCGCCGGAGAAACGGCCGTCGGTGATCAGCGCCACATGACCGTTCAAGGATTCGTCGCAGACAATGGCCTCGGTGGTCATGAGCATTTCGGGCATGCCGCAGCCCCGCGGGCCTTCGTAGCGGATGACGATCACGTCTCCCGGCTGAATCTTTTTATCGACCACGGCCCGGTAAGCGTCTTCTTCTTCGTTGAATACGCGGGCAGGCCCTGTGAAGCTGCGCTGGGAGAGGGCAACGGCGGAATATTTTATGACGCTGCCTTCCGGGGCGATATTCCCTTTGAGGATGGCAACGCTGCCTTTCTCGGTTGCCTTTTCCACCGGAAAGATGACCTCGTCCCGGGTCAGCTGGTAATTGGCGAGATAGCCCAGGCCTCGTTCGAAGAAATTGTCGCGCCGGAGATCTTCCAGATTTTCCCCCAGGGTCCTGCCGGTCACGGTCATAACGTCCAGATCCAGCATATCCTGCAGAAGCAGCTGCACATAAGGAACGCCGCCTGCAAACCAGAAACTTTCCGTCAGATGCTTTCCGCTGGGGTTCAGGTTGCCGAGGTGGGGCACCTGATGGTTGATCTCGTCAAAAAGTTCGATGGGCATTTCATAGGCCAGCTCCCGGGCGATGCTGGGCAGGTGCAGCGTGGCGTTGGTGCTGCCGCCGATGGCGCTGTGGACGATCAGTGCATTGCGGAAAGCGGCCGGCGTCATGATATCGGAAACTTTAATGTCCTTTTCTACCAGTTCCATGACGACGCGGCCGGCCTGGCGGGCGTAGCGCAGGATGTCTGTCATGGTGGCGGGCACAAGCGCCGATCCCGGAAGGGCCATGCCGAGCGCCTCCGCCATACACTGCATGGTGCTGGCCGTACCGAGGAAGGTGCAGGCGCCTACGGAAGGACAGCCGGTCAGATAGTAGTCGCGGATTTCCTGATCGGAAATGGCATCCTGACGTTTCTGCCGCAGGGAAATGTCACCGGCCACAAGGCTGGTAGTCTGCCGGGGACCGGGGCGCATACTGCCGCCGGGAATAAAGACAGTGGGAATGTTCATGCGGGCCGCCGCTTTCAGGTGGGCCGGGATGGATTTGTCGCAGCTGCTGGACAGGATCATGCCGTCCCAGGGCACGGCGCTGGCGTGTACCTCGACCATATCCGCGATGGCTTCACGGGATGCAAGCACGACATTCATGCCGTCATGTCCCTGCGCGCAGCCGTCGCAGACATCGGTGGTATGGTAGTGGGCAGGGAACCCGCCCTTTTCAAAAACGCCGATCTCAGCCTGTCTGGCAAGCTGATGGAGATGGACACTGCCCGGGTGAGAGTCGCCGTATACGTCTTCGATCATGATCTGGGGCTTATGGATGTCGGTATCATCCCAGCCGCTGCCCATCTCAAGGGCGTTGAACTGCGCCCACCACAGCCGTTCCTTTGCACTTTTCTGTTTCATGAGGACCTCCTTGGAAATAGGTTTGCTTTTTGCTGTGTGTAAGGTAAAATCTGTATACTTGTATTACAGATTCAGAATATCGAAAAGAAAGCGGAAAGTCAAGAGGGGATTTCGGAAAGAAAGGTGCAAAAAAATTTCAAATCTACACAATAGATTCAAATGATTCTGTTACAATTACGGTCAGGAGGTGCGCTATGAGTAAAATCTTAATTGTTGAGGACGATTTATCCATACAGGCTCTGCTGCATGACTTTATACAGGAAGCCGGATACAGCGTTGTACTGGCGTCTGACGGTGTGGAAGCCCTTGCGAAGTATTCCGAACAGAGCTTTGATCTGGTATTGCTTGACATTATGCTTCCCAAAATCGACGGTTTTGGCGTTTGCGAGGTGATCCGGCAAAAATCCGATGTGCCCATTATCATGCTTACGGCATTAGACGATGAGGGGAACCAGATCAAAGGCCTGGACCTGCAGGCTGACGATTATATCACGAAGCCTTTTTCCATGCCCGTACTGCTGCGGAAAATCGCCGCCGTGCTGCGCCGTTCATCAAAGCAGAACGATATGCCGCAGACTATGAGCTATAGGGATTTGACGCTGGATTTGGAGGGGTACAGGGTTTATACAAAGGAAGAAAGCATTGATTTGACGCCCCGCGAGTTTGAAATACTGCGGGAACTGCTGATGCACAAGGGCAGGATCTTAACACGGCAAAATCTGTTGCAGACCCTTTGGAAGTATGAGTTTTTCGGAGAAGAACGGATTGTTGATACACATATAAAGAACCTGCGGAAAAAACTTGGCGCTGCCGACTACATAGAAACAATAAGAGGGGTGGGATATAGAATTGATAAAGAAGATGAAAAGCCGGTTATCAGTTAAAGTTTTTCTGCTGACCCTGTTGTTGACAGCGGCGTGCTGTTTTACAACATATAGCTTCATTCTGCAGGCAGCCCCCAAAAACTATCAATATGACATAGAAGATGCCGATTTGGAGCTTGTTTTTTTGCCGGCTGAATTTTCGAGAACCGAAAAGGAATACGCTTATATATTTCTTGAGGCTTTTTCTGACTGGATAGAAGAACAGTATGAAAATGAATTTGAGCTGCATTTTTTTCAAGCTGACGGACAGGAAGTAAGTTTACATAATGTTGACCGGCTTGTAGGCGGGCAGATTACGGATTTTGAAGATGTTGAAAAAACAAAAGCCTACGCCGTTTCCTTTGCCGACAGCGATTCGCTTTATACTTTATTGTTGACAAGGAATACCGCAAAACTGACACAGACAGAGGAAGCGATACGAAGAACACTTCCGGTGCTCTGCACTGTCGTACTATTTGGCTCAATCATTTCAGCGTTCTTCTATTCATGGTATCTGACTGCTCCCATTAAGAAAGTAAGCAGACTTTCAAGGCAGATGGCAGAGATGGATTTTGGCGGAGTCTGTTTAGCCGGGCGCACTGATGAAATAGGCGTGTTGTCTGACAGCCTGCATACACTTTCCAGGAAATTGGAGGCAGCTCTTTCGGAATTGCAGGAAGTGAACCAAAAGCTGCAGGCTGATATTGAAAGGGAGAGGCAGCTTGAAAAACAACGGGTAGAATTTTTTGCAGCAGCTTCCCATGAATTAAAAACGCCCATTACCATTATCAAGGGACAGCTTCAGGGGATGCTCTATCAAGTGGGACGTTATAAAGACCGGGAAACATATCTTGCACAGTCTTTGGAAATTACGGACACTTTAGGAAAAATGGTACAGGAGCTTTTAACCATATCACGGTTAGATACGCCGGGTTACAGCTGCAAAAAAAGCAGTCTGAATCTCAGCAGTCTTATCATTGACTGCCTTACAGCGTTTGAAGATTTATTCATACAAAAGGATTTAACGATTGAACGATCCATAGCCCCGGAGGTTTATATTTCCGGCGACATGCAGCTGCTTCAAAAAGCATTGGACAATCTTCTGGGAAATGCGGCTGCGTACTCGGGAGCCGGAAATCAGGTAATGATAAAGTTGTCAAAAGAAACCGGACTGACCATGCTTACGATTGAGAATACAGGCGCTCAGATCCCTGACGAAGCGGTCTCCAAACTGTTTGAACCGTTTTACAGGGTGGACCAGTCAAGAAACAAACAAACAGGCGGCACAGGATTAGGCTTGTATATTGTAAAAACGATTCTTGATTTACATGGTGCAGAGATTGAAATTGCCAATACTGTTCAAGGGGTTATCGTTTCCGTGCGGTTTTAGCATTTGTATGCTTCTCCACATAAAAAACATATTCGATTCAAAGTAGATTCAAATCAGGACGGTATCCTTTCACTGTACCCGGAAAGGGGAACGCGAAAGGAGATCCTACTATGAAAAAATGTTTACATGTCATCTTTACCGTCCTTTTAATGGTGAGTGCGCTGACAGGGTGTGCAGGCCAGAATAATCTGGCAGGGCGAAATTTTTCGCCCGGACAAAACAATGTGTCTGCTGCATATGAAAAGCTGATCGCATACAGGACCGCGGACTATGGACAGCAGAGCATAGCCGATTTTAACACGGCACTTGCGTCCACACCCGATGAATTGACAGAGTTCCTTGCCGCAGTAGCGGATGTGAGCAGCACCATATCCCACGATGACGAGAATTATGAGTTCTTTACCACAACAATCAGTTTTTCATCATCAGAATTATATTGTGAATATATGGGAGAAGAACTTACCTTTTCTATGCCGCTCTCCAAACAAAGCAGACCATGCGACTATTTGGATGAGGATGGGGAGACGGTATATGATTTTGGCTGTTTCGTTGAGGCAAATGTCGCTTATTCTGTCATCGCCCCGAAACTTGTAACGGTAGCAGAGCGGGACAAGGCGTTGCTGACATTCAAAGAAGAAATGCAAAATTACCTGAATGGTCTGAGTGAAGCAGAGATTGTGGAAAGTGATCTCAAAAAAATGCTGACAGACAAGTCTGCCGAACTTGCAGACAACCTGTCTACCGAAGCGATGAAGCTGTCGCCCTGTGAAATTTATATGCTTGAAATCCATGACGCAGGAACAGAGATCGTTAAATAAAAATGCAATCGTCTTAGTCTCCTGTCGAAATGAAAAAAGCCGTGCAGCAGATAAACATTCGGCAGTTACTGGATATTTTGCGGTATAATTGACAGACAGATTATTTGCATGTTATATTTCATGAAAAGCATGTCTTTCGTGACAGGGTGCTGTGGTTGGGGCCTGTGTTTCAAAAGCTGTTTTCCAGGAACAGTTGTTTTTGGAAGAAATCTGGAACGAGGCAGAACAGGGATTAGAAAATATCCGGGAGAGACGAAAGGAATAAAATGACGATGGAAATGGAAATATTATATCGCCTGATAGATCTGCAGCCGGAAGTGGTCTGCCGGCTGCGGGCTGTTGGGGAAGCGTTTGTGCCTGCACTGGTTGAACCGTATCTGGAGCGGTTGACGCAGCGGCGGACGGCGGCAGAAGCGTACAGGGAGTTAAGTGCCTTTCTGGCAGAAGATACGGATAACATGAAGATGCTGTACTGTCAGCTGGCGTGCGCGGGACGTGTGTTTGACCGGTATCGGCAAAAAGGGATCGCGGAGAGCATTTACATAGATACGATGAAGTGTTTTACAAGATTCCTGGAAGAATGCAGACAGAAGAACGGGCGGCTGTTTTTTGACAGAGGATGGTGGGCTTACCGGCAGATCAGTATGTCACTGTTTCGGATCGGTGCTTTGGAATATGAGTTCAGTGAGGAGGAAGGAGAAAAGGCGATCGCACTGCACATCCCTTCAGATGCGGATCTGTCGGAGGAGGCGGTGGATCGCTCCATGCAGGAGGCGGACACATTTTTCCGGACCTGTTATCCCGACTATGTCTATGACAGGTATACGTGTGAGTCCTGGCTGCTGTCACCGATATTGAGACAGCTGCTGCCGGAACAGTCCCATATCGTCTCTTTCCAGAAGCGGTTCACGATCAAGTCGGTAGACAGGGAAGAGAACGAATACATAGAATGGCTGTTCCAGGTTCCGGCGGATACCGCCTATGAGCAGCTTCCGGTGCGGACAAGCCTGCAGAGGAAGGTCAGGGCGCTGCTTCTTGACGGCGGGACAGTGGGCGGCGCGTACGGAATCAGTCCGCGGTCAGGCGATGCAGATCGTACTGATCGTTTTAGACGGCAGTGTGATACGGATGATCTGGCCGTCCATGCGGATTGCACAGGAGACGTCTGCCTGGCCCCTGTTTAACAAAACGACTGCGAGTGAGCCGTCCGGATTTTTTGCAGCGGTCAGTTCTGCTTTGTCGTCACAGCGTGAGTGGCCGATCCGCTTCGCACCGGGCAGGAGGAAGCGTGAGAAATGACCGATGTAATGATAGGTCAGAAGTATGCGGTATGTGCCGTCCTCATTGGCGCAGACGGGTGCACCGAAGCCGGAGGAGACATGCCGCGGGCCGCCGTTTTTATCCACGCAGAGATTCCAGTCGATCCAACGGTTCATGCCGTTGTTGAGATCGCCGATGATGTCATGCCCGTAGGCGGCGGCATCCTCGAATTCCACTTCCGCGATGCTGGGGCCGTTCATGCCGGACAGTGCGGCGAAAGGGCTGGTTTTTCCGGGCGGATGGAGGGCACAGCACTCGCTTCCCATCAGTTTTTTGTCCGGGAAGAGGGTGCGCGCCATGTCAAGAGACTCAAAGTGGTCTCCGGAATACCAGTGGAAGGCGATTCCTTCTATCATCTCGGCAGTCTCGTCGTCGATCATCTCCCGGGCGAATTCAACAACCCGTTCTTTATTATGATCCCAGATGTAGAGGCCCACGGTATCGGTCAGACCGGCTTCTTTGAATACCGGATACAGGTGGTCTTTTAAAAAGGCTTTCTGCTCTTTGGCACTCCAGACACAGCTGTCCCAGTTGGTCGCAGCGATGGTCTCATTCTGCAGCGTCATCATCGTTACCGGGATGCCTTCGTCCAGGTAAGCCTGTACATATTTGGCAAGGTAGAGCGCCCAGCTTCGGTAGTATTCCTTTTTCAGGCTGCCGCCGTGGCATCTTGACGGGGTGTCATAGTCTATTTCCGGTGTGAAGGCGGATAAGTCGAATCCGGCTCCGTAGACGGAAGCGTCGTTTTTCGGCCGGGCGGGCGGTGTTTTCCACTGCTTCGGCGGAGACCAGGGACTCAACAGGACGCTGAACGGTTCCACAGTCATCGCCATGGCGTCTTTTAACAGTGGGATCATATAGGTGCGGTCGCGCTCAATGGAAAAGGTGGTCAGCTCCGGGTCAGAGATGGGATCCGCCACTGCCTGATATTCCTCCAGAGAATAGTCGCAGCTGTCCATATGCATCCGGATGAAACGGTAGTGCTGCCCGTCCTTCCCGAAATGGTCTTCGAGGAACTGTTTCTTATCCGTCTCGTTCATTTTAGAATAGAGATATCCGACCGTGTCTGTCAGCGCTCCGCCGAATCCTTCGATCTCCTGAAAAGTCAGATCAGGATAAAGATTGATGACGTTGGATTCCAGATGCTTTGGCTCGTCCGCCTCCGATGTGACGGAAAGGATGCGCTCTTCTACGATGGCTTTGCCGCCTATGGCGTATGTGGTGATCTGTTTTGCGTTCATTTTGAAGCCTCCATTGTTTTGATTTTGCTGTTGTTGCCGTTGCTGTTACCGTTGTTGTTGTTGTTGTTGTTGTTACTATTATTGTTACTGCTGTTACTATAGATTGTTACTGTTTTTTCTACTGTCCAGCATACTATATTTTTCTGTAAAAAACCTGTGAGATTCTCGCAGAAACTTCCAATATTCTGTCACGATTCGCGCGCCGTACATCCGGGGGAATTCAGCAGGATTTTTTATGAAAAAGGTTAGTTGCCGCAGAAAGCATTTAAAATCCGGTCAGAGTGATCTATAATAGAGTAATCTTTAAATGGTCACAGGATAGAACAGATACAGGACAGATAAAGAGCTATACAGGAAGCCGGCGGCAGAGAGCAGAGCAGGCTGCAAAAGCGGGGGCATGGATATGAGGGGATATTATGAGGCAAACAGGGCGGCGGATATGCTGGGGATTCCTGTTTCGGTGATGGTGATCAATGTTATGGTAAACGGCATCCACTGGCATGACCATGCGGAGATTCTTTACTGTGTCAAGGGAAAGATGCATGTGCGGGCAGACGGGACTGCGTACCTGCTGCAGGCCGGGGATTTTATTACGATAAACGGCGGTGTCAGTCATGAGATCTATGACGGGGAGCCGGGGGATGTACAGATCATTTGTTCGATCGACAGTAAAATGCTGGGCGATATGGAGGGCAGGCGCATTTGCTGTTCCACGTTGGAAGCGGACGGTGTGGAAATGGAGGATGCCCGATTGATCCGGCAGGCATTGTCGGAGATGGCATGGCTGTGTGCGGCGGACCTGCCCGTGACAGTGCAGGCGTGCAGGAACCAGCCGCTTCCTGTGCACCCACTGCAACAGGAGCAGAACTGGAACTGTTATCATATGTATCTGTATCAGCTTATGATGGTGCTGGTAAAATACAAAAAGGAAGGAAAAAAGGAGGGGCAGCACAGGCATGAGCTGATCGACAGTTGTGCCGCTCATATCAATCAGCATCTTGGGGAGGAGCTGAATGCGGGGGTGCTTGCCAGGTTGCTGCATGTAAGTGAGTCCACGGTGTACCGGCTTTTTTCGGAGCAGGTCGGGATCGCTTTAAACGAATATATCACGACGGTGCGGCTGAATGCGGTGTGCAGATGTCTTGAGGAGACAACTCAAAAGATTTCGGCCATTGCCTACGAATGCGGTTTTACAGGACTGAGCAATTTCTACAGGGTATTTCAAAAGTATGTGGGGATGACGCCGAAGGAATACCGCAGTACCCGGAAGCGTACAGGCGCCCGACTGTTGTTTGGGGAACCGGACATTATGAAACTGAACCGCTACCAGAATTTTGAGGAGCTGGGAATCGGCAAAGAGGCGTTTCGGGAAATGTGCCGGCAGCTGCTGTCATCCCCGCCGGGGCGATGAGAGTGCGGGGCGGGAAGGGGATGTGTAGAACCAAACTTTGATATTGGATACTTCTCAGGGTACAAAGTTCCATGACTTTGTGGATTGGCTGGTTTCCATGGAAGAAGAGTATACATGGAAGTGGCTGGAGGTTACGCTTACACTTAGAGGCATGAAGAGAAGCACAGAAGTTCACGAAAAGTGGGAGGCATACATCTGTAAGAAAGTGAAAACCGTTCCGGATGTGATCTGATAATTGGGCATAGAAAACCCCTGTAGATTTTGGAAAGATGTGGGGAATCCTGCTGTTGTCATGAAATTATTTTATTGTTCCCGATACTGGGATGGTGAGCATCCATAGTACTTTTTAAATATTGTAGAAAAGTAAGAATAATTTGGATATCCGACCTGAATTGCCACGGCGACGGCAGAACTGGTCGGATTTTTCAACAACTGAGCCGCAAGGGACATTTTTTCCTGAATGATAAACTGGCTGATGGAAATATTTTTTTCTTTTTTAAAAATACGGTTTAAATATATGGGATTTAAGTAAAAATGGGAGGCAAGTTCGTTTACGCTGAGCGTTTCATTATTTAAATTCTGCAGGATATAAGAAGTACATTCCTCTACAACCTCCCTGGGGCTTTTGGGTATGTCTTCATTGACCAGAACATGTTCTTCCCTGGATTTAAGCCAGGATTTTCCGTATTCCTGCAGACGGGCATTCTGCAGCCGCATTTCCCGGCGCTGTATCACTTTCCTGACGGTCTGTCCGATTGCCTCATAGCTGGCGGGGAGAAGCAGGTAATCCTGGCAGTTTAAGGTGATGGCTTCTCTGGCGTAGGCAAACTCGGCATGACAGGTCAGCAGGATGCAGTCGATATCATAAGCACTTTCACGAATCCAGCGAATCAAGGCAATTCCATATTCCCCAGGCATTTCAATATCGCATAAAAGAATATCAACGGGATGTTTGGAGATGATGCTTTGTCCCTCTGCTACATTGTAGGCGATAAACACTTCGTCAATTCCATAGGAAAGCCAGTCGATTTCATCCTTCATGGCATTCACTGTAATTTCTGCATCATTCACCATCAAAAGCTTCATTTTCTATATCCTCCTCTAAGTCATAGGGAAATGTAATTGTGAAAACAGTTCCTTCATCCAGTGTAGAATCCACATGGATAGTTCCCTGCTGGTTATAAAAATATTTTATGCGGGTAACGGAGTTGCGCAGCCCCACATGAATGCCGCGTTGGTATTCCTCATAGTTCCCGCTATTGATCAATTCCACATCTTCTGGTGGTATGCCGCGCCCGTCGTCTGCAATCTGAAAGGTAACGAGGCTGTTATCGTAAAAGCCGCTGAACATAATATGGACGATTCTGCCGTGTATCAGTGCATGACTCAGAATATTTTCAAAAAAATTATGCAGTAAAAGCGGAGGTATCCGCACCAGGTTAATTTCGGGATCCAAATCATATTGGAAGGTAAAGGAGTCAGGGTGCTGGAAGGAGGAAATTTTTAAGTACTGTTGAATCAACTCCCATTCTTTCGGGAAAAGTTCCAGTTCCCGATTGTACTGAAAAAGGTACCGGAAATACTGGGAGAGATACAGAATCATTTCCTGAGCGGGCTGTGTCTTCCTGGTCTGAATCATGCTGTAGAGCAAATTGAAGGTGTTCAACAGAAAATGTGGACGAATCTGTAACTGCAGGTTGTCTAACAGCATCTGTTTTCTGGCAAGTTCATTGTTGATCTTTTCCAGGCGAAGGTTCTGCAGACTTTCTGCCATGCTGTTGAAGGAGGCATAAGCCTGGCTGAACTCCGTGGAATTTGATGGCTGCATGATTCTATAATTCTCTTCTCCCTGCTGCAGCTGAAGGTGGGCTGTATTTAACTGCGCCAGTGGAGTGATTACCCAGTTGCGTATGTAACGGTAAAGGAGAGGGACAAGGGCGATGTATAGAGCGATGACAGCTATTAAAATCCAACGCCAGCCTGAAATGCTGCTGACCAGGATGGAGGCATCGAGAATCAGATTCAGATAAAGGTCAGTACGGTTGCATTTTACGGAGGTGACTACGGTACGGCTGTCATGCTCAGGTGTTACGATGAATGGACAGTCTTCTGTATATATGATTTCACGAACAGGATAGTTCAGATAATCACTCATGTCTGACACGATATGATCAAGCTGAATGAAAGCTCCATAATATAGAGAGCCGCTGGAAGTAATTTTGGTAAGATAAGGTTTTCTGTCAATTTCCACAAGATGCCAGGTGGAATGTGCCAGAAGATTTTCGCTGAAATAATTGTTGGAGAAAAGAAAATCATCGAAAAGAGAACTGCTGTGAGGAACGATGAGTAAATCACTGATCTCTTTTTGATAAAAGTAATAATAGTCGGCTGTAGGAGATAGTATTTGGTTGTTGCGAATTGTTTTTATGAGGCTGGATTTGGCCAACTGATAGGAGAGATTGTCTTCTCCGTCAATCATTGTGAGAAAATCCGCATTTCTTTCATTGAGTTCGTAGAGCAAAGAATTAGTATTGTATAGTATTTGGTCAATGCTGTCAGTATAAGTATGAAGGGTAGAGCGGATAGAATTGATGATGGAGGTCCTTGCGTCCCGTATCATAATGGTGGAAACGATCAGAGATACAATATTCAAAGGTACTACCAGTATAATCAACAGCATTAGGATTTTGGATGTCAGCGAAATTGTTTTCTTTTTCATCATATGCCTCGTGATCGTTGCTCCGGCCAACATCATTTTAGTAAGTTGGACGTGCTGGATCTTATATATTTAGTGTATGGTATCGTGTGCTTTTGTTTCATTATAGTATATCCGTTTAGAAAATCAATCAAAAGGTAATGTGAAGTTTGCTTTAGAAAAGTGGAAGTTTAAATTTTAAATAGACTTGAAGATGTGAAGACGTTATAAAAGAGATATCTGTAAAATTTAGGAGGAGACAGTATGTGGGCAAAAGAAAAATTAGGACAGTTGACACTGGAAGAAAAGATCCGTCTGCTCAGCGGAAAGGATATGTGGCAAACGGTGGATTATCCGGAAAAGGGAATACCGGCAATCACCCTGGCGGATGGTCCCTGTGGATTACGTAAACAAGAAGGAGAGGGAGATCATCTGGGTATTCACGATAGCATACCAGCGACGGCGATCGTGTCCGGTGGATGCCTGGCAGCCACCTGGAATCCAGAGTGCGCAAGAAAAAACGGGCAGATTCTGGGGGAAGAGGCAGCAAATGCAGGCGTGGACGTTCTGTTGGCGCCAGCATTAAATCTAGTCCGATCTCCTCTCTGCGGAAGAAATTTTGAGTATCTATCGGAAGATCCGTATCTGACAGGCGCGATAGCATCAGGCTTTGCAGAGGGAATACAGAGTGCAGGAGTAGGATGTTGCCTGAAACATTTTGCGGGAAACAACCAGGAGACGGAGAGGGAATATATCAATGCGTTGATTGATGAGAGAACGCTTCGTGAACTTTACCTTCCGGGGTTTGAGGCAGTTGTGAAAAAGACGAATCCTATGTCGGTCATGACAGCATTAAATCAGATAAACGGAGAGTACGGAGCGGAAAATAAGCATCTTTTAACGGATATTCTGCGGGAAGAGTGGGGGTTTGAAGGATTTACCGTGTCAGACTGGTTTGGCATTGTACATCCGGCGAAGGCTGTAGAGGCAGGAATGGACCTGGATATGCCATATTCCGGGGGCATAGGAGCAGAGAAAATAAGGAAGGCAGTTGAGAACGGCGCTTTATCCGAGGAGGCTGTGGACAGGTGCTGCCTGCATCTGTTACGAGCTGTGGAGCAGAGCCAGCGCATGAAAGCGATGAGGACGTTAAAGTCCCGGGAGGAACTGCATAGAGAGCATCATGAGATGGCCAGACAGATTGCCCGGGAGGGAATTATTTTGCTGAGAAACGAGGATTGTGTTCTTCCGATAAAAGCAGATGAAAAACTGGCAGTCATAGGAAGTTATGCAAAAGAGCCGCGCTATACACTGGAAGGAAGCGCGAGAGTGATTAAGACCAGGCTGGACATTCCGTATGATTTTATAAAGCAGCAGGCGATGGCAGCAAGATGCAGTATATCATATGCGCAGGGATATTCGGAAAACAATAAGACTTGTTTAGAGTTGGAGGAGGAAGCAGTACGGATAGCGAAAGAATGCGGGAAGGTGCTTCTGTTTATGGGACAGCCGTCTGATGTGGAGATGGAAGGGCACGATAGAAAGTCTATTTCGCTTCCGAAAAATCAAGAGGATCTGTTGGAAAAGGTCTGTGCAGTTAACAATAATGTGATAGTGATTCTATCTAACGCCTCCGCTGTGGCAATGCCATGGAAGGATAAGGTGAAGGGAATTGTCGAGTGCTTTATGGCAGGGCAGGGAATGGGATGTGCTTTGGCAGAAATACTTTTTGGTATTGTGAATCCTTCCGGAAAGCTTCCTGTATCCTTTACAAAGCGATTGGAGGATACCTCGGCCTATTTTCATTTTCCAGGCGATAAGAAAGAGGTGGTGTATGCGGAGGGGGTATTTGTGGGATACCGATATTACGATAAGAAACAGACAGATTTACTGTTTCCCTTTGGACATGGGCTGAGCTATACGCAGTTTTCTTATTCCGATCTGAAATTGCAGAAGGAAGTGTTTGAGGAGGAAGATGAAGAAATTTCCATATCCCTCAAAGTAAAAAATGTGGGCGACAGAGCAGGTGCGGAGACTGTTCAGTTATATGTAGGAATGTTTGATTTTATAGAAAAAAGGCCGGATAAGGAATTGAAAAGATTCTGCAAGGTGTTTTTGGGAGCCGGAGAAGAAAAGACGGTAAATTTTACACTTAACAGGCGGGATTTCGCTTTTTATTATGCGAATAAAGAGTGTTGGTATGTGCCGGATGGCACGTATATTGTGAAGGTGGGTGCTTCCTGTCAGGATATACGGTTGGAAAGGGAGATTACGGTTTATGGGAAGGAAAAACATTTAAAACCAGTATCTGGGTGGTCAACCGTAGGAAGACTGCGGGAAACCGAGGCAGGAGAACGCGTATTTAAGAAAATCCTGGAGAAACTACAGCCTTATTTTCCCGGGAAAGGGAAGGAAAACAGCAGCATTTTTGGGGAAATGCTGTCGGAGGACAAAATAGATAAAATGCCGCTGCGATATATTAATCTGGTGACAAACGGTGTGATAGATAATGACATGCTTTTGACGTGGATTGATGAGGCTAATATAGACAGATAGATAAGTTTGATTTTCAAAACCTTTGGTTCGAAAAATGAATCGTTCTAAAAAAAGCGCTTTGCTAAAATGAAAAAAGTAAGTAAACCTGCAACGAAAAAAGGAGGATAAGATGAAAAGAAAGTTTATTGCGTTATTATTGACAACAGCTGTGACAGCATCGGTGCTTGTCGGTTGTGGTGGTTCGGATGATGGCAGTACCGGGAGTGAGAGTACATCCGGTACGGGGGCTGAGAGTGAGGAGGGAGCTGCCAGTGTCGAAGATTCTGAGTCGTCTGAGACATCATCCGTATTGAAGGACGGAAAGGATAATGTCATTACTATCGTTTTTCCGGGCAACAGTTCGGCTCCGGGCAGTCTGGAGGCAGTAGAAGCTGCTTTGACAGAACTTGCAAAGGAAACAGTTGACTGTACGGTTGATTTAAATATTCTGGAATGGGGTGTTTATTCCGAGCAGACAAACCTGATGCTTTCGAGTGGAGAGGATGTGGATATCCTTTTTAATCTCGGAACCGTGCAGACCAGTGCAAACAGCGGACAGATTCTGGATATCGCCGGGATGGCTCCCATATATGCACCGGAAACCATGGAGATGATGGAGCAGTATGTAAAAGCATGTTATGTTGGCGATGCTTTATATGGTTTCCCAAGTTATCATGAATTTGCATCAGGCACCGGCCTGGTCTGTAGAACAGATATCCTGGAGGAACTTGGCACAGACGTTGCATCTGTCAAAACCTGGGATGATGTGGACGGACTTCTGGCACAGGTAAAGGAAACACATCCGGAATTGGATGTCCTGGTACCCGCCGAGGTAGGGGCTGGTATGATGAAAAATGCCTTTGCCGGTACCTTTGATATTCTGCAGACAAATATAGCAGGCGTTTATGCTGATGGAAGCCAGGGACTTACGGCTTATAACATCTATGCTTCTGACGAGTTTATGGATGTGGCGAAGCTGGCATACGATTGGAATCAGAAAGGGTATTATATTGCAGACTCTACTACCCTTACGGACACCAGGCAGACATTTTTGAAAGCGGGAAGCTGTTTTGGATATGTAGGTCCGATTCATCCCGGCACAAAGACACAGGAAAGCATCAATTCGGGATGTGATGTGACGGTGATTCCGATTACCGACTGTGTAACAGGAACAAGCAATGTTGCAGGATTTCAATATACGATTCCGACAGGTTCCGATGCGCCTGAGAAAGCACTGGCAGTTTTAAACATGATTTATACGAATCCTGCAGCGCAGAATTTGCTGCACTATGGAATCGAGGGCAGTGATTATGTAGAGGTACGTGATGGAGTAGCCGGATATCCGGAAGGTGTTGACGGTACGACAGTTGGCTGGACCAATGAAACATGGCTGACAGGTAATGGCTCTATTGGCCTTGCATGGGAGACTGACCCGGATAACATCTGGGCGCAATATGAAGAGTTTAATAACAATGCCACCTTCTCCCCGGCATATGGATTTACTTTTGACTCTGCTAACGTAAAAACGGAGATTACTGCGGTGCAGAATGTGCTTGATAAGTATACGGCTATGATCTATTCGGGGATGGCTGACCCAGAGGAAGCAGTGGCACAGTTTAACAGTGAGCTGGAAGCGGCAGGGATGCAGAATATTGTAGACGAAATGCAAAGCCAGCTGGACGCATGGAGTGCTGAGTAACTTTAAATTTCGCTGGACTGCCGAAAGTTCACTTATGGCAGTCCAGCTTGTTAAGAAGAGATTGGAAAGGGTTACCATGAAAACAAAACTGAAAAAAAATATACCAATTTATGTTATGCTCCTGCCGGGTTTCCTGTATCTTCTGATAAACAACTACCTGCCTATGGGCGGATTGGTAATGGCATTTAAGAATGTCAACTGGCAGAAAGGAATCTGGGGAAGCGACTGGGCCGGACTGAAGAATTTTGAGTATCTTTTCAAGACTCCTGACGCTTTTAATATTACGAGAAACACGATCTGCTATAACGTAACATTTATCATCATTAATCTGGTAGTTGCATTGTTGTTCGCAATCCTGCTTAGTGAAATCAAAAATAAAATGGCTGTTAAATGTTATCAGACGGTAATCATGTTGCCGTTTATGATTTCCATGGTCATTGTCAGCTATCTGGCATATGCTTTCCTGGCTGGCGACACCGGACTTTTTAACGGGGTCAGAAGTGCTATGGGATTGGAACCGGTCTCATGGTATACAGAACCAAAATACTGGCCGTTTATCCTGGTAGTGATCAACTGTTGGAAGGGTGTGGGCTATGGAACGATCGTATATCTGTCTTCTATTCTTGGAATTGACCAGGAGTTGTATGAGGCGGCGGCAGTAGATGGAATCAAAGAGATGCAGAAAATACGCTATATTACACTGCCGCTTATTAAACCTACGATTATCACCATGATGCTTTTAAACGTGGGAAGAATATTCTATTCGGATTTTGGGTTGTTCTATCAGGTACCTATGAGTTCAGGGGCATTGATTGATGCAACCAGTACGATTGATACATATGTATACCGCGGATTGATCACGCTGGGCGATGTGGGGATGAGTTCGGCGGCAGGTTTTTATCAGTCGGTTGTAGGATTTCTTCTGATTTTATTGGCAAACTGGATTACAACCAGATACAGCGCAGAAAATGCATTGTTCTAGGAGGGAGAGATAAATGGGCGAGACGAATAAAAAGGTTCAGATCATTGCAAATATTATTATGGCGGCAGCGACTATACTGATTCTTATTCCTTTTATCCTGCTGTTTATTGCATCCTTCACAGACAGTACGGAAATTGCACTGAATGGTTATTCTTTTTTTCCAAAGAAATGGAGCATGGAAGCATATGCCTATATCTGGACGGAAAAAATGCAGATTTTCAAAGCATATTTTATTACGATCATTGTAACGGCTGTAGGAACAACGGCGAGCCTGCTGATTACTATGATGTATGCTTATGCTTTGTCAAAGAACGATTTTCCGGGGAAGAAATTTTTTACCATGTTTCTGTTGTTTACCATGCTGTTTAACGGCGGATTGGTTCCGACTTACACCATGTACACAAGATATTTTCATATCAAAAACACCATATGGGCGCTGCTCATCCCTTCACTTCTTATGGGAGCGATGAATGTCATTTTGGTAAGGAGCTATATACAGAATAATGTGCCGGCGTCTCTGACGGAGGCGGCATACATAGACGGGGCGAGCGAATATAAGATTTTTGGAAATATTATTCTGCCACTCTCGAAGCCCATTGCAGTGGTTATAGGTATGTTTATTGGTGTTGGGTATTGGAATGACTGGACCAATGGACTGTATTATGTAACAGACAGTAAATTTTATAGTATTCAGCAGCTTTTAAATAATATGTTGAAAAATATGGAATTTTTATCTTCAAATTCTGCGGCTGCGGCTTCTGCGACAGGAGCAGTGGATATCCCGAAGTCTACGGTACGTATGGCAATCGCAGTGGTGGGCATTTTACCGATACTGATCATCTATCCTTATGTGCAGAAATTCTTCGTGAAAGGAATTGCTCTGGGGGCGGTGAAAGGATAGGAGGTTTGCTTGGAACCGTTCCTGCACAGGGAAAATGGAAAAAACAGACTCCGGAAGCCGGACAAGAAGCCCTGCCGGTTACGGTGACATAACATAGGATGGAACTGCGCATGGGTAAAATGAGACAACGATTCGGCAAGGATCCTGCATTTGCTCCAAAGGCTGTGAGAAAGGGAAGGTGTACGGAGAATCAGGACTTTCAGGAGACAGTAAAATAAGCGGTAAAATACAGAATACAGCTTGCTTTTTCATAAGGAGTGGTGTATTATGAGTTTACATAATCTGAATTGTAAACGGTAAGATATTTTATGGAGGTACATTATGAGAAAGCATATGATCACGAAGATATGCTCGCTGTTTTGTCTTGCACTGCTCATGGTAACGGCGCTGCCGGCGCCGATGAAGGTGCAGGCGGCCGAGACGATTGCAACGGTACAGGGAAGCGTTATGGCGGGAACGACCAACGAGCTGTTAAAGCTCTCCACGCGGGAGGGCAATATGGAGATCAAGATCGACGGCGGCACGGATGCCAGCGGCTGTAAGATACTGCTTCCGGGCAAGGACATTTATGTTTCGGTATCCCACGGTTCGGATGGTTATCTGCACGCGGTCAAGATCACTTCTGTGGCGCCGTCACAGTCGATCGCGCTGGATTCTACGACCAATGCCACGATCACCGGGACGATCAATGAGAAATCCAAAGATGATATTCTCTGTGTGAATACCGCCCAGGGGGAGATGCAGATCAAGCTGGATCCCGGCACGAATATGAGCGGTTGTTCCGTGCTGGTAGTCAATAAAACATATACGATCACCTGTTCGCGGGGTTCCGATGCCTTTATGCACGCCACCAGTATTACAGATTCGGCGTCCGGCAGTGTGGGAAGCGGCTCTACCGCGGCAGCCTCTTCGCTGACGCCCTCGCCGACGGGGACGGTGACGGCCGGCACGTCCACGGTCACCGGCACCGTGGATTCGAAGACGAAGGACGGTCTCTTGTATCTGACCACTTCTTATGGGGAGATGCAGATCGTTCTCGACGGTAACACGGATTCCAGAAACGGTATTTTCCTGATGCCGGGCAGGAACGTGACAGCCACCGTCTACCGGGGTTCTGACGCTTACATGCATGCGGCAGTGGTCATGACGGCGAAGGAAGTTGTGATTCCGGCATCGGTAGATACGTCGTCCACCTCGACAGTGACCGGCACGGTAGCTTCCAAATCGACGGAGAATGTACTTTATCTGAATACAAAGTGGGGCGAGATGGAGCTGAAAATGGATGTGGTCAGGAGCATGACGGGATTTAAGGTGCTGACTGCGGACAGGAAGGTGACCGTTTCGTGCGCCCGTGGTTCGGATGCTTACATGCATGCGGTGGATATTGTAGGGAATTAATTCGGAATATAGAGCGTAATACGATGCGTTATCGTTAATGAAATTTCTAATGTCGTTAACGATACAGTTTGCGGCGGTCAGCTGTGAACTGCCGCGCGGGTGAAATACCGTAGAACGAATGTAGACAAGGCATTCATTTTGCGGTATTTTTATTTTAGGGAAAAACGGCGTAAGCCTTTAACGGGGAGGCAGAATGGAGCAGAGGATTTTTGAGACAATCGAAACATTGCGGGAGAGCATCAACCGTGTTTTTATCGGCAAGGAAGATGTGGTGGAGGATATGCTGGTGTGCCTTATGGCCGGCGGACATGTGCTGCTGGAGGATGTGCCGGGTGTGGGAAAGACCTCGCTGGCAGGGGTGTTGGCAAAGACCACGTCCTGCAGTTTCGGCAGGATACAGTTTACGCCGGATACGCTGCCGGGGGATGTGTCCGGCATATCGGTCTACAATATGAAAACCGGAGAGTTCGAATACCGGGAAGGGGTAGTGATGAACCAGATCCTGCTGGCGGATGAGATCAACCGGACTTCGCCCAAGACCCAGGCCAGCCTGCTGGAGGCGATGGCCGAGGGGCAGGTGACGGTGGACGGGGTCGTGCATGCGCTGCCGGAGCCTTTTATGGTGATCGCCACGCAGAATCCAGTGGAATTTCTGGGCACCTATCCGTTGCCGGAAGCGCAGATGGACCGCTTTATGATGCGGCTTTCCATCGGTTATCCGGAGCGGGAGCAGGAAATCCGGATGGCACAGGCGCATCTGAAAGGCGAGACGCCGGACAGCGCCCGGGCGGTATGCGGTCCGGCGGAAATTCTGCAGCTGAGGGAAGCGGCAGCCGCGGTCAGTGTGAGCGATGCACTGCTTGACTATATGAAGGATATCGTAGATCTGACCAGGCAGGAAGAGCGGTTTATGCTGGGGGCCAGCCCGCGGGCTTTTCTGGCGCTGATCCGGGCATCGCAGGGAAATGCACTGCTCATGGGGAGAGATTTTGTGAAGCCGGATGATGTAAAAACGGTGGCGATGCAGGTGCTTCTGCACCGGCTGGCGCTTTCCACGGACGCAAGGCTGCGGAAAGAGGATGCGGCCGCTGTCCTGAAAAGCCTTGTGCTGCAGGCGAAGATACCCGTATGAACGGACAGGATAGAACATGGACATGAAAAGGATAGCGAAGAGAAGAGAGAAAAGGAATGAAAAGAAGCGGGCGGGCGCCGGCCGCCAGACGAGGCTGCGCAGGTGGGCATTGCTGGGGCTGTGGCTTCTTTCGCTGCCCGTGATCAGTTTCTACGGGGGAGCGGTCAGCTATGGCTTCTTTTTCGGGGTGACGCTTGTACCGGTGGTGTCGGCGGTCTATCTTTTGGCGGTCTATCTCCGGTTTAAGATCTATCAGAAACTGGAGAGCAGGAATGTGGTGTGCGGGCAGCCGGTGCCTTACTTTTTCGTGCTGCAGAATGACGATTATTTTGCATTTACGAGTGTGGGCGTGCGGCTGTTTTCTTCTTTTTCCTATGTGGAAAAGCTGCCCGACGGGACTTCTTATGAGCTGCTGCCGGGGGATAAATATACTTTTGAGACGAAACTTGTCTGTAAATACCGGGGAGAGTATGAGGTCGGGGTCAAGGAGATCGTGATCACGGATTTCCTGCGGCTGTTTCAGATCAGCTACCGGGTGCCGGAGACGATCAAGGCGCTGGTCCTGCCGAGGGTCGTGCGGGTCGATGAGCTGCAGTGCATCGCGGATATTGCGGATCTTTTGCAGCGGGAGACGTATCGGGCACAGACCCAGGCCGATGTGGTGGTGCGGGATTATGTGGCGGGGGATGCGCTGAAGCAGATCCATTGGAAGGCCACCGCCAGGGCGCAGGCGCTGAAAGTAAGGAACCGCACCGGAGAGGAGAAGACGGGTATCGCGATCCTGTGCGACACGAAACGTTACAGCGGCGACAACAGGGAATATCTGCCGCTGGAAAATAAGATGCTGGAGGTGCTTCTGGCGCTTACGGTCTATTTTGCACAGCGGAATATGGCCTGTGATATCTGTTACGGACAGCGGGGCATGGTGCGCTGCCATGTGCAGGATCTGCAGGACTTCGATGCCTTTTACCGGCAGGCGGCCGGGATTGATTTTGCGAAAGAGGAAGCGGTGGAGGAGACGGGCAGGCAGGCTCTGACAGAGGGGGTATGGCAGGACTGCAGGATCCTCTTTTTCGTGCTGCATATGTGGTCGGATGCGGTCTGGCAGATGGCGGAACAGATCGCGGCGGGCGGCGGGATCGCGGTACTGTGTCTGGTCACCGACAGGAACATGGACGAGTATCTTAAGTTTGGCAGTGAGCGGAAAAGGATCGTGGTGGTTCCCGTGGAAGCGGAACTGGAAGGGGAGTTGTGATGGGAGACGGGCTGCATTTTTGGAAAAAGGCAGGGCAGAACGGTTATCGCCTGCTGTATACGGGGATGCTGCTTGGCATTGTGCTGGCCGGAGCGGGACGGTTTCTGGGAATCGGGACGCTTTCTTATCTGCATGTCCTGACCGCGGTATCTGTGCTTTTATTCTGCGCAGGACTGCAGCGGTGTACGGCCAAAGGCAGGGCGGTGTGCGTACTCCTGACGGCTGTGTTTCTGGGGGCTGTGGCGGCAGCTCTGGGCGCAGAGCAGAGCGGTCTTTTTGTCCGTTCCTGGTTTCTGTGGCAGACGGGACAGGACGGATGGGCCGCGCAGTGGCAGACGGGATATGAGATCCTGCAGGTGGCGGCAGTGGCTTTTGCCTGCTACGGGCTGCAGTTTATTCTGGAACGGTTTCTGGTGATCAGGGTGCTGACGGCGGATCTGGTGATCTCTTACCTGTTGTTCTGTCTGCTGACGGAGTGGGAGGTTTCCCATACGGCGGTGGCCTTTTCGCTGTGTTATATCATGGTCGTCTACGCGGAATGGATCCAGCGGGAATGGGACAAGGTAAAAGGCAGAGACCGGAAACGGTATATGCTGTGGATCATGCCTTTTATGGGGCTTTATTTTGTGTTACTGCTGTGTATGCCAATGCCTGAGGAACCTTACGAGTGGCGGTTCGTGAAGGACACCTGGTCTCGGATCGGTGAGTCTTTGATCGGGATGAGCCAGAATTTCATGCGGGGCGGCGGAGATGATTTCGATACGACGTTGAGCGGGTTTTCCAGGGATGGCCTGCTGCAGGATGAGCTGCAGGAAAGTGACCGGGAGATGATGACGGTGCAGGGGACGGGCAGCCTTGTGACCAATGTGTACCTGACGGGGAAGATTTATGATACTTTTGACGGACAGGGCTGGCAGCAGAAATATCATGGGACAGGGTTCGGGCCGGCGGAGGACGGTGTGCGGGGATTCTGGGATGCGGTGCAGACCCAGGAGGCGGCGAGGCTGTATGGAGCAACCCTGATGCAGGATCAGATTTCTGCGGTCACGCTGCAGATCCGTTATAAGTACTTCCGCACGTCCTGTCTGTTCGCGCCTTTGAAGACGAGAGATATCCGGATGGCGCGGACCCGGGAATTCTATGTCTGGGACGGGGACAACCTTCTTTTCCGGGAAAAAAGGGGATACGGCACCACGTATGAGGTCAATTATTATCAGCTCAATGCGGGCGCGGACGTCTTTGACCGCTTTGTGCGGGCGGTGAGCACGGGTGCGGGAGCAGAGGATGTGGCAAAAGACCGGAACGGAACCGGCCGGAGCGAGGCTGGTGCAGCCGAGACGGGCAGGGCAGGTACAGCCAGTACGGATACGGTCGAGACGGGTAGAGGGGCGGAAGATCAGTATGGTGCAGGCAGGTCGGCAGACGCGGAGAAACGGCGGCAGCAGATTTACCAGGTGTACACGGAGGACGTGGAGCTTTCGGAAAAGACGCGGCAGTATGTGGAAGAGTTGACGGTGGGGGCACAGGATCCGTTGGAGCGGCTGCGGCGGCTGGAAGCGGAGCTGACATCCTTTACTTATACGAAGCAGCCGCGCAGACTGCCGGAGGAGACGGGGGATGCGGGGGCATTTCTGGAATATTTTCTGCTGGAGGGCAGGGAAGGGTACTGCACCCATTTTGCTACGGCTTTCGTGCTGCTGGCGAGGGCACAGGGAATGCCGGCCCGGTATGTGCAGGGGTTTTGCGTGCCGATGAAAGGGAAGGAGGAGGTGTCTGTGTACGGCGATATGGCCCATGCCTGGCCGGAAGTTTATTTCGACGGTGTGGGCTGGATTCCTTTCGAGCCTACACCGGGATATGCCGGCCTTCGCTATACGCCCTGGGCGACAGAAGAAGGGAACGGGAGTCTGGCGGTTTCTAACGGGGATGCCGGACGCAGGACGACAGGGGATGCGGCTGCTGCCGCGTCTGCAAAGGAGGAGCTTCCGGCTGTGGAGGAAGCTCCGGCAGCAGGGGCACAGGCCCTGCGGTTTCTGGCGGTATTTGGTTATGCGGCGCTGGCTGTCTGCGTGACAGGGAGCGGCATTCTGGCGCTGCAGCAGGCGATACGCAGACGGCATTACCGAAGAATGGATGTGACGGGGCAGTTTCGGATGGAGATTGCCGTTGTCGTGCGGGCGCTTGGATTTCTCGGGCTGCGCAGGGAAGAGGGAGAGACATTGCAGGAATTTCGGGAGCGTGCGGCGCAGGGAGATTCCGTTAAAATCCTGTGCGCCCTGCAGTGTATCAGCGACTATGAAGAGATTCTGTATGGGGAAAAGGCGGCAGAACAGGAGATGCTGCAGACCGCCGTCCGTGAGCGGCAGGAACTGCTGGCGGCGCTGCGGGAGCGGAAGAAGTGGCGGTATGTTCTGTTTTGGTGGATGTTGACGGTTTAGGAGAATAGTATGTACAAAATTTTAGTGATAGAGGACGACCCGGTGATCCGGGAAGAACTGGCGGCGCTTCTTCGCGCGGACGGATATCAGGTCACAGAGGAGCCGCCCTGCGATCTGGCGCTTCTGGATATCAACCTGCCGGGGGAGAACGGGTTCGAGATCTGCCGCAGGCTGCGGAAGCATTCGGATGTGCCGGTGATCTTCCTGACGGCCAGAGAGGCCGTGGAGGACGAGATCGTGGGATTCGGTGTCGGGGCGGATGACTATATCCGCAAACCCTATAACTCTGCGGTCCTGCTGATGCGGATCGCCAGATTGTTGAAGCGGAATGCAGAGCCGGTACGTACCGTGCGGGGACTGACGCTTTATCTGGCAGATCTGCGGGTGGGCTACGGGGAACAGACGGCGGAGCTGACGAAGAACGAAGCCCGGATCCTTGCCTGTCTGATGAAAAAGGATCTGTGCACCAGACAGGAAATCGTCGAAGATCTGTGGAACAACAGCTGCTTTATCGACGAGAATACGTTGTATGTCAATATTAACAGGCTGCGGGAAAAGCTGAGGCGCATGGGAGCCGATGCGTTTATCCGCACGGTCCGCGGTGTGGGGTATCGGTTATGAAAGTCGGGGAATATCTGCAGGGGAAAATGGTCTTTCTGCTGCTTGACGGTGTGGGACTGATTCTGCTTTTGTGCTTTTTGTTGATCTGTGGTGTAACGCCGGCTTTTACTGTGGTGTTGTACGGCGGGATCTTTTTGTTTACGGCGCTGTATCTGGCGGTAGATTATCTGGTGCTGAAAAGGAGGCTTGTGCAGCTGGAGAACCTGCTTGCCAGTCTGCCGGAACGGTATCTGGCAGGGGAGGTACTGCCCGTGCCGGCAGGCGGTGTGGAACGCTGCTATTACCGGGTGATGAAAAGTGTTTCCGCCTCGGCCATCGACGCGGCGGAGACGGCCAGACGGGAGAAAGAGGAATATATGGAGTATGTGGAGCGGTGGATCCATGAGCTGAAGACGCCGCTGACGGCCTGTTCGCTGATCCTGGCCAATCAGGAGCCGCTGTGCAGAGGGCAGGTGTGTCAGGTGGCGGGCCGCTGTGCCAGGGAGATCAGGCGGGCCGATAATCTGACGGAAGACATTCTGTACTATGCAAGGCTTCGCAGTGCAGACAGGGATATCCGGGCAGTGCGCTTTTCGGCGGGCAGACTTTTAGAAGAGGCGGTCAAAAGGCAGATGGAAATTCTGATCGCGGCCGGGATCAGGGTGGAGCTTACGGGAGATTTCACGGCTTATGGGGATGAGAAGTCGCTGTCCTATATGGTACAGCAGCTGCTGGTCAATGCGGCCAAGTACTGTCCGGGGTGCCGGATTCTGCTGCAGGCAGAAGGAAACCGGATCGTGGTGGAGGACGACGGGATCGGGGTGCCGTCCCATGAGGTGGAACGGATCACGGACCGCGGGTTTACCGGGACCAACGGAGAGAGGTTCCCAAACAGTACGGGCATGGGGCTGTATGTGGTGAAGCGGTTGTGTGAAAAGCTGGGGATCGGATTTACGGTGGAGTCGGAGGCGGGACGCTATACGCGGTTTACGTTCTCCCTGTAGTCTTACAAAAATGTAAGGGTTGCGGAGAGATTGGGATAGAAAAGAAAGAGGAAGGGTGTGGTATAGTAGGCACATGGAGGTGGGTGCATGAGGGAAATTTTACGGCTTACGAATGTGACGAAATATTATGGCAGGGGCAGTGTGGTGACAAAGGCACTTGACGGGATATCGTTTGGGGTGCGGGAAGGAGAGTTTGCGGCGATCATGGGAGCCTCGGGATCGGGGAAAAGTACGCTGCTCAACGTGATCGCGACGATCGACCGGGCCAGCTCGGGGGATATCTGTATCCGGGGAAAGCATCTGTCCGGGATGAAGGAGAAGGAGCTTGCGGCTTTTCGGCGGGATGAGCTGGGGTTCATTTTTCAGGAGTATAATCTGCTGGATACCCTGACGATCGGGGAGAATATCATACTGCCGTTAAATCTGAAACGGGAGGCGCTTCGGAAGACGGAAGAGGAACTGGAGAGAGTGGCGGCGGCTCTGGGGATCAAAGACCAGCTGGGGAAATTTCCCTGGGAGCTTTCGGGCGGGCAGCGGCAAAGAGCGGCGTGTGCCCGGGCTTTGATCACGGCGCCGGCGCTTGTTCTGGCGGATGAACCGACGGGAGCGCTGGACTCCAGAAATTCCAGGCTGTTGATGGAGACTTTTGCGATGATGCATGAAAAGCTGCAGGCTACTGTTTTGATGGTGACGCATGATCCGGTGGTAGGCTCTTATGCGGAGCGGGTGCTTTTTCTGAAAGACGGGCAGATCTGGAGCGAGGTGAACCGGGGCGGCAGAACCCGGAAGGAGATGTATCAGGCGATTCTTTCCGCTACGGCGGCGCTGGGAGGTGAGACGGATGTTTTTTAAACTGGCAGTGCGGAATGTGAAAAGGCAGTTTACCAATTATCTGATCTACTTTATGACGGTGGCATTTTCGGTGGCGCTGCTTTTTGCAGTGAACAATGTGCTCTACAGCAATGCGCTGTTACTGCTCCTGAATGGCGAAAGTGACCTGCGCACGATATTGACCTGGATGGTGGCTCTGGTGGGACTGGTGGTGGCCTTTGTACTCAGCTATGCCACTTCTTTTATGCTGAAACTGCGCAGAAGGGAGTTTGGCACTTATCTGACGCTGGGGATGCAGCGGGGAGATATCCAGCGGATTTTTCTGTTTGAGACGCTGCTGATCTGCGGAGCGGCGTTGGGAGCGGGGCTGGTGCTGGGCCTTTTTCTGTATCAGGGGCTGCTGGCACTGGTGATGCGCATGACGGAGGCGGCCTATGCTTTTTCCGGGTATTCGCTGCAGGGACTGCGGATCACGATGGTCGTGGTGGCGGGAATCTTCGTGATGGCGCTGTTGGTGTCGTCCGGGTATTTGCGTAAAGTTAGTATCCATGATCTGCTTCATGGAGAGAAAAAGGTGGAGAAGGCGGTGCGGCATCCGGTGTGCTGGGCCTGCGTTATGCTGGCGGCGGTAACGGTGATGGTTGGATGCCTGGTGAGCCTGAGCGGGCAGATCGAGGCGCTGATCCGGGAGAGCAGAGGTTCGGCCGGTTCGTTGATCTCGGTCATGGGGATGTTTGCGCTGGCGCTTATGCTTTTTCATGTGGCGCTGACGAAGAGCGTGGTGTTTCTCCTGTTAAGATGCAGGCGGTTCAGGATAAGGGGCAGCCGTACTTTCGTGCTGCGGCAGCTTTCCGGTTCTTTGAGCAGCAATGCCCTGATGCACGGGAGTCTGGCTTTCCTTCTGACTTTTGCGGTGATCTGGGTGAACCTATCTTTTATCATAAAAGGCGGGCAGGCGGAAATGCTTGAGAGGAGCTATCCTTATGATGCGACCTACTGTGAGGACCGTTTCTTTGAGGGCAGGGAGCAGGAAAATGCCATCCCGCTGGCGGAATGTGAGCGGCGGATCGAAAAGTATCGTGCCATTCTTAAGAAGATTCCGTATCAGCTGTATACCACGGGCAGGCGGGATCTGTATGAGCATACCTGCTGGTCGAAAGATGTAGGGTATGCAGGGCTGGTAGATCTTTTTATGCCGGCGGGAGACTTCAATGCGCTGATCGAGCCGCTGGGGTATGAGAAGGTAACGCTGGTGGACGAGTATCTGATCGTCAGCATCGACGGCCGGGTGGGGATGACGGATTTTGGCAGTGTTACGTTTGCGGAAGCGGGGAAGACTTACCGGTTTCGGGGGTATACGGAGGAATATCCGACCTTTTGCCAGACTTACTTTTTTGCGGTGGTGCCGGATGAAGCGGCAGCTTCCATGGAAAAGGTGCTGTCTTTTGTGGCGTACGATCTGGAGGACGGGGCATACGACGGGATGGCGCTCAAGAAGGAATTGACCTATCCGGATGTGACCGGGTATGGAGACAGAAGGGAGACGAGGCAGCGCAGCGACTTTTTCCTGCGGGAGTACGGGCGGCAGCTGGATAACCAGACGAGCGCCGTCATCGTGGCGGGAGCGTTGTTTGTGGCGGCGGTATTTTTGCTGATGGCGTTGGCGATTCTGGCGCTTAAGATGCTGTCTGATCTGACGGAGGACAGGCGGCGGTATGAAGTGTTGTTCCGGCTGGGAGCAGATGAGCGGGAGCAGGGCAGGGCTTTGTTCGGGCAGACATTTTTCTTCTTTCTGCTGCCTTTTGGTTCGGCGATGGTGATGAGCATACCGACCTGTATGATCGGGATGCAGACCGCGGATGCGCTGCATATGGACGGGATGGCGGGAAGCGTGCCGGTGATCGCGTCTGTCACGGCGGCAGCGATGTTGGGGCTGTATCTGATGTACTATGGGGCGGCGTATCTGGTGGCGCGACGGGCGGTGATCCGGTAAGGCACGGAAGTTTTGACTGTATGGTAAACACCGCTGTCTGTTCTGCCTGAATGTCAGAAAAAGGGGACAGGAATTGCTTTGACTATATAGAAAATGGATAAATTTCAGCGACAAGTAACTATTTCCAACGGCCTGTGTCTGGTTTCCAGCTTATCTCTCCTGATGACGCATCCTCAAGCAGAGGACGGACAAAGCGCTTTATGCGTGCCATAGCTTCATCCATTGGAACCTGGATGAGAGCCTTTTTCTTTTTCAGAAACGCCTTCCACCTCGTTTGGTGCATTGGATCGTTCAAAAACTCATCTCCAAAAGCGGCGGAGTCCATTGTCATAGGAGTCTTTCGGTTTTCGAATGTTTCAATTACAGCATTTTTTAGCGTGTTAAACGAGAACGTATATTTCGTAGAGAGCACATAGATGTCGTAAAAATCCTTGTATCTGCTGTTGAGGTATCCGTTATGGATGACAGCCTCCAGCTTTTCTGCAATGGACGATTCAAGGGAGTAGGCGTTTACCTTCGGAGGTTCCATGTCAAGGATGACCGGGAACTCCATCTTTACTGCATCGGGATAAACCACATCCCCAAATCCGATATCGATTCCGACAGGTATTCTCGTGCGGTCAAGATATCCGGCGGCAGAGATGTGGAGACCGTGATATTCCTTAAATTCCGTAATTTCCTCCACCGTAATGGAATTAATATCAAACACGAAGGCATCATCGATTTGCTGTGACAGGATGTTCTGGAATACAGTCTTCATTTCGTCGCTGCTGTTGGATATCCGCCGTGCAAGAAGATCGATATCCGTGGTTGCACGCTCATAGTTTCTGTCAAATATCGCATACAGGAAAATACCGCCTTTCAATACGAAGTGTTCCGCATATTCTGAAACGGAGATACGGCAGATCGTCCGTTCCAGCCCATAGTAGGTGAGAGCCTCCTGAAATGTATGACCGGTATCTTTTGCAAAGTTTTTCAATCTCGCTTTTACTGATTCTGCATTCATCACACAAGCACCTCCAGATATGTTCTGACGATCTTTTCACACCTGAGCCGTTTTGCATAGGCATATAGCCTGTCAATCTGCCTGTCCCTTCGCTTCAGGTAATTCTTAAGCACCTCGGATGTTTCTTCAATGCCGATTTTATTCCTGTAGTAGATGATGTCCACGACAGTTTTCTCAATATCGAAGATATGAAAAACATTATCGTCTTCACGAACTTCGGTAACTCCAAGATCCATGCGGGCAGGGGCGAAGTAGAATATCTTTATTTCTGGCCAGTCCGGAAGAGTGACAACCTTTTTCTTTCGCTCTACCGCCACATCGACCGAATCCGGCAGGCAGTTCGTAAGTTCATAATATCTGGCAGCACTCATGAGGCATATGACACCATATGGCACGAAGGCTTCCGCGCTGAAGAAGTCATTCTCATCTCCCTTGTAGGAAAGGTTTTCATAGGTGCTTCGATTGACACGGCGGAGAAGCCCGTCTTTTTCAAGTTTGCCTATTTTGTAATAGGAGTACCCCATATCCTTTAGTTCAGCGGTAGTGATGAACTTTTTGTTTTCAGCAAGTCCATTCATGTGAATCACCTCCGTCTAAAGCATACAACACGAAAAAGAAAATTTCAACTAATTTCGGCAATTATTTTTATAAGCCGAATTTATTAAAAATCTATGAAAGTAACTGTGATGGTATTATTTTTTTACTGCAGGACATCTTTGAAGGCTTCCCCAACTCTTTCGGTAACCTACAATGGCTGAAATTTCCAGTCTTTCCGTGTCTGTAACTCTTACGATAACAGAACCCTGGTTCCATGTATAGTCGTAAATTTCTCTTCCTGTCTTTTTTAGAATTTCTTATATTCTTTACTTTATAAATGCAGCCTTTTCATAAGGACAACAGATTGAAAATCATCTCTAGACATTATATACTTGATTCAAATAACAGACCAGAAAAATGAAAAAAGCAAAGGAGAAACAGATCAAGATGGAAATAAGGCAAATCACAGACAATTTAACAAAACAAAGCATAACAAGACTTGTCCTGGAAGCGCTCCCCGATTGGTTCGGGATTCCCGAGGCACGGGAAGAATATATTGCAGAAAGCGTCGATAAGCTGTTCTTTTGTGCTTTCGATGCTGATAAACCTTTGGGATTTCTGTATTTGAAAGAAACCGGCAGGGAAACTTCAGGTCAAAACAGTTCAAATGGGCAAATATGAGGAATACGACAGAACCAATAAGTTTTATCTCTCGCTTGGATTTAAGGAATTTGAGGTATTCCCCACATTGTGGGATACGTGGAATCCTTGTCAGATTTATGTTATGAGTCTGAGGTAGCTTTGCAGGTAGTCTTGATCTGTACCGGGAAGCCCGGCGGCAGAAACTGACAGGAGACAGAACGGAAGCAAAAAGATAAGGAGCACAGGAGGAAAAGCGAATGGAAGTGCAAATGGAAGTAAAATTCGGGAAATACTGCGCCTGCTTTACAGAGGGTGGTGTACAGCTTAGGAGAGAAGGACGGCTGTTGTACTATAATAAGCGGCCGCTCTATGCGCTGGTGAAGACCGCCGAGGCGATCACAGATTTTTATGATGCGCCGTACAGGGAAATCGCACTGGAAGAAGGAAGGGTGACCGGCAGGGGAACGGTGGACACTGCGGCCGGTTCCAGGCTTTCTTTTGCAGATACATATGAGCCGGCGGGCGAGGGGCTGAAGATCTCAAGAAAGGTGCGGGTGGAGCAGGCCGGAGACGATCTGGGGTTTGCCACGAAACTTTCTTTTACGATGGAGGAGTCCTCAGAGTATACAGATTACCAGTATTTTGCACCGGGCGTGTGGTATCTGCAGAATGAGTATGCGCCGCCGTGGGCAATCGGGAAGGGACTGGATGCGGAGTATTTCTGGCGATTCGAGACCCGGTACGCTCTGCCGCTGTTTGCCATGCAGAGCAATGCATCGGGAGAGATGATCTCACTGTCCCGCTTTGCAGCAGATGTGACGCTTCGCAATCTGGATATTGTCATGTCGGAGACGACGGTGGATCCTTCTTTTACGATCGCGTCCATCGGTATGAGCCGCCCGGAAGACAGGACGCTCAATTATCTGTACTATGGGTATGCCGTGCGCAGAGAGACCGACACGGTAAGCGACGGTCTTTCGATTGATTATGTTTATCCGGGAACGGAGAGCGAGATTCCCCGGGATGATTTCTATGCCTCCATAGATTTCGGGATACGTTCCAGACGGACCGGTTACGTATTCCACCCCATGGAGGAAGGGTTTGCGCAGGAGTATGCGGTTGCCGTGGATCTGGGACAGTATGACGGCTTTCAGTCGATGATGCGGTCGATCTGGAGGCGGACTTATGAGCGTATGCGCGACCGGCTGTTTGCGGTGGATAACGAGCAGCATTACAGGAACTGTATGTACTTCCTGCGGGAACTGACCCGCAGGTATGGGGAATCTTATGGTCTGCCTTTTGCGGCGCAGCTGCCGCACATGGATGCCAATTCGGTGTCCTTCCAGTTCGGTTTCGTCGGACAGCAGCCGGGGATCGGGTATCAGCTGCTGCGATACGGAGATCTGTACCAGGATCGGGAAGCCTGGGAGAAGGGCAGGGGGATTCTGGATTTCTGGGTACAAAATGCCATGACCAGAAGCGGTGCGCCTGCGGTGTGTTATCATTCTGCGATCGGCGGCTGGGAACCGTATCCGTTCTGGACAAGAATGATCGCCGATGGGATGGAAGCGATCCTGGACGGATGGCTGTATCTGCATAAAAAGGGCACAGAGGAAGATGCATGGCTGGCCTTTTGTAAGAAAACGGCGGACTGGTATGTGCGTATTCAGAATGAGGACGGCAGTTACTACCGTTCCTATAAGGAGGATGGCTCCGTGAATATGGATTCCAAAGCCAATACGCCCAGCCCGATCCGCTTCCTGATCCAGATGTATCTGGTGACGGGAGATGCGTCCTACAGACAGGCGGCAGTGCGGGCCGGAGAGTGGGCTTATGAGAACCAGCATCTGAAGATGGAGTACAGAGGCGGCACCTGTGACAATCTGGATGTCACCGACAAGGAGGCGGGGATCTATGCACTTTTCGGATTTCTGGCCCTCTATGACCTGACGGCGGATAAGAAGTGGCTGGAGGCCGCGGTGTCAGCGGCGGATTACACGGAAACCTGGACCTATGCGTGGACATTTCCGGTGGTGGCGCCGCAGCCGGTTCACCCCTTCAACCACTATTCGATCAGCGGACAGAGCATCATAACGCTTGGCGGCGGTGCGGATGTCTATATGGCGGCCTGCTCTTACACCTATTACAGACTGTATCTGCTGACCGGGGATGCACATTACAGGGATTTTGCAGAGTTTATCCACAACAATACCAGACAGTCCAACGATGTGGACGGCAGCGTGGGCTACCGCTACAGGGGGCTTGGGCACGAGAGCGGTAATTTCGCCCTGCAGGTGCTGGATTCCCATTATCACTGGCTGCCGTGGTGTACGTTCGTGGAGATCGATCCGGTCTCGCGGCTCTATGATACCTTCGGCGTCTATGAGATTGCGGACGCCGAACGGCTTGGCATGGAGGAGAGGCAGAAAAAGAACAGGATATATGAAAACTACTGTGTAAATCCGGTGTAAAGAGTGGGATGCGGGAGCGGAGCGGATGCCGGATTAAGCGGCAGATTCAGCGATAAACACTTAATAAGTTACTGCAATTAAGCCGGAAAGCGGATATGATAGGAAA
>ERZ808051.480-NODE-480-length-43805-cov-10.794571_pt1 | contig 43805 bp, 34 predicted proteins | sample MGYA00380199_ERZ808051 | MGnify/ENA primary metagenome ERZ808051 (study PRJEB31490, sample SAMN06133391) | mouse gut metagenome | isolation source: J11 | host: mice | place: China: Chengdu | collected 2015-05 ... | reverse complement strand
GACTTTCAAAAAAGCCCGTATTTTCAAGGAAAAATCGGCGTGACAGGATTTGAACCTGCGACTTCTACGTCCCGAACGTAGCGCTCTACCAAGCTGAGCCACACGCCGAAAATATGAAATTTTTACTTGCACCTTGACGTCCCGAACGCAGCGCTCTACCAAACTGAGCCACGCAACGAAATGATATATTTCAAACAGCTACGTATCTATTATACTTGATTAATGAAAAAAATCAAGTGGTTTTTGAAATTTTGTTAAAAAAATTGTGACAGTTCAGCCCTCGGCTTCCTGCTCCAAAAAATTTTGGCCTGCCAGACAGCGGGGGCAAAAGCCAGGTTACAGGCTGTCTGACAGTACTCTGCGAAGCCGGTCTACCGCATCCGGAAACTTTTCCGCAGGAACCTCGCAGCAGGAGAGGGCGATATGTGCATAACCTTCGCTTTTTTTCCCGGTCTTGTGGATAGGGAACACCAGGATCCCGTCTGCTGCAGCCCTGTCGCACAGCTCGTCGCTGCTCAGCGAGCAGTTTATTTTCAGATGTACCAGAAAGACAGACTCGCCCATAAAGACCTGTGCGCGTGTGCCAAAAGCAACCTCCAGCAGGGTGGACAGTGTTTTTGCCTTGCCGGCATACAGGCGTTTGAGCTTGCGGATCTGGCTGTCGAGGTGGCCGTCGCGCAAAAACTGGCACAGGGCGAGCTGTTCGGATTTGGATGCAGTCTGGTTGTAGAGCGCCTTTTTCTGTTCATACAGGGGCAGGAGCGAGTCGGGCAGGATCATGAAACTCAGGCGTATGGACGGCAGGAGAAGCTTTGAGAAAGTGCTCAGGTAGACCACATTCTCGCCGCCCGCAAGTCCCTGCAGGCAGGGGATCGGTTTGCTGAAATACCGGAATTCATTGTCGTAATCATCCTCTATGATCAGCCGGTCATGCGCCGCACATTCTTTTAGGAGTGCAAGCCGTTTCTCCACACTCATGACATCGCCAAGCGAAGTCATGTGGGACGGTGTCATGTAGAGCACGCTTGCGTTTTCGCGTTCTTTCTCCACATCAAACCCATAATCCTCAAAGATGACCATACCCTGTGCGAAGCGCGTATCGCGAAAGCACACGTTCCCGCGATCCCTGATCAGAGGGCACAGGATGTTCAGGAGCGCCTGCGAGCCCGCGCCGACCACGATGTTTTCCGGGCGGCAGACGGCGTTTCGCTTGCTCATCACGTAGCGGCAGATCACTTCGCGCAGCTCGTACTCGCCCTGCGGCTCTCCGTAGGTCAGCATGCGCGCATTCTGGCGCAGCGTGCTCTTGATGTAGCGCCGCCACAGGTTGAAGTCAAAACTGTCCGCGTCCACGTTGTTGGAGGTGAAATTGTACAGGATCTTTTTCTCGGGAGCTGCGGCGGATTTGCGGTCCGCGGTTCTGGGGGCGGTCACTGCCCTGTCCGTGACATAGTACCCGCTCTGCGGGCGGGAGATAATATAGCCGTCCGCGGCAAGGCACAGGTAGGCAGTCTCGATCGTCGTGCGGCTCAGACCCAGCTGGACGGCGCAGCGCCGGATCGAGGGTATCTTTGTCCCAGGCATCAGACGCCCGGCGGCGATCAGGTCCCTGTAATAGTCATAAACCTGTAGATAACGCGTGGATTGTGTCGAATTGAAATCAAGATTCATGGGTTGTCCAGCCCCCTTCTTTATGATATGATAAATATTACCATGACAGCTTGGGAACTGCAAGACGAAATGTGCGCAGACACGTTCTGGAGGTGTGACTATGAAGAAAATATGTATTACAGTTCTGAAAGTGTTTGGCGCCGCTGTATTGTTTCTGGTGATGAGCCTGCTTGTTTTATTGATCGTGACGCCTTTTGCAAACGACCGTGTGGCGGGGAATACGGCAAAAGAGCTTGCAGAGCTGCCGCTCCCGGAAAATACTGAATACATTGAGTCTGTGTACAGGGCGGGTAAACTGATCGGATGCGGCAATGGAATGCAGTATCTGGGAGCCATACTGATCAGGAGCGACCTTTCTCTGGAAGCGTTAAAGGCACATTATTCCAGTTTTGCAGAGCATGAGTGGGAATGTGTGGTCGAGCGTCAGACCAGTGCTGAGATAAAGTGGGTGGAATACGCAGGAGGGCTGTCTTTTAAAACAGAGGTGGAGGGGGACGATTATTATATAGTATACTCATGGGGTGACAGCGACTCTGTTTTTCATGATCTGGATATAAGAGGTCATTGATAAGATCATGCTACTAATAATAAGTGAAAGGGGAAACTTTTATGAAAAGCTTGTTAAAGTACATAAAAGACTACAGGAAAGAAAGCATTCTGGCACCGCTGTTCAAGATGCTCGAGGCTTCCTTCGAGCTGATGGTGCCGCTTGTCATGGCGTCCATCATCGACCGCGGCATCGCGCACAATGACACCGCCCAGATCATCAAAATGGGGCTGGTACTCGTGCTCCTTGCGGCGGTGGGGCTCATCAGCGCAGTGACGGCGCAGTATTTCAGCGCGAAGGCGGCTGTCGGGTTTGCCACGAAGCTGCGCTCGGCGCTGTTTGCGCACATTCAGGGTCTGTCCTACACGGAACTTGACACGATCGGCACCAGCACGCTGATCACGCGCATGACCAGCGATGTGAACCAGCTGCAGAACGGTGTCAATCTCACGCTGCGCCTGTTGCTGCGCTCGCCGTTCATCGTGTTCGGAGCGATGGTCATGGCATTTACCGTGGACGTGAAAGCCGCGTTCATCTTCGTGGTGGCGATCCCGCTGCTGTCCATCGTCGTGTTCGGCATCATGATCGCGAGCATACCGCTCTACAAGAAAGTGCAGGCGGCATTGGACAAGATCCTTGGCAGGACGCGCGAGAACCTTGCAGGCGCGCGCGTGATCCGGGCTTTCTGCAATGAGGAGGCAGAGACTGCCGGCTTTGAGCGGGAGAATGAGCTGCTGCTCAACACGCAGGTTTTCGTGGGGAAGATCTCCGCGGCGATGAACCCGGTGACGTATATCATCATCAATATCGCGCTTGTCGTGCTCCTGTGGACGGGGGCGGTCCGCGTGGACAGCGGTGTGATCACACAGGGCGCGGTGGTCGCGCTGGTGAACTACATGTCGCAGATCCTGGTGGAGCTTGTCAAGCTGGCAAATCTCATCATACAGCTCACGAAGGCGCTCGCCTGCGCGAAGCGCGTCGAGGGCATCTTTGCTGTCACATCGAGCATGGCAAACGGCTCGCTCGAGAACGGATCGGATGAAGATCCGGCGATCGTGTTTGACCATGTATGCCTCACCTACAGCGGAGGCGGTGATGAATCCCTGACGGACATTGATTTTGCAGTGAAAAAAGGCGAGACAATCGGCATCATCGGCGGCACTGGCTCTGGCAAGACCTCTGTCGTGAATCTGATCCCGCGCTTTTACGATGCGACAAAAGGAACGGTGCGCATCAACGGCAGGGATATCCGGGATTACGACATAGAGACGCTCCGCGATACGATCGGTGTCGTCCCCCAGAGGGCGGTGCTGTTCAAGGGGACGATCCGGGAGAATCTCCTGTGGGGGAACGAGGACGCATCCGGTGCGGACATCGAAGACGCACTGCGCATCTCGCAGGCAAAAGAGTTTGTCGACACGAAGGAAGGCAGGCTGGACTTCATGATCGCGCAGGGCGGCAAGAACCTCTCCGGCGGTCAGAGACAGCGTCTTACCATCGCGCGCGCGATCGTGAGAAAGCCGCAGATCCTGATACTCGACGACAGCGCCTCAGCGCTCGATTTTGCGACGGACGCGAAGCTGCGCGCCGCGATCAAGGGCATGGAAAATGACATGACTGTCATCATCGTGTCGCAGCGGGCGTCATCGATCCAGTATGCGGATAAGATCGTCGTGCTGGATGACGGCGCAGTGGCGGGCATCGGCACGCATGAAGAGCTGCTCGCGGAGAATGAGATCTATCAGGAAATCTATTACTCGCAATTCCCGGACAAGAAGGCGAAGGCGGCAAATTGATGTTGTTTCAGTTGATGCGCAGTGTTTTTGGAGGCTCCAGTCATGAAAGATAAAAAGAAAGTAACAGATCACAGATCAAACAAAGATATTATGAAGAAAGTGCTCGATCACATCGGAAAATACAAATTTTTTCTGCTCTTTTCCATTGTGCTCGCGGCGGTTTCGGTAGTGCTTACCTTATATATACCGATTCTGACAGGACAGGCGGTGGACTGCATTCTTGGTCCCGGTGCGGTAGATTTTGACGGAATCTGGGCAATACTAAAGGAGATGGCAGTCATCATTGTTATCACGGCGGCGGTGCAGTGGCTTATGAATACCTGCAACAACAAGATCGCATACCAGGTGGTGCGCGACGTGCGCGACGAGGCGTTCAAAAAGCTGCAGATCCTCCCGCTCAAATATATCGACGGGCACTCCCACGGTGACATCGTGAGCCGCATCATAGCGGATGTGGATCAGTTTTCGGACGGTCTGCTGCTCGGGTTCACACAGCTTTTTACAGGGATCGTCACGATCATCGGCACGCTGATCTTTATGTTTTCCATCAACGTGTCCACCACGGTTGTCGTCGTGATACTGACACCCCTGTCATTTTTCATCGCAGGATTTATCGCGAAGAGGACGTTCAACATGTCAAAGCTGCAGTCGGAGACGCGCGGTGAGCAGACGGCTTTGATCGACGAGATGATCGGAAATGAGAAGGTTGTCAAGGCGTTTAACCATGAGCCGCAGGTGATGGAGCAGTTCGAGGAGATCAATGGAAGGCTTGAAAAGGCGAGCGTGAAGGCGATCTTCTTCTCCTCGCTGACCAATCCCTGCACGCGATTTGTCAACAGCCTGGTCTACGCGGGCGTTGGGATCCTCGGCGCCTTTCTAGCCATTAGGGGGCGCATCAGTGTCGGCCAGCTCACCAGCTTTCTGAGCTACGCGAACCAGTACACGAAGCCTTTTAATGAGATTTCCGGCGTGGTGACGGAGCTCCAGACAGCGCTTGCGTGTGCCGGCAGGGTGTTTGAGTTTATCGAGGAGGAGCCGCAGGTCCCGGATGCGCAGGGCGCGGCAGTCCTGACACAGCCCGAGGGAAACGTCACGATGCAGAATGTAAACTTCTCCTACAATCCCGAGCAGAAGCTGATACAGGATTTCAATCTCGAGGTGAAGTCCGGTCAGCGCGTCGCGATCGTAGGACCGACCGGATGCGGAAAAACAACTGTCATAAATTTGCTGATGCGGTTCTATGATGTTAATAGCGGGAGTATACGGATCGACGGCGTGGACGTGAGGGACATGACGCGCAGGAGCCTGCGCGGCAGCTTCGGCATGGTGCTGCAGGAGACGTGGCTTCACGCGGGTACGATCCGTGATAACATCGTGATGGGCAAGCCGGATGCGACGGACGAGGAAGTCGTCGCGGCTGCGAAGGCGGCGCACGCGCACAGCTTTATCAAACGTCTGCCGATGGGATATGACACGGTGATCACGGAGGACGGCGGCAGCCTGTCGCAGGGGCAGAAGCAGCTGCTGTGCATCACGCGCGTGATGCTCTGCCTGCCGCCGATGCTGATCCTTGACGAGGCGACATCCTCGATCGACACGCGCACGGAGATCAGGATCTCGCAGGCGTTTAACACGATGATGAAGGGAAGAACAAGCTTTATCGTGGCGCACAGGCTCTCGACGATCCGCGAGGCGGACATCATCCTCGTGATGAAGGACGGAAACATCGTCGAGCAGGGCGATCACGAGACACTCTTAAAGAAGGAAAACGGATTCTATGCAAAATTATATAACAGTCAGTTCGAGATGGCAGGGTAGCATGGAGCTGTAAAAAATAGCGCTGTGCTGTCTGACGGATCATCTTGGGAGCTGTCATGAGCGCGGAAAAGGAGATATGAGAATATGATAAATAACTTTCTGGACGTATCACAGTACGCATTTTTAGGCTTTTTGGGTGTGGCTTTTGCATATCTCATGACGAGCCTTTTGCTGGCGGTCGGAATGAACAAACTCCCGCGGGACCACGGGCGGGAGTTTGCGCATGACGGCGGGCTTTCGGCAGGAAAGCCGCGCGGTGCGGGCTTTGTCTTTATCCTTGTGTTCGTGCTGTCGGTGCTCATCTTCGGAAGTATGGACAGGGAGATCACGATCTATCTGATCCTGACGGTTGCCGCCATGATGACAGGCTATCTCGACGACTGCGCGAAGGTGTCCTGGGGAGAACTGCGCAAAGGTCTTCTCGATCTCGTGATCGCAGTCATGACGGCAGTGACGATCGTGAACTTCAACGGGAGCGATGTGACGATCGCGCTGACAGGACAGGTGCTGACGCTCCACCCGCTGGTGTACGGTGCGCTTGCGGTGATCCTCGTGTGGGGCTCCATCAATGTGACAAACTGCGCGGACGGCGTCGACGGGCTGTCGGGGACGCTCACGAGCATCACGCTGTTTACGATCTATATGATCATGAACCGGATGGGGACGGATCAGGGATTTTCATACACGATATTGTTGTTCATCGCGTGCATCCTCGGCTATCTGTGGTTCAACGCCACACCGAGCCTGCTGCTGATGGGCGATGCCGGTTCGCGTGCGATGGGGCTGTTCATCGCCATCTCCATCATGAAGGCGGGGTGTCCGTTCCTGTACCTGCTCGTGGCGTTCGTTCTGATGGTGGACGGCGGTATCGGGCTTTTCAAGGTATCGCTGCTGCGTTTTCTGCATATCAGGATCCTCACGAAAGTGCGCACGCCGCTCCATGACCATGTGCGCAAAAATATGGGCTGGTCCAACGCGCAGACGGTGTTCAAGTTCGCGATCATACAGATCATGATATCGGCGGCAGTGATCTGGCTGACGGCGCGCTGACAGGAAGATAAAAAGTTTATTGCGGAGGAAAAATGAAAGAGATACGGACAGAGAGACTCACAATTGTTCCATTTGAATTAAAATATTTGAATGACTATTATAACGGATTTGATAAGGAAATCACAAAGTACCAGTATCCGGATTCGTTTGACAGCGTGGAGGCAGCTGAGACGCTTCTGCAGGAGTTTATTGATGAGATGGACCGCGGGGAAATGCTTTTTCTTGCCATACTTGATCCGAATGGCGAATTTGCCGGCGGCCTGGAAGTGCACGGACTTGCAGAAGAGTATCCTGAGCTGGGAATCTGGCTGAAAAAAGATTTTCAGGGAAAAGGGTATGCGTATGAAGCGCTGCGTTCTGTTCTGCAATATTTGAATCAGACCTGTCAGAAAGAATGGTACGTTTACGAGGCGGATATCCGCAACAAGCCCAGTATAGGACTTGTTGCGAAATTTTCCTGTCGCAAAGAAGGACTTGATGAATTTACGACTGAATCTGGAAAAGAGCTGAAGCTGCAGAGGTATCTGATCAATGTAAAATGAAACTCTTCAGTGTGGCAGAAAATGAACAGCAGGAGGGGATGGTATGTGCAAACTGGTTAAAATTACAAACAGTCTTGGTGAGCAGATTGAAGTTGCTGAAATTAAGGCTGATACAATCAAAAAAATTATCAAGATAGCGAAAATATGTGACAAGATAGATTACATATATCTATTTGGTTCATCAGTGGAAGAAAGATGTACAGATGAATCAGATATAGATCTTGCGATCATCAGTAATGTCAGTGCGTCCAAATTATGTAATAGAAGCAGTTATCGCGAATTTAAAGAAAGGCTGTACGCGATCGACACAGATCAAGAATATGACAGACTGCAGTTCAATTCTTTAAAAGCCATACGTAACAGCAAGGAACCGGTTTGTCTGGATATCATCTCGAAAGGGAAGCTGCTGTATCAAAGAGAGGGAATTTCGTATGTATGAGGAGTATTTGACGAAGGCACTCAGCAGTATCATAATCGCGAAGCAGGCGTTGAAAAATTACGAGAAGACCAATATAAAGGATATGAAAAATAAAGCAGCATACAATACACAGCAGGCAGTCGAGTATCTGTTGAAGTTTAGTATTTATAACTGTAAACAATATCAAAATAGCAATCACAATGTCAGACAGATCTATTCACATGACTTAGACAGAATGATCAACAAGTACTGTAAGCCTTACGGAATTTATGTTCCTAAAAAGATTGAAGAACATGCGGACATATATTCTAAATGGGAGGCTGAGAGCAGATATCAGTTAAGTTATTCTGTGCGGATCGATTCGATTATGTCAGCGTTAAAGGAAACGGAACAATGGCTTATACAGATCAGACCGAGGTACAAGGCAAAATTAGCAGATGTCAATAAGAAATTGGAGTTGTGATATGGCAGAAAGAAGCCAGATGAGAAAGTGTTTCCTTTCTCATCTGGCATTATTGTGCATGAATACTTTCTATATCCGCGTGCTCCACTGTGAGCAGTCCCACACATCTGTCGCGAGCCCGTCGTAAAACTCGGGCTCGTGGCAGACCATCAGGATGCTGCCGCCGTAATCCGTCAGGGCGCGCTTCAGTTCTGATTTTGCGTCGGTATCGAGGTGGTTCGTAGGCTCGTCGAGCAGCAGGATATTGGTCTGCCTGTTGATGAGCTTGCACAGCCGGACTTTTGCCTGCTCGCCGCCGCTCAGAACCTTCACCTTGCTCTCGATGTGCTTGGTGGTCAGACCGCATTTGGCGAGGGCGGAGCGCACCTCGTACTGTGTCATCGAGGGAAATTCGTTCCAGAGCTCCTCGATGCAGGTCGTGGCGACGGACTGGTCCATCTCCTGCTCAAAATATCCGATCTCCAGGTAATCACCCAGCTCCACGCCGCCGTTTAAAGGGCGGATCAATCCTAAGATGCTTTTTAGCAGCGTCGTCTTGCCGATGCCGTTTGCGCCGGTGAGGACGATCTTCTGCCCGCGCTCCATCGCGATGTCGAGCGGTTTTGACAGCGCCTCGTCGTAGCCGATGACGAGGCTTTTTGTTGTAAAGATATAGCGTCCGCTCGCCCGCGCTTCCTTAAAACGGAATTCGGGCCTGGGTTTCTCTGCCGCAAGCTCGATCACGTCCATCTTGTCGAGTTTCTTCTGGCGCGACATCGCCATGTTTCGCGTTGCAACGCGCGCCTTGTTTCTGGCGACGAAATCCTTTAGATCCGCGATCTCTCTCTGCTGTTTGTTGTAGGCTGCCTCGAGCTGCGCCTTTTTCATGGCATAGACTTCCTGGAACTGGTCATAGTCGCCGACATAGCGCGTCAGCTGCGCATTGTCCATGTGGTAGATGATATTGATGACGCTGTTCAGGAACGGGATGTCATGCGAGATCAGGATAAACGCGTTCTCATACTCCTGGAGATAGCGCTTGAGCCATTCGATGTGGCTGGCATCGAGATAGTTGGTCGGCTCGTCGAGCAGCAGGATATCCGGCTTTTCGAGCAGGAGCTTACCGAGCAAGATCTTCGTGCGCTGTCCGCCGCTTAGGTCGGTGACATCGGTGTCAAGCCCGACTTCGAGGATGCCGAGCGCCCTTGCGACTTCCTCGATCCTGGCATCGATCATATAAAAATCGTGCTGGTCGAGAAGCTCCTGTATCGTGCCGAGCTCTTCCATGTAAGTCTCAAGCTCCGTCTCGGAAGCCTCTCCCATCTTGTCACAGATCTCGTTCATGCGGCGTTCCATCTCGAATAGAAAGTCAAAGGCGGCGGCGAGCACGTCCCTCACAGACATTCCCTTTGCGAGGGCTGTGTGCTGGTCGAGATAGCCCACGCGCACATTTTTTGCCCACTCGATCCTGCCCTCATCCGGCATCAGTTTTCCGGTGATGATGTTCATAAAGGTGGACTTGCCCTCACCGTTGGCGCCCACCAGTCCGATATGCTCTCCTTTTAAAAGGCGGAAGGACACATTTGCAAAGATCGTCCTGTCGCCGAAACCGTGGGAGAGGTTTTCTACATTTAAAATACTCATTGTGCTCAATCCTTTTAGTTCGTTGTCAAATGCTTTCCTTTTGGGTACACGCTCTAGTATATAGAATGTAGGATCGCTGTGCAAGCAATATTTGATGCTGCGCTGGATTTAATAGGGTGTCATCACTGTTCAATGTCCGCGCCGTCCCATAAAATCGATCACAAGCCCGGAGAGGCAGGTGTCCTCGTACGTTGTTCCCTCATAGACGTCCTCGATCGTAAATTCAAAATGGATATCTACGCTGTCTGGCGATTTGATGGCGCCAAACGGAAGTGTGAAGTATTGGGGATTGATGGTGTCCTCCAGCTCCAGATAGGCAAAGGGGCGGTCTTCCACACACAGCAGCATCCGTTTTACACGACCGTTTTTCTCCCATGTCTGTTGATTTTTGGCATATCCGTTGACGATGCAGATCTGGGTGTAGCGCATGTACCCGTCATAGATGTCCGGTTCGATATCGCCGTCGAGAAAGAGGGCAGTCCCTTTGGTGCCGAGCGTCTGCGTATCATTGTATCCACAGTTTGTTGTGATGCGTATGCGCTCGCCGATCCCGTTGCCGGGAGCGCCTTCCGCCCACGCGTGTTCCCTGCCTGACCAGTAGTTTAGATGCGCAGCGGCATATCGCCCATCCGCGGAGGGGAGCGTCGAGGAGGCTTCGATCTCGTATTTCCATGACTGCATCGCACAGAATTCACCGCAGGGTACATGCCATTCCGGAAAGCCGTAGTCCGGTGCATCATCGCTGCGCTCAAACCAGAGCTCGGCGTCATACATATTTTCCCCATGAAAAAAACTGCCTGTTTCCGGCTTTAGCACGAGCGGAGTTTCAGGATAGTCCACAAGCGCTGTATTGCTGTCATAGGCTGGGATCTCCACCGCATCCCAGCTGGTCTGTGCGGCGTATGCTCTGAGCGGAGCCGCCATTTCGGAGGGCATGTCCCTGAAAACCATATAGCAGAGATAGCCTGTCTCCGCGCAGCCTGCAAAGACCTCATCTTCCAGGATGACCGTTCTGTCACTGAAATAGATTCCCCACAGTTCGGGGTTGTCTGCAAATGCGCGCTCATGGATGGCGAGCGGGGCAGCAGGATCGGATCCGGACAGATCCTGTCGGTCAAAAGTCACGGCTTCGATCCCGCAGTTCTCGAAGCAGTGCGCACCGACGGAGACAACATCCGAAGAAACGCGCACCCGTCTGCTGTGATCCCCCAGCGGAACATTCCGAAAGGCATCCGGTGCAAATTCCGTCACAACAGCGCCGCCAAGCGTCTCTGGAAAGACGATCTCCCACCCTGGATCAAAATATTCCTCATAGCCCTCGCAAAATCCTGTGATCACTGCGTAAGCGCTGCTGTCCACGCGGGTTCTTACTTCATAGGCATATATTTTTTCATCGCGTGATCGGTTGTCGGTTGCGTTATCATCATAGGTCATTTTATCATGCGGCATTTCGGTTCCGATCTCAGAATCGGATTGCTGTTCCTCCGGCACTGTTGCAGACGCAGCAGTCTTTGTTTCCGTATTTTGGCATGCGGTCAGGATCACTGCCACGACGAACACAGCCGCCAGCCATTTCCTGTCTGCCGCATTCTTTGTTCTTTTGTTTGCAGTATTTCCGCCATATCTCCGATTTTCCATATCAAATTACCCCGCCTATCGTTTATATGTTTATATACTATATACTATATACCTGCTTGCGTGAAATGTCATGCGTATTTTAAAATGTACAAGACGTTACTTTTCACACCCATGCCAAGGTAGTGGGAATCATGCGCCAAATAGGTGCCCTTCATCAATCTGTATGCAAAATCTGTTATAATTCATAACGCAATAACCCATAAGCGAATAAAAACTGGTGCAGGTGTGAATTGAAACTACAAGACTGCTGTAGAACATAGGTATTTTTGCACGCCTGTAGAAAAAGGCGCACTTGTCGTGCTATGTAAATCGGACTTTTCCTGTCGTGCCATAGCGCCCGCTAAGATTCTGTGCAATAATGTAAAGCGTAACAGCGAGGAAGTCTTCACGACAAACCTTGCATAACAAAAGGTAAAGAAGAAAGAACATTATGAGAGTAGTATAAAGAAGCAAAGAAAGCAGACGTATTGGTGCATTCGTTTTTAGACAACAGGGTTTGCAATAATAACGGTAGATGCTAAATAATACGATATTGCACTGGGTTAGAAAAACCAAATGTGGCGTCCTGATTATATATTCTGTCAGGACGCCACTCCACCCAGAAAGATCAGGAGAATTTGCCTATGTATATGTTACCAGGATTTACCACATATCAGGAAATAGACGGCGCTATTACCGTGCGGTCGGAGATTTATCAAAGCGAAATTGAAATTTCTGACCCTGATATAAAAGAGGAATTTTATCAGGTTGCCCAAAAGGGTTGTGATGTTTTGAACACCCCTATGACAAAAGTATTGCACGAACAAAAACTTCTCGTTAACGAATCGGACATAAAGGACTGTCTCGATGAATACCGCAGTGTACTTGATAAGACATTTCGTGTGACTCTGATGCCGACGGAAGGATGCAATTTCCGCTGTCCTTACTGCTATGAAGATCACTTGCCAACGACCATGACAAGGCATCTTTTTGAGCAGATATTGGCGTATATATCCGATCAGTGCACCAGATTTGAAAATGTAATCTTAAGCTGGTTTGGCGGGGAACCTACCCTGTGTGCCGATAATGTCATAGAAGCCAGCTCAGCCATCAGGGAACTGCGCGAAAAACATGGGTTTCACTATCAATCCAGCATGACGACAAACGGATACCTGCTGAATGAGAAATTGTTTCGCGAGTTATATACGGCAGGTGTTACACGGTATCAGATCACCATAGACGGCAGGAATCATGACCAAACCAGACCGCATGTATCCGGCAGGGGAACGCTGGAGGTCATCATGAAGAATATCGCATCCATAACGAGACTTCCAAAAGATGTGGATTTTCATGTAACTTTACGACACAACATCCTGTCCGGTGATGAAGACTATGAATGGTACGATCATCTGGCAGAAGTGATCGGTGCGGACAAAAGGTTTTCGGTCTTCGTAAAACCCGTTGGAGACTGGGGCGGAGACAGTGTGAAAATGCTGGATATTTGTCCGGACAGTGAAAAAGATGGGCTGGTACAACGTCATGTAGAATATTTGGGTAAAATAGGATTACAATGCGACAATAACGTGAAAGAACCGTTCTCAAATGTGTGTTACGCAAATTACCCAAACGCCATGATTTTTCGTGCGGACGGAAAAATCGAAAAATGTACAATAGCGCTTGATCACCCCATGAATAAGATCGGGTATGTCGATCCGAAGCTGGGCGTCATCATAGACCAGGATCAGCAAAAACGCTGGGGATTCCACGGATACAGGGAAACATGCGCAAAGTGTACTCAGGTGACATCCTGCCTGAATATGAAATGCAGTAAAAATCGAATCATCGATGGCATAGACTGCAGTGTGTGTGACGATTTCATACCACAGACGTTTCTGAGGTAAAAACTGCACGTTTATTATTGTTTATGAAATAAGGAGACCATATGATTTATTATATCCGCAAAGAATGGAAAAATAATCTTATAGTGATCATTCTGACCATTGTATGCGTAGCGCTGCAGATCAGCGTCAATCTGCTGACCATGCGGTCGGCGCAGAGCATCATCGATTTGAATTGGGGCAGATTTTTAGGGATTACTTTGGTTGAGTTATGCTGCTGGCTTCTCAACTTCCTGTTTACAGGGATTGGGTATCATGTTCAATCCAAGGCAATCCGATTTATGAATAATGCGGTTCGGCGGGATATTGCTGCCACAATGGCAGCAAAAAAGTATGAGGATTTCCACAAGTCGGATACGGGGGAACTGATCTCCCAGTTTTCGAACGATATTGAGCGGATTGAACATCTGGCATGGATTCCGTTCTATCAATGTATAGAATTAGTAAGCGGTATTGTTTTAAGCATCATCGCATTGAGCACAGTACACTGGACCTTTCTCATTGCTGCTGCGATCAATGCATTGCTGATGATTGCGGCTCCCAGGTTGTTTGACAAAAAAATGGCATCGGTCGGATCCGCCTGTACAGTCGAGCAGGCAGAAGGACTCAGCCGCATCAAGGATGTATCCGAAGGATTTGACGTGTTGAGCCTGTTCGGAAAAAAGGAGCGCTTTATAAGCGGGATCAGCGAGGGAAGCGATGGTATTGAAAAACCAAAGTTCAGGTTGAATTCCACAACAGGATTTACAAGTGTTATTGTCGAGAGTATAAATATCGTATGTCAGTATCTGACATCTGTGTGGCTGGCGATGTTGATCTTCAAGGGCGCTGTTTTCCCTGGCGCATTGCTTGGTACTGGCAATATCATCGGCAGGCTGAGCAGTGCCCTTGGAAATATTGCCACGAGCATGCTCTCGATCACAGCATCGAAACCCTATTTTGACAAGATCACAACACACAGCTACCAGCAGGCTGATCATGCCTTCATACCCATACTGCCTGTTACGGTGGAAAACATTTCGTTTCGTTACGGTGAGAAGCAGGTTCTGGACAATGTGTCTCTGGAAGTTCAAAAAGGCGGAAAGTATGCCCTGACCGGTCCGTCCGGCTGCGGTAAGTCGACGCTTCTCAAACTTCTCCTCGGCTGGTTCACGGATTACAGCGGAACGATCCTGTTTGGCGGCAAAAACGCGAAGGAACTGAGTGTGGAGCAGACGCAGCGGCAGATCAGCTATATCGAGCAGAACGTGTATCTCTTCAATACCACGATCCGGGATAACATCACCCTGGGGGATGATTTCACGGATGCCCAGCTTGATGAGGCAGTGAAAAACAGCGCACTCTCTGCGGATCTGGCGCATATGAGTGATGGACTGGATACTGTAGTCGGCGAGAATGGCAGTGCCCTCTCAGGCGGACAGAAGCAGCGCGTCGCCATCGCGAGAGCGCTGATCCACGGATGCCAGATCCTGCTGATCGATGAGGGGACCAGCGCATTGGATCAGGTCAATGCTGATATCGTGGAGGAACACCTGCTTGCCAACCCTGACCTGACCCTGCTGTTGATCAGCCATCATCTGTCCGATGAGCGGAAGAAACAATTCACAAAAGTATACGATCTTGGTGTCTGATGAACCATGAAAGGATAAACAACCATGAAGAAATATATTGATACACTGATGTTGTCACTGATTCTCTTTTGTACGCTGCCGGTCATGCCGGAATATGACGTCCTCGGGCAAAACATTCAGAATACTATTTGTGCCCCGTACACATCGGAACACAGCGTCTCTGTTTACCATAACGTCAACGATCAGTCTGATAATAGCAGGCAGAACCAGGACTCAAAAATAGAGATGTATTCATCTCCTATAGATGATAGTGGACATCCGCATCATTAAAACTTCATAGAAAACCGCTCTTCGGCGTCGGTCGATAATATTTCAAGATTCCGATAATCGCCGAAGAGTCTGTACAAAGGAGCAATATATACATAATATTCCCGGCATTTTTCTGTCTGCCCCAGCAGGTAAAAACATTCTGCCTGTACATGAAGCAGGATTGGTAAAACCTCATACTGTTTTTTTTCAATCGCTAGCGCAATGCCATCATCCGCCACACGGATCACATCCTCATCCGCTTTTTCATTGCTTAAAGCAATCGCATAACTCTGTGCAAAAAAAATCATCAAGTCATGGTGATAGTAGTTTCTTTTAAAAACCCTGTACAACTGTTCATAAATGTAGAAGGATTGCCTGACTTGACCAAGTTTGTGGTATGTTCTGGCAATGTTGATCAGCAGGGAAAATTCTTCTTCGGTATAAAGCATCTGATGCATATCCTCAAAAGACAGGTTTGGAAGAGTCATATGCAATGCCGCTGTCAGCCGGTTCAGCCGTTCGTCCAGATCGCATGTATGTGTCTCATAGGCAATCAGTGCCCGCTGTCTCATGATAAACTGCCTGTTGATGATATCTGTTTTTTTGATCTTTGATTCCATATCGTCTATCATGTTCAGTAACGTGTTAAGAATATCATGTTTATGCTCCGCTTTTTCTCTTTCGTGCATAACACCTAATTTCATGATCTCCTTCTTCATTTTATCCAAATGGAGCTCATCGGCAGTCAGAATGGCGGTATATTCGTCCTGAGCCATTCCTAACCGCTCTAACATCGCATGGACACAGTCCCATGACGGGCTTTGCTCACCGCTCTCAAACCGGGATAATGTCGCAACCGTACACAATCCCTGGCAGAGCTGTTTCTGGCTGAATCCCCGGCGCTCCCGCACATGCTTTATGACCTTTCCCAGATGCATATTTTTGCTTTCAGCGCAGGATAGTTCATGTAATATCGATTGATTGATGTCCTCCTGTTCTTCCTGAATAGACTGCCCGGAAAACTTTTCGGTCAGCCTGCGCAGGGTGGATGCCTGCAGCGCCTTTTCCTTTCCCTGGTCAGGCATTTCCAGTGCCATCAGACATTCCGCCTCCAGCTCAAGCAGGCTGACGAGCTCGCCGTCATACCCAAATATGCAGTTCTGTATGCCGTACTCCGCTATCGCAAGCGCCTGCTGCGGCTTTTGGTCCCGCATCAGTGCCGTGCCGTAACTGTGCGCAACGGGAGAGATCACCCTTCCCGGCCGGTTGATGTTCCCGGCGCGGGCAGTTACATGATCATACAGCTGGGACAGGAGCTGCACTGCCCGCTTTGTCTGTCCGGCATCGGCATAGGCAAGCCCCAGTCTTCTGATCATGTCCATCTCATCATATCCGTAGACGCCTGCGGCAAGATGCTGCTCTTGAAATTTCGGCACTGTCAGCAGGATCGCCTCCTCCAGCAATTGGATCCGCTCTGTGACGGCACTGTTCAGGTTCTCCAGCACGCGCACTTTGGCTATCAGTACCCGCTGCTTTTCCAGGGGATCTTTCCGGCATGTCAGCGACTCCAGTTCCGCGAATGTTTTGAGGAGTCTCTCCTTCCCGGCAGCTGTCGCTTCCGCGCCCGCGCCGCAGGAGCGTTCGACTGACGCCAGCAGTCTTTCGACCTGATGTACGCTTTCGATGTCCTCCACACTGTCGTCCCCAATGTCCCCGCAAAAAGTGAAGTAATATCTGCTGTCCGAAATGCCGAGTCTCTGCAGAAGCGCATCTGCCGTAGACCTCGACGGCGGTTGTTTCACATTCTCGATTCTCGAGATCGTGACAGGATCGCAGATCCCCTCGCACAGTTCTTCCTGTGTCAGTCCCTGCTCGATCCTTCTCTGTTTGATGATCTCACCTACCAAAAGTTCCTGCATCATGGCACCTCCATTCCCCATGATTATAACACAATGCTCTATCAATGAAAACAGGCAGATATCCCCTCATTTCTTCATAACCGATACTGTGTTACTGTTCACTCGTCAATAAAAGTAGTGAAAAGCGTGCGCCAAAATGCTTGCACTTTAGCATTTTGTGTGCAAATGGGTTGCTGTTTACGCCTTCATTACATAAAATTGTGTCAGAATTAGTTGGGGCGTGATTCCATTGAGGCAGCCCGCGCAGGCACCGCCGGAAGAGGTTTTGCCGTCGTGTCGGATGAGGTGCGGAGCCTGGCAGCCAGGTCAGCGGAGGCGGCGGAGGACACCAGCACACTGATCGACAGTTCTCTCCATGACATAAAGAACGGAACCGAGTCCACGAACCTCGCCATGTCGGCGATGCAGGTCGTCAGCGAATGCATTCAATCTATCAAAGTACTGATGGATGATCCTGATATATTTTATCATACAGGCACTTTGAGCACCTGCCCGATCATCAGCAGATCGCTCGTCAGACCATTCAGGGTCATCAGGGTCTCCACGGTCGTGTTGTACTGGTTGGCGATGCGCCAGAGCGAGTCGCCGGCTTTGACCGTGTACTCTGTGTAAGGCTGGGTTTCTGCCACTGGGATCGACAGCACCTGCCCGACGCGGATGAGATCGCCGGTGAGATTGTTTGCCTTCCGGATGGCTTCCACAGTAGTTCCGTAATTTTTGGCGATGCGCCAGAGCGAGTCGCCGGCCTTTACCACATACTGGACTGTGCCAGGATTTGGGGAGGGAGACGGCACATTCTGGTCAGCGCCGAGATACACGCTGTACAGTGCCTGCCAGGTCAGGGGACCTGCAATGCCGTCAGGGTTGAGCTGCATGATCCGCTGGAATGCGGTGACTGCCTGCTGCGTCTGGCTTCCAAAGATGCCGTCCTGCGCGGGAGCCGGGATGCCCGGATAATATTCCGCGGCTACATTGAGAAGGTACTGCAGCGTGATCACGTCCTGACCGCGCGATCCCTGCCGCAGCACGGAGGACGGCGGAACGGTCCCGATGCCGAGCGTGTCTCCCTCGCTGTCAAGCTCTGACAGTCTGGCGACAGCGGAGTAGATCTGCGAGATCTTGTACCAGGTCGATTTGCCCACGATGCCGTCGGGCGCCAGGCTGAAAACACTCTGGAACTTTGTGACCGCCGTCTGTGTGCTGGCCTGAAACTGCCCTTCCGGGTCGGTGATGGCTGGGATGGCAGGATAATTTCTGCGGATGCGTGCAAGCCAGGTCTGGATCGTCTGAACGTCAAGTCCGGTGCTGCCCACTCTGAGGGCAGTGCCCGGATAGGAGGAAAGGATCCCGGTTTTGATGTCGGTCTGCACGATCTCGATATCCTTTGGATAATACGAGCGCAGGATATCCAGCGGACTAAGCCCCTGCTCCGCCAGCGTGACGGTTCCCCACTGGGACAGCCCTGAACAGACAGCGGTGGTGCCGTTGCAGAAGGAGGTGAAGTAGGGCGCGATCTGTCCTTCCCGTCGGACATACTCGTCAAAGATATCGTCCACGATCCTGCTGATGGAATCATAGATGGGTCTGCCGTACACAAAGTACTGGTCGTAGGCGGGACTGTTCGTGATGTCGAAGCCGTAGCCGCGGCTGCGGTACCACTCCGTGTAAATACGGTTCAATGCAAAGGTGATGATCGCGTATATGTTTGCAGTCAGTGCATTTTTCGGCCATGTGGGATAGATCTCGCTGCTCGCCACGTTTTTCACATAGTCCGGGAAGGACACCTGCACATTGGCGGCTGCGGAGCTGGGAGGTCCGAGGTGTACGGTGATAGGATCCGGGATGACGACCTGCCGCAGCACGTAGGGTGTGTCTGCCGGTCCCTGCTGGGAGCGCGGTCCTGTCAGGGAAACGGCGGGAGCACCCACATAGATCTCCGCCTGCATAGGGGTTCTCTGCCGCTCCTGCATGGGTATGAACGAGAGTGGCAGGACTGCCCGTTCCCCGTCATACACAGGGATATCTGAGACATAGAACGAATTGAACCCATAAGCGCGTGCCAGCACGTTGTAGTTTGTGTATGGGATCCCCGAGTAGTAGGGGGAGAGGGAAAAGCTTTTGTCCAGTGTCTCGAGAGGGATCGTCCGCGTCTCCCCGTTTTCATCTGTAGTCAGTTCGTAGACGCTTGCGCCCTGCGCATCCAGGATCCGGATGGACGCGCCGCTCAGGGGAAGTGCATCGTGGGCGGTTCGAGCCTGAATTGTCAGATAACCGATAGCCATATGTTTGATCGCTCCTGGTTTTCTATATCTAATTATACATATAATATGCAGAAAAGGGCGTGAGGTGACGCTTTATTTTGCAGGGCTTTATGGGCATTTTGCACGCCACAACAGGGATTGCGGCAGTGCTGGCAATGAGTTTCCGCCGATTGACGAAAGGAGGATTCAATGTTAGACTGTTATTGGGATCGGAGGCGGAGACGGATGTGGTGGGAAGGCAGCAGTCCATCTTAAAACCTGTCATCGAAATCTGTACAGATTTTAGGAACTGTTACATGCATGACAGTTCCGTGTATGATAGGAGTATGAGATGAAAAAAGTGAATATAGACAGACTTGATACCGTGTCATTCCTGAACGGTCTTGTTTTTTATGCCCCGGTCGCACTGCTCGTGCGCACCGATGCAGGCGTGACAATGACGCAGTTTTTCGTGTTGCAGGCGGTCTTGTCGCTGACCGTATTTTTGTTTGAGATCCCGACAGGGATGATCACAGACAAAATCGGGTACAGAAATACGATGATCCTCGCTCAGGTCACAATGTTTCTGGCGAGAGTCCTCCTGTTTGCGGCGTATGTCGGAGGCAGTTATGCGCTGTTCGTGTCGGAGGCAGTGGTCGAGGGATTTGCCGCATGTTTCCTGTCGGGAACGCAGGATGCGTACATCTACAGTGTGTACAGCGATGAGCGGTACGCCGTGAAAGCGGCGCATGTGGCGAATTTCGGGACTGCCGGATTTGTTGCCAGCACACTGCTCTACGTGGTGCTTTATCACCTTGGGGGGATCCGCATGCTCATCGCCGCGACGATGACCGCCTGTGGTGTGGGGATCTGCTGTGTGGCGGGGATCGGGCGGGAACCTGCAATGACAAAACCGGAGTCCGATGCTGGCAGGGGCAGCAGTGCAGGCGTGTGGGCGGTTTTTAAGAATGTGCACATGATCCTGATGGTGTTGCTGGGGGCGGGGTTCTCGCTGGGATTTCTGCTGATCAATTTCTTCTATGTGGATAAGCTGATGGCGTGCGGGCTTCGCGAGGAATGGATGTCCCCCATCATTATCGCCTATTTCGTCGTGCAGATGTCAGCCGAGAAGATGCTTGACAGGATCGAAGCGGTGCATTACCGGACCGCCATTCTGGTATCTGTCATTCTTTCGGGCATGGTCATGATCCTGTTTGCGTTCTGCCGGATGACGGTGGCAGTGGTGGGGATCATGGTACTGCTCCCGCTGTTGCTGAGTTTTCCCGCGTATATCCTGGAGAGTATGCAAAATCAGTATATCGACCAGTGCGGGCAGGCGGATCAGAGGGCGACAGTCCTGTCCGTCGCAAACATGGCCGGCAATCTCGTGGAGATCGCGTTCCTCTTTGCGTCGGCATACATTGTCGGCATCGGAGTCCTGGCGTGTTTCGCCGGTGCGGGCGCCATGCTCATTGTCCTTGGAGCCGCTATGCATATGTGGAGGAAAAGGTAAGTTTACGGAGAGTCCGTGGAGAAGACCGATCATGCATCGGTCTTTTTCGTTGAGATCATGACAATTTGTGCAATTTTTGCTTCGATTTTGAGAAAAAGAGAGATAATTCTGCACGATTTACTACATTACTTTTCCGGAAGATAAAAAAGTGTACATTTTGTACAATATAAGATCCCGAAAATCACTGCCAGCGGGGGAAAAACCTCAATATTGACGTGATGAAAGGCATATGATATTATGATACAGACGTAGCTGACATTTGCGGTGAAGCGACATAGTGAAAAAGCGAGACTATGCCAATAATGGAGGGAAGGCGTATGGAATATTCAAGGGAGTTTGCAGATGGGGGGCGCGAGCAGCACAGCGGTATGCAGAGCGTTCAGAATCTGGAGACCGTCATCAATGAAGGGCTTCGTGTCGCCCTGCTGGAGGAGACACCGGACCAATCGCTTGCGGTGCTGCTGGCGTGTCTGGGAGAAGCGCTGGACGGGGAGCGCACCTACATATTCGAACAGAATGAGTCCGGCGGTGACGACAACACGTATGAGTGGGTGGCAGACGGGGTGCAGCCGGAGAAGGCGAATCTTCAAAATGTATCTCCCGAGGTGTGCGCGAGCTGGTATCGGAATTTCGAGATCGGCGGACATATCGTCATTGAGGATCTGGAGGATATCCGGGACACGGACCCGCTGCAGTATGAGAACCTGAAAAGACAAAACATACATTCTCTTGTGGTAGTCCCGCTTTACAACGGCAAAAAGCTTATCGGATTTTACGGTGTGGACAATCCGCCCGTGAAATCGCTGGAATATGCGTCGAATATGCTCCAGACGGCGGCGTACTTCATCGTGTCTTCCATAAAAAGGCGGAATCTGCTCCGCGAGGCACAGAATCGGAGTTATAATGTTCTCCACGCCCTCAGCGTGGACTACCTTGCCATCTACGAGGTGAACTTTGACACAGGCGCGTGCGAGACATACCGCAACAGCGGGCGGATGCGGATGGACTGGGCAGCCCAGTTTGAGGACGGCTACCAGACGGCTATGGAGCGGTACATCACCCGGTATGTGGCTCTGCGTGACCAGGAGCGGCTCCGCGCGCTGACGAAAAAGGATTATGTGCTCGCACAGCTCAGGACGAAGAAAAAGTTCTCTGTGCGCTATCAGGTCAAAGACAGTTCCTATGGGCTAAAGCATATGGAGATCCATTTTTCCGCCACGGAGAAGACGGCAAAAGAGAATTGTGCGATCTTTGCCCAGCGGGATGTCAATGCCGTGGTGGAGCAGGAGGAGAAGTACAAGCTCGAGGCAAGACGAAGCCTGGAGGATATTCTCGAGGGAGCAAGGACCGGGATCTGGACGATCGAGCTCGAGGAGGGGTGTCGGCCGAGGATGTATGCGGACCGGACTATGCGGATCCTCCTGGGAGTGTCGGATGAGATCGATCCGGAGGAGTGCTATCGGCACTGGTATGAAAATATAGAGCCCGATTATGTGGAGATGGTGCAGGAGGCGGTGCGCGAGATCCTGGAGACCGGGCGTTCGGAGGTGATCTATCCGTGGAAACACCCTGAGCTGGGCAAAATATACGTCCGCTGCGGTGGCGTGCCGGACAGGACATTCAAGAAACCGGGCGTCTGCCTGAACGGATATCATCAGGACATCACGGAGACCATGATGACGAGGAAGAAACAGGAGCAGGCGATCATGGAGCTGTTTGAGAAGGTGCGGAAGGCGAACTCGGCAAAGAGCGAATTCCTCTCCCACATGTCCCACGATCTCCGCACGCCCATCAACGGGATCCTGGGCATGCTGGCGATTATGGACAAGAGTCAGCACGATCGGGAGCAGCAGAGTGCGTGCCGCAGGAAGATCCGCGTGTCTACCGAGCACCTGCTGTCCCTGGTCAATGATGTCCTGCAGGTCAGCAAGCTGGAGAGCGGAAGGCCTGCAGCGGTGGAGGAGCCGTTTGACCTGCAGGAGACGCTGGAGGACTGCATCACCATCCTCTCCCCGCGGGCGGAAGAGGGCGGGATCCGGCTGGTGCTGGAGAAGACCAGCCTGCAGCACAACAGACTGATCGGCAATCCGCTGCACATACGGCAGGTACTGATGAATGTTATCGACAACGCCCTCAAGTACAATCACCCTGAGGGTTCTGTTGTGGTGCAGGCAGAGGAGACCGGCTGTCAGGACGGCACGGCAGAATATCAGTTTGTGATCGAAGATACCGGGATCGGCATCGGGGAGGAGTTCAAAAAGCATATATTTGAACCGTTCACCCAGGAGCAGCAGGGTGCAAGAACCAACTACAGCGGAACAGGACTTGGCATGTCCATTGTGAAGAAACTGCTGGACCAGATGAGAGGGACCATCCGGATCGACAGTCAGATCGGCAAAGGGAGCGTGGTGCGGATCCGTCTGCCCATCCGGGTCGACGGTGCGTGGCAAGAGCAGACCGCGGATCAGGAGGAGAATCCGAGGAGCAATATTGCCGGGATGCATGTTCTTCTGGTGGAGGACAATGAGATCAATTGCGAGATCGTAGAGTACCTGCTCCAGGATGCGGGCGCAAAGGTCGTGACCGCCAACGACGGGAAGGCTGCAGTCGACACGTTTGCGGCGTCCGAACCCGGAACGTTTGACTGCGTGCTCATGGATCTGATGATGCCGGTTATGAGCGGATACGAGGCGACCCGCGTGATCCGCGGTCTGGATCGGGCAGACGCAGGGACAGTGCCCATCATTGCGCTGTCGGCGAACACATTCGAGGAGGATATCGCGCTGGCGAAGGATGCCGGGATGAACGACCATCTGGCGAAGCCGGTGGACACCGATAAAATGTTCAGGCTCATGAGCCGGCTTCGTCGCTGACAGCACTGTCCCATCAAGAACAGAACCGAAGAATGGAGATGGAAAAGTATGAAAAACAAGGCTTTGCCGCGCTCTTTAAATATCAGCATAGCAGTCATCATCTGCCTGATCATTGTTGTGTTTTCGTTTTTGGGAATGTCCATCAACAATATGAGCGAAAGCACGATCGAGAATATAGGTATCACATACATGGCGGGGATGAATGAGCAGACCTCTCTGCACTTTGAGACGATCATCGATCTGCGACTGACGATGGCGGAATCCATAGCGCACATTGCGGCAGACGGAGAAAAAGCCAGTTACGGCACGAGGGAGGAGATCGAGTACGGTGCAAAGGCGAGACATTTTATGTGTGCCGCCCTGTATTCGTCCGACGGCAGGACTGAGATGATCTATGGCGATCCGGTGGATCTCAACCACCCCGATCAGTTTTTGGAAAGCATGAAAAAGGGGGAGCGCAAGGCAGCGTCCGCCGTTGACAGCAGCGGCAATGATGTGATCATGTTTGGTGTTCCCTGCGAATATCCCATGTCCGACGGAAGTACCAGCCTTGCCATGGTCGTGGGACTTTCCTCCATGTACATGGGCGAGGTGCTGTTCCTTGACTCGGACAGTGCGCTGGTCCGCTCCTATGTCATACGCGAGGATGGCAGCTATGTTGTCCGGGATCAGGGGAGTCTGCACGAAAATGATTCGGACAGCTTTTACGAGGTCTTTGACAGCCAGAGCGAGGAGGCAGATTACCATATAGGACGGATCAAGGCTGCCATGAGTGCGGGGGAGGATTACGCGGTAGTCCTCAAGAGCGACAGATCGCGCAGCCACCTGTACTGCACAGATCTCCCTTACTGCGACTGGTATCTCGTGACAGTCCTGCCTTTTGATGTGCTCGACGATGAGATCTCAGGGATGAGCAGCCAGTGGCTCGTCATGGTTTATGCGTCATCCTTTGCGGTGGTTGCCATGCTGCTCTACATATTTTTCCAATATCTGGGCGTGTTCAGGAAACAGGTAGCCGAGCTCAAGCGCATCAATACAGAGATGGACGCGGCGCGCCGGACTGCAGAAAAGGCGCAGATAGAGGCCGAGCATGCGAGCGCGGCAAAACAGGAATTTCTGGCGAGCATGAGCCACGATATCCGCACGCCCATGAACGCGATCATCGGCATGACATCCCTTGCGCTTGCCAACGCGCACAATCAGGAACAGGTTCAGGAATACCTGCACAAGATCGACCTGTCGAGCAAGCACCTGCTCGGACTCATCAATGATGTGCTGGATATATCAAAGATCGAGAGCGGAAAGATGACGCTCAACATCGGCATGGTGTCGCTGCGGGAGGTCATGGACAGCATTGTCAATATCATGCAGCCGCAGGTCAGGGCGAAAGACCAGACGTTCAACGCGTCGGCTTATGAGATCCTTTCGGAAGTCGTGTGCTGCGACAGCGTGCGCCTGAACCAGGTGCTGATCAACCTGCTGGGGAACGCCGTCAAATTCACGCCGGACCGGGGCACCGTCCGGGTATGTGTGTACCAGGAAGCGCTGGCGGGGGATGCGACCTGCGTCCGCACCCATTTCGTTGTGAGCGATACGGGGATCGGTATGTCGAAAGAGTACCAGAAGGTCATATTCGATTCCTTTAGCCGGGAGGACAATACCCGCGTGCAGAAGACCGAGGGATCCGGTCTGGGAATGTCGATCACGAAATATATCGTAGACGCGATGGGCGGCACGATCTCCGTCAGCAGTGAGCAGGGGAAAGGCAGTGAGTTCCACGTTGTCCTTGACCTGGCAAAGGCGAAGGAGCCGCAGCTGGATCCGCCGCTGCCGGCGTGGAACATGCTGGTCGTTGACGAGGATGAGCGGTTGTGCAGGAATGTGACAGTGTTTCTGGAGCAGATCGGCATCCGTTCCGAGTGGTGTCTGGGCGCGCGGCGCGCGGCGGAGATGATCGCCGAGAGGCACAGCAGGGGAGACGGTTTCCAGATCGCCCTGCTGGGCTTTCGGCTGTCGGACGCGGACGCGATAGAGGCGGCGCGGCAGATCCGTCAAAGCTGCGGGGAGGCGTGCCCGGCATTGCTGCTTGCGGCGAGCGACTGGGGCGAGATGGAACAGGAGGCAAAAGCGGCGGGGATCACAGGATTCATCTCAAAACCCCTGTTCAAGTCCGGTCTGTTTGACACGCTCAAGGTGCTCGCCGGAAATGGCGGCGAGGAGACGGACGACGCCGGGGAGACGATCGGTCTGGAGCTTCGGGGCAAACACATTCTGCTGGCGGAGGACAACGACCTGAACTGGGAAGTGGCAAGCGAGCTGCTCTCCGACCTCGAGATGGAACTCGACAGGGTTGAGAACGGAGAGATCTGTGCCGCGAAATTCGAGCAGTCGCCGGTAGGATATTATGATGCGATCCTCATGGATGTGCGGATGCCCGTGATGGATGGGTACGACGCGACCAGGCTCATCCGGGGGATGGCGCGCGAGGACGCAGACCTGCCGATCATTGCCATGACAGCGGATGCCTTCTCGGAAGATATACAAAAGTGTCTCGAGTGCGGTATGAACGATCACCTGGCAAAGCCGATCGACGTCCAGGCTGTCTCCGACAAACTGGAAAAGTATCTGAAATAAAACACCTGCTGTGTCCACGATCGACAGGGACTTGATATCACTCGTCTGATCTGCAGGGGAGTGATATCAAAAGAAGTATTTGACCGGACACTTGCGAGAAGGGGCAGGGTGATGTTCATTTTTAGAAATAGAACGGTATTTTTCAAATGGTTTTTTTCGTATCTTCTGATTCTGGGGCTGGCAGTCCTGATGGGAAGATCACTGCAGAGCTGGAGATCTCAGGGGAGGATTACAGGCTGGATGCGATCCCGTCCCCGGAGACAGGCTTTTATTATGCGGTGCTGATGCCCATGAAGCGCATCGAGCAGGACGCCAGAAGTATTTTGGCATACATGGCGGCAGGGCTGTTTATCTGCATAACGCTCTCCTATATCTTTACGGGGATGCACTATGATCCCCTGCGCAATATCATGGACGTGTTTGGCAGTTACGGCAAGGACGGAAAGCGGGAAAAGCGCAATGAGCTGCAGTGGCTGCTGGACAGGAGTACTGATGTTCTGCAGACAAACAGGCAGTTCAAGAGTCTCTATTACAACAATGCCCAGATTCTCAGGAGCCAGTACCTCTATCAGATGATCGTCTTTCCCTATGACTGCAAGTGCGGTTATGTGGAGCAATTTGCACAGGATGACGTGTTTCGGGAAAAGGACAATCTGGTCGTGCTGTTCTATCTCGAGGAGGAGGGCGAGGCATGGCGCCAGACGGACACAGCGCTGCACCAGTTTTTGCTGACCAACGTGTTAAAGGAGCTGCTGCACAAAGCGTACGGGGTGGAACTGGTAGAGCTGTACGATGCGGTCGCCTGTGTGATCAACGGGGAGGACAAGGGCGAGGAGACGCGGGAGGAGCTGGAGAGCTTCTTTGACCAGGTCCAGACATTTGCGGAGGAGAGGGTCTGCAAGCGGCTGTTTGCCGCCTGCGGCAGTTTCCGGCAGGGACTTGAGGGGATCTATGATTCCTACTGCGCGGCAAGGGAGGTTTTCGAGTATCGCGAACAGTTCCGGAACTGCGGCGTGGTGTGGTATGAGGATATCAGAAACCGACAGGTTTATTATGAGTACAAGATAGAAAAAGAGCAGAAGATCATAAACGCGATAAAGGCGGGGGAGGATCAAAATGTCTGCCGCTGGATGGATGAGGTGATCGCAGTCAACTTTCAGCGCCAGGAGATCCTGCCCAGCACGAAAAAGTGTCTGCTGTTCGAGCTGGTAGGGACTGTGATGAAGGGGCTGGAGCAGGGGGAAACCGTGGAACTGCTGTCGCAGTTTTCCTTTGAGCGGAGGATCAATGACGGGATGAACGAGGAGGAAGCCCGGGCGTTTTTCCACAAACTGATCCATGAAACCTGTGGCCACATCAGGCGCAAAAGGCAGGAGGCGAAGGAGGATTCACAGTATATACGCGAGGTGATGCAGTATGTGCAGGAAAATTACCAGGATCCGGATCTGAATGTTTCGATCACGGCTCTGCATTTTAAGATCACGCCCTCCTATCTGTCCGCTCTTTTCAAGGATCAGACAGGCGTCAGCCTGTTAGAGTACATCAACACCATCCGGGTCGAGAAGATCAAGGAGCTGTTGAAGGAGGGGATGAGCATCGTGGAGATCTGCCCCCAGGCAGGCTTTCGCAACAGCGGGGCACTGATACGCGTGTTCAAAAAAGAGACAGGGATCACGCCCGGACAGATGAAAAAACTGAACAAGTAGGATGGCTCCAGGACAATGAATGCTGTAAAATCTGCTGAAAAAAGAGTGGATTTTGCGGCATTTTTTGTGATTTGCGTATTGACTTTGCAAATTGCGCATGTGCCAGTTGCTTTTTTGTCAACAGATTTGCACATCTGAATATATCTTTTGGAAAGAGGGACTGATATAGTGTGGATATGGCGCAGAACAGACAGGCTGCACGGATCGAGCTGGCAATGCTCAGAAACGGAGGTTTATATGAAGAGAACAACGAAGAGAACTTTGGAGAAAAAGGACAGGATCAGGAAAGGAGCACTGCTCATAACGGCAGCGATAGCCGCCGCAGGCATCGCCGCAGGATGCGGGAGCAAGGACGGGAAAGACGCCGGGAAAGATACAATATCAAAAGAACAGACTGAGACCGGCAAGACAGACGCATCCGAACCGGCAGGCACAACCGCACCGGAAGGAGCAGACGAAGGGAGCAAGGCGTTTTCCTATCCTGTAGCGGACGGCGGCACACTCAGCTACTGGCTCGAGCTCAACGCAAATGCGGCCGCAAACTATTCCAGCCTCAACGACACGGAATTCGGGAAGAAACTGCAGGAGAACACAGGGATCACGGTGGAGTTCCAGCACCCTGCGGTAGGGCAGCTGCAGGAGCAGTTCAACCTGCTGCTATCCAACCGCACACTTCCCGATATCATCGAGTACAGCTGGCTGACCTACGCGGGCGGACCGCAGAAGGCGATCGAGGACGGCGTAGTCCTTCCTTTAAATGATGTGATCGACAGCTACTGTCCGAACCTGAAAGCTTATCTCGAGGCAAATCCGGATGTGGACAAGATGATCAAGACAGACGACGGCACGTACTACTGCTTCCCCTTTATCCGCGGCGGTGAGAAGCTAAAGACAAGCACCGGGTTGATGCTGAGGGGTGACTGGCTGGATGAGCTGGGGCTGGAGGTGCCCACGACCATGGACGAGTGGTATGACGTGCTGACTGCGTTCAAGACAGAGAAGAATGCGTCGGCGCCGTTCACCTACTGGTACAGCAGTCAGGGACTCACGGACAACAATCCTTTTGCGTACGCATACGGAGCGCCCAGGAATTTCTATATAGGGGATGACAACAAGGTTCATTTCGGCGCAGTCGAGGACGGCTACAGGGAATATCTCCAGACCATGCACAAGTGGATGAGCGAAGGCCTGCTCGACGTCGATCTGGCAACCCTGACAAACGATCAGGTAAGTGCAAAGATCACAAACGGCTCGGCGGGAGCATCCTTTGGATGGTGTGGAAGCAGCCTCGGCACCTGGACAAGCGCTGGCAGGGCTACGGAGGAGGACTTCACGCTTGTATCGGCGCCCTACCCTACCGTGGAGAAGGGGGACAAGCCGGAATTTGGTCAGAAGGATAATGATTTTGTCAACATGGGCTGTGCCGTGATCACGACAAGCTGTGAGAACGTCGAGCTTGCGGCGAGGCTTTTGGATTACGCCTACAGTGATGAGGGTCACATGCTGTTCAACTTTGGAATCGAGGGAACCAGCTACACAATGGAGAACGGCGAACCTGTCTACACGGATCTGATCCTCAACAATCCTGACCTGTCCATCACGCATGCGATGAGCGGATATATCAGGGCAAACTACAACGGACCTTTTGTGCAGGACGAGGCGTACGCAGACCAGTATTACGTGTTGGACGAGCAGAAGGAAGCCCTTGCAGTGTGGTCGGACACCAACGCGGACAAGCACATCATTCCGCCCGTGACGCCCACTGTAGAAGAGAGCAAGGAACAGGCACAGATCATGAATGAGATCAATACGTACAGGGATGAGATGACATTGAAGTTCATTCTGGGAAACAAGAGTTTTGACGAGTGGGATGACTATGTGGAGACGATCAGGGAAATGAACCTGGACCGCGTTCTGGAAATACAGAATGCCGCGCTTGAGAGATACCAGGCAAGATAGGAGGATGACGTGTCAGAGACGATAGGCAAGACAAAAGAACGTGAAAGCTTTTCGATCCGTGTAAAAAAAGACTGGAAAAGAAACCGTTCCCTTTACCTGATGGTGCTGCCGGTGATCCTGTTTTACATCTTATTCCATTATAAGCCAATGTACGGGGCGATCATCGCATTTCAGGATTACAACCCCAGGCAGGGTGTGACAGGCAGCGAGTGGGTCGGATTTGACCAGTTCATACGTTTTTTCACAAGCCCCTATTTTGGGAGGCTTGTGAAGAACACACTCCTGCTGAGTGTGTACGGCATTATATTTGGTTTTCCGGCACCGATCATCCTGGCGCTCCTGCTCAATGAACTGAGGGCAAAGCGTTTCAAGAAAACCGTGCAGACCATCACGTACCTGCCCCATTTTATCTCCCTGGTGGTCGTGACGGGCATCATTAAGGACTTTACACAGAGCACAGGGCTGATCAACGATATCATCGTCATGTTTGGAGGGGAGAGAAGCTCCCTGATCCAGAATCCGGCGCTGTATCGGACCATATACATCGTGTCGGACATCTGGCAGGGGATCGGCTGGGGATCCATCATTTATCTGTCGGCATTGTCCGGCGTGGATCAGCAGCTCTATGAGGCGGCGTCCATAGACGGGGCAGGGAGGTGGAAACAGCTGATCCATGTGACGCTTCCGGGCATTGCACCGACCATTGTGATCATGCTGATCATGAGAATGGGACAGCTGCTGGGAACAGGCTATGAGAAGACCATCCTGCTGTACAACGAAGCGACCTATGAGACAGCGGACGTGATCGCTTCCTACATTTACAGGGTGGGCATCCTCGAAAGGAACTGGAGCTACTCCACTGCCATCGGCCTGTTCAACTCCGTGATCAACCTGGCACTTTTGATCGCAACCAACAAGATCAGCAGGCGTGTCAGTGAAACCAGTCTCTGGTAGAGGAGGATGCATATGAAAAGACAGGCAAAAAGTGCGATTCGGACATCGACTGGGTCAAAGGTGTTCGATGTCTGCAATATCTTGATTTTGACGCTGCTGTCGCTGGTCTGCATATATCCGGTGTGGTATGTGCTGATGGCATCGTTCAGCGATAGCAGCCTGCTGATGCAGCATACAGGTCCGCTGTTAAAGCCCGTGGGCTTCAGCACGGGTGCCTACAAGGCTGTACTCAAAAACCCCATGATCCTGTCAGGCTATCTGAATACCTTGAAGATCTTGACGATAGGGCTGCTCACGAATATTGTGATGACGTCCCTGGGAGCGTATTTTTTATCCAGGAAGGGCGTGCTCTGGAAGAAGCCGATCATGATCCTGATCACCGTGACCATGTTCATATCGGGCGGCATGATCCCCTTTTATCAGACACTGCAGGATTTCCATCTGACAGACACCCACTGGGGACTGATCCTTCCCTTTATGATCAGCACGTACAATATGATCATTTTGCGGACCTCTTTTGAGAGTATTCCGGAATCCCTGTGTGAGGCGGCCAGAATAGACGGGGCAGGTCACTGGAAGATCCTGTTTGCCGTGATCCTGCCCCTGTCGAGGGCAATGCTGGCAGTCATGGTACTCTACTACGGCGTGGGCATCTGGAACGGTTGGTTCTGGGGATCTACGATCCTCTCGGATCGGACCATGTACCCGCTGCAGGTTGTTTTGAGAGAGATCCTGATGGCAAACGATACTTCCTCCATGACGGCAGGCGTGGCGGCAGGGGACGTGGAAGCGGTGGGCGCTACGATACGTTACGCGACGATCATTGTGGCGACAGTTCCGATCCTGTTCGTGTACCCGTTCCTGCAGAAATATTTTACCAAGGGCGTCATGGTGGGCGCAGTGAAGGAGTGATCCGGGATGGATAGGACAAGAGAACAGGAGATCAGAGAGCACTGGCGGCAGTTCCGCCGCCAGGTGGAGCAGACCGGAGACACGCTGCGCGGGCGCAGCATGCCCAGGCTGACAGAGACGCTGTTTGCGCTTTACGAGGAGACCGGCAGCCGTCTGGACTATGAGAATATATACTTTGAGCGAAGGCGGTTTCTTGCGGTGTTCGGACTGCTGTCCATCTGGCACAGGAGGGCGGAAGATCTGCGCAAACTCGAGGAAGTGATCGGGGAGATCTGTCTGGAGGAGACATGGGCGCTTCCCGCCCATGTGGACCGCCGGGAGAAGGATTGGCGGAGAACGGTGGATCTGTTTGCATCCGAGACCGGACAGGCGCTGGCGCAGATCACTGCGGAGCTGTCTGACAGACTGGATGCGGCGCTTGTGCAACAGGTGAAGGAACTTGTCACATACCGCCTGCTGGACGCTTATATGGAGCGTGAGAAGGGCGCATGGCGGTGGGAATCCATGCAGAACAACTGGGTGGCGGTGTGCGCGGGATGCCTGGGAAGCATGGCGCTGTACCTTCTGCAGGATGAGCCCGGGAAACAAAGGCTGATTATAGACAGGGTGATCGATACACTGCCCGATTATCTGGATGGCATGTGCGATGACGGAACCTGTCCGGAAGGACTCGGCTATTATACATACGGCATGGTATACTATGCGGGATTTGCCGAACAGCTCAGGTCGCACACAAAAGGTGCGGTGTGTCTGCTGGAGCAGGAGAAGGTGCGCCGGATCGCCCGGTTTCAGCAGATATGCTATCTGACGGGCGGGATCACCGTCAGCTTTTCCGACGGAAGCAGCCGCGACCGGTTCCGGCTGGGGCTGACCTGCCGCCTGGCGGAGACGGTGAGCGGGGTGGAGATCCCGCCGCTGTCCGCCGCTATGGGATTTGAGGACGACCATTGTTACCGGTTTATGGGAAATTACCAGGACGACTGCTGGGTGCGCCAGTATCTGGAAAAGCTGGAAAAGCTGACAACAGCAGACACCAGTGACACCCAAAGACAACAGCGAACAAAGTGGTTTACCTTTTTGCCGCACGCGCAGTGGGCAGTCTGGAAAAACGCCGGACTGGATCTGGCGGTCAAGGGCGGGCACAACGGCGAGGCGCATAACCACAATGATGTGGGAAGCCTGATGTTTGCCGCAAACGGCGAGGTGTTCCTCAGTGACCTGGGCTGCGGGGAGTACACCCGGGAATATTTTGCGCCTGAGACCCGCTACACGCTGCTGTGCAATCGCTCCATGGGGCACAATGTGCCTGTTTTGAACGGACAGGAGCAGAAGGCGGGCAGGAAGTACGGCACAACTTATTTTGAGGGGGATGACAGCGGGTGTGTCCGCCTGGAGTATGGCGGGGCGTACGGCAGCGGCAAACGGCTGGAGCGGATCCTGATATTCCGAGAGGGTGCAGGAGATTTCCGGCTGGAGGACAGGGCGGCGGACATGGGGCAGCAGGACTGGCTCGAGGAAAATTTTGTGACGCAGATGAAACCTGTGGTCACGGGCGACAGGATCTGTATTCCGGGTGAAAAAGGAACGCTGACGCTGACGGCGGCAGGCGCAAAAGTCATCGTGATACACCGGGAAATATTTGTCGACCACCGGGGAAAAGACAGGGACGTGTGGCTGATCCGGTTTCGGGCAGAGCAGCAGGGGACAGCGGCTGTCTGTACCGTGCACGGCGTGTACGAGGCAAAGTGTGGGTCTCAGGCGGCTGAAAATACAGGAAAATAAAGGAGAAGCAGAATGCAGACAATAGAAAAACTGCTGACCTGCCCGGAAATAACGGGCAGCGAGGCGCAGATGCTGCGCGGGCGTGCAGCGGCTGTCATAGAAGGGAATCTGGAACAGTTTACCGACGCGTTCCAGCCCTCCAACAGTACCAACGGATTTTATATTCCCTGCGGGAATACGACATGGACTACCGGATTTTGGACAGGAGAGATCTGGCTCGCCTACGAGCAGACGGGGAGCGGGCGGCTGAGAGAGGCGGGGGAGAGACAGGTGGAAAGCTTCCTCAAAAGGATCCGGGACAAGGTGGATGTGGCGCACCATGACATGGGGTTTCTCTACTCCCCATCCTGCGTGGCGGCGTGGAAGCTGACCGGCAACGAGCACGCGCGGGAAGCGGCGGTTCTGGCGGCGGACAATCTGATGGAACGTTTTCAGGAAAAGGGCGGATTCTTTCAGGCGTGGGGAGCGCTCGGGGCGAAGGAGAATTACCGCCTCATCATCGACTGCCTGTTGAACATGCCGCTGCTGTTCTGGGCAAGCGAAGTCACGGGAGATCCAGCCTATGGCGAGAAAGCCAGGATACACATTCAAAATGCTATGAAATACGTGATCCGGCCCGACCACTCCACTTATCATACTTACTTTTTTGACCCGGATACAGGAGAGCCCCAAAAGGGCGTGACCCATCAGGGCTACCGCGACGGCTCTGCCTGGGCAAGAGGACAGGCGTGGGGGATCTACGGCGCGGCGCTGAGCTATTCCAGGCTAAAGAATGCCGCGTACATAGACATTTTCGAGAAGCTGACGGACTTCTTTCTCACACATCTGCCCGAAGATCTGATCCCCTACTGGGATTTTGATTTCCAGGACGGCAGCGACGAGCCGAGAGACTCCTCCGCGGCGGCAGCGGCGGCATGCGGCATGCTGGAAATGGCAAGGCATCTGCCCGCGCAGAAAGCGGAGTACTACACAGGTATGGCGTCGCGCCTGGTCAGGGCACTGGCAGAGCACTGTGCAGTGCGCGGCGAGGAGTCCAACGGGCTGCTGCTGCATGGAACGTACGCAAAGAGCTCTCCTTATAATACATGTCCGAATCTTGGGGTGGATGAATGTACCTCATGGGGAGACTATTATTATATGGAGGCGCTGACCAGACTGACAACAGACTGGAATTCATACTGGTAAGACCGAGACTGCCCATGTCCCGCGGATCATATCAGATCCGCGGGACATGGGCAGTGCTATTATGGGCGGCCGTTCCCCGCCGCCGTCAGAACTTCGCAAACAGCATGATGTGAAATGCGTTGTCCTCGCAGTGACATCCGATGCTGCCGCCGATCTTATCCGAGAAAGCCCGCACACTCTGCATGCCAAGACCGTGGTTTTTCCCCCGCTGGCTCTTGGGAAGACCCGTTTCAGTGTCAAACACGATCTCTTTTTCGTATTCATTTACCATGTGGATCAGCAGATGATCCGCCTCGCAGCGGATCTTTACGTCGATCCGCTTTCTGCGTTTCGTGAAATCCTTCACGCAGTTAAATGCGTTGTCAAACAAATTGGCGACGACCATGGCAAATTCGTAGCTGTCGACCGGGATCTCCCGGGCAATGACGATATCGCGCTGCACTTCTATGGACAGTGAATACGCTTTTTCCATCATACAGCAGAGCATCGCGTTGGCGACCAAATTGCTGCAGTAGCGCGTCACCTTATTTTCGGCCGACACAGAGTTGATATGCTCCGTGACTTTTTTGATCTCATTGTATTCGCCCTGCTCGAGCATCGTGTCGATCATGCCCGAGTAATGGCGCATGTCATGCTGCAGGATCCGCAGGTTTTTCTCCGACTGCTCCACCAGATAGTACTGGTTCTCCAAATTCTTGATATAGGATTCAAAAAGCACATTCTGCCAGTAGATCTCCGTTCGCTGGGACTCGCTGGACACATACTGCAGCACGATCACATACGACACAAACATCACGATGATGAACATCACCACACCGGGAATGTTTGTGGGATAGTCGTCGAGCGTGTACGGAAAGAACGCAAGGCATGAAAATCCGCAGAAAAAAAATACAGGGATCAGACAGAGCTTCCACCAGCTATTCATCGCCTCCTTCTTCTGGATCTGCACCCAGATCTCCCGCAGCTTGACATACAGGAGGAACATGAGGACGATGTGAGTCAGGATGCAGCCGGCAGTGCAGAGCAACAGATTGCCCGTATAGATGTATATGATGGTCGCCATGATACTTCCGGCGATCACATAGTTGGAGGCGCTCAGCCCCACAAACAGCGCCTTGCTGTCGCGCTTTATGGATATGATCAGCCCGGTCATCTGTGTCATGACGATCTGATAGACCGTCACGATCAGATAGCACAGGCGGCTGTTCGGAAAAAGGTTCAGCTTCAGCACGTTCGGGGCTGTGATCGCAAAGAACATCGCAGTGCAGATCGCGGCAGTTTTTGGTTTTGAATAGCGCGGCGCGATAAAAAGATACATAAACAGCACCACGAAAATGTGACTGATCGTGTATGAAATATTTTTGTAATACATGTGAGTCTCCTGACAGTGCTGTTTAGCAGTATTTCCCGGGCGCATGAAACGCTTTCCCCGCAAAATCCTGATCTGTCGGTAGGTGGTCAGCCAGATCGGGCAGCACGTAAAGCTTTTATTTAAATGTTATTTTTTGAATGTTATCTTTTGAATGTCATCTTTTGAATGTCATCTACATCTTAGCACAAGTTTCCCGTTTGCGCTACAAACTTTCGACAAAACCTCTTGACAAAGGTACGAATTCATACTATAGTGTTTGGTATGATTTCGTACTTGGGGAGGTTTATATGAAGAAGGATCCGTCAAAAGAAAACACATCGGAAAAAAACACATCGAAAAATAACGCATTTGAAAAGCTCCACCGGATCAATTACCTTGGCGCTGAGATGGATGCGCTCTACCACCGGGCATCCCACAAGCTCGGCATATCCGACAGCGCGATGCGCGCCCTGTACACAGTCTATGACCACCAGGGAACCTGCCTGCTCAGCGACATATACAAGGAGTCCGGCATCAGCAAGCAGACTGTCAACTCGGCGATCCGAAAACTGGAGAACGACGATATCCTCTATCTCGAGCAGGAGACGGGCAGGGGAAAGAGAGTGCGCCTGACCGACAAGGGAAAAAGCTATGTGGATCAGAACGCAGCCCGCCTGTACGCCGCGGAGTGCGAGGTGTTCGCATCCTGGCGGGAGGAGGAGATCGACACATACATCCGCTTCATGGAAACGTTTAATGACATGTTCCGCGCGCAGGTGGAACGGATGTAGAGCTTGGGAGGGGATTATGAAAATACAGCTTTCAGATCATTTTTCATACAGCAGGCTCATGCGGTTCACGCTGCCATCGATCGGAACGATGGTCTTCACGTCGATCTACGGCGTGGTGGACGGCTTCTTCGTCTCGAATTTTGCCGGGAAGACGCCCTTTGCCGCAGTCAATCTCATCATGCCGTTTCTGATCATCATCGGCACCGTCGGCTATATGTTCGGTTCGGGCGGAACGGCAGTCGTCTCAAAAACATTTGGTGAGGGAGATCCGGCAAGGGCGAACAGATATTTCTCGCTCTTTATTTATTTCGCCGCGGCTCTGGGCGTAGTCTTTGCGACAGCGGGCATCGTTTTTATCCGTCCGATCTCCGTTCTGCTGGGCGCGGAGGGCGCGCTGCTCGAAAACTGCGTGGTCTATGCGCGGATCATATTGGCGGCGCTGCCGTTCTACATACTGCAGTTCATATTTCAGAGTTTCTTCGTAGCAGCCGAGAAGCCGCAGATCGGTTTTGTGGTGACGGTGCTGTCGGGTGTCACCAACATGGTGCTCGACGCAGTGCTCGTCATCCTCCTGCCGCAGGAGCACAAGCTTGCAGGCGCAGCCGTCGCCACCGCGATGAGCCAGGTGGTCGGCGGCGTGATCCCGCTCTTTTACTTTGCCCATAAAAACAGCAGCATCCTGCGGCTTGGCAGGACAGCGTTCGACGCGAAGATCATCTTAAAAGCCTGCGTGAACGGATCGTCCGAATTTATGAGCAGCGTCTCCATGAGTTTCGTCAGCATGCTCTACAATAAGCAGCTCTTAAAATACGCCGGGGAAAACGGTGTTGCCGCATACGGAGTGATGATGTATGTCAGCATGATCTTCTCGGCGGCATTCAACGGTTATACCATCGGGACCGCGCCAGTCATCGGCTATCACGACGGTGCGGGCGATCATGACGAGCTCAGGGGACTGCTGCGAAAAAGCCTCGCGCTCACAGGTACCTTCGCCGTGAGCATGGTCGCGGCGGCAGAACTGTTTGCCCTGCCGCTGGCGCAGATCTTTGTCGGCTACGATGCAGCGCTCACATCGCTCACCGTGTCGGGATTTCGGATCTTTGCACTGTCCTTTTTCTTCATGGGCTTTGCGATCTTTGGCTCCGGATTCTTTACGGCGCTCAATGACGGCATAACCTCCGCGGTGATCTCCTTTCTGCGGACGCTGGTATTCCAGATGGCGGCGATCCTGATATTGCCTGCGATCTGGGGGATCGAGGGCATCTGGATCTCCATCGTCGCCGCAGAGCTGATGGCAGTCGTGCTGACAGGGATATTCCTCGTGCTGAAACGGGAGAAGTATCATTATTCGTAAATTAGTACAGAAAAAACGTTTCCGCTCACGTGTTTATTCTGGAAATATGCGCGACACAGATTGCACAGGCTCCGGATTTCCTGTATAATGATACAATACGGATCGGGAACAGCTGACGCGTTTAGCAGCGATATCACGGACCGCTGATAAGCTGCCGCCGGCGCTCCGCCCGGAGAGCGTCCCGATCCCCATCAAAAGGAGTATCACCAATGGCAAAACAAAAAGAGGACAAGACCAGAAATAAAACAAACGCAATGCGCATATTAGATACGAAAAAAATACCATACAAGACATACACCTACGAGTGTGACGAGTTCATAGATGCCATTCAGATCGCGGACATGCTCAGCCTGCCGCACGAAAAAGTCTACAAAACCCTGGTCACACAGGGCGCCAGCAAGAACTATTTCGTGTTCGTCATACCCATAGCGGAGGAGCTCGACATGAAAAAGGCGGCAAGATCCGTCGGGGAAAAATCCGTTGCGATGCTCCACGTCAAGGACATCAACGCCGTCACAGGCTATATCCGGGGCGGCTGCACCGCGATCGGCATGAAAAAGCAGTATGCCACGCGCATCGACCAGAGTGCCCTGAACCTCGACAAGATCATCGTGAGCGGCGGAAAGCTCGGCATGCAGCTCGAACTCACACCGCAGGATCTGGCAGCAGCCTCCGGCGCAGCGTTCGCGGAGATCATTTTTGACTAAATTAACAAATTATTAAATAGAAAGGATAAAGGAACTACATAAAACAGCCCCGTGCTGCAGTGGCTCCTTCGTTACAGGACAACAAATATGAAAACGATCGACGTGTCAGAAATCACAAGAAACATTAGAGAAATGTGCATCGAAGCCAACCATTACCTCACATCCGACATGGAGTGCGCACTCAAAAATGCCGTGACCACGGAGAAAAGCCCGCTCGGAAAACAGATCCTAAGCCAGCTCCAGGACAACCTGCAGATTGCGGGTGACGACATGATCCCGATCTGTCAGGACACAGGGATGGCAGTCATTTTCATGGAGATCGGACAGGAGGTGCACTTCGAGGGCGGAAACCTCGAAGATGCGGTGAATGAAGGTGTCCGCCAGGGTTACGCCGACGGATTCCTGCGCAAATCCGTCGTAAAGGATCCACTGATCCGCGAAAACACCAGGGACAACACCCCCGCAGTCATCCACTATGAAATGACAACCGGAGACAGCGTAAAGATCACAGTCGCCCCCAAAGGCTTCGGGAGCGAGAACATGAGCCGCGTCTTCATGCTCAAACCCGCCGACGGCATCGAAGGTGTCAAGAATGCCATCCTCACAGCCGTAAAGGACGCAGGTCCCAACGCCTGTCCGCCCATGGTCGTCGGCGTCGGCGTCGGCGGAACCTTTGAGAAATGTGCGCTCCTGGCAAAGAAGGCGCTCACAAGACCGATCAATGAACATTCCGAAATTCCGTATGTGAGGGAGATGGAGGCGGAACTTTTAGAAAAGATCAACCGCACCGGCATAGGACCCGGCGGACTCGGCGGAACCACGACCGCGCTCGCTGTCAACATCAACACCTACCCGACGCACATCGCCGGACTGCCCGTAGCCATAAACATATGCTGCCATGTCAACCGCCATGCAGTGCGCACGCTCTGAGGCGCTCGTTCTTTTGACCGCATTGAGTACAGACCAAACTATTTTCCGCTCTAATACTGGCAGCAGCACTGCAAAATTTAATGGAGAGAATAAATAAACAGGAGAACGCAAATATGGACAGACACATCAAAGCCCCTACTGGCAGCAGCACTGCAAAATTAAATGGAGAAAATAAACAGGAGAAAACCAATATGGACAGACACATCAAAGCCCCCCTCACAGACGAGGACGCGGGATCTCTGAGATCAGGAGACTACGTATACATTACCGGAACCATCTACACCGCGCGCGACGCCGCGCACCTTCGCATGTGCGAAACTCTTGACAGGGCAGAACCTCTTCCTGTCGATATGGCAAACAATATCATCTATTATATGGGACCGTCTCCGGCAAGGGAGAACCGACCGATCGGCTCTGCCGGTCCCACGACAGCCAGCCGCATGGACAAATACGCGCCAAGGCTGCTGGACCTCGGCTTAAAGGGCATGATCGGAAAAGGAAAGCGCAGCGACGCCGTGAAAGAAGCGATCGTGCGCAACAAGGCAGTTTATTTCGCAGCCGTCGGCGGCGCCGGCGCCCTGTTATCCAGATCCATCACGGCATCAGAAGTCGTCGCCTATGACGACCTGGGCACAGAGGCGATCCGCAGGCTCGAAGTCGTCGATTTCCCCGTGATCGTCGTCATAGACGCCGAGGGAAACGACCTCTATGAGACCGCCGTGGAGGAATACAGGGAGGAACAGGGAGATCAGGCGGAAAATATAATCAGATAAAATGAACATGCTTCTCTTTAATGCGTACACGATTCTTTGTTTAACAGTCTGCAGACTGGTACATCTAAAACCTCTGAAAAATAGATCAGTTCAAAGTCAGGAACAACTCGATCGCCTGTTTCGATCCGGCTGACAGCCTTTTGATTCAGACTCAATCCGGCAAGCTGAAGTCTGGCGGCGAGCTGTTCCTGTGACAGATCGGCATGCTCCCTCAAATCGCGGATGATCGAGCCCGATATATTGCATTTTCCATTTGTATATTTATATAGTTTCATGCATACACCTCCTGGTAACATTGCACAAATAACAGTGAATACAGCGCTGGCTGTTTGCGTCAGGACAGCATTATATTCAGTCAACAATGCCAACATCCTGTCCTGACGCAGATAGCCGGTACTGCTTTTGCCCGTCTGTATATTGTTTGCGCAGATGAGCGTCTTGCTATCTGTATGGTTCACACTTCAATAGGAATGTCTGTCAATTTATAAATGGTTGTGGATTGTTAGTTACTGTTCACCCGTTATATGTTATCCCAAAGATGGATAACTTTATGTTGACATTAACACTAATTTGACGATATAATTATCCCAAAGATGACTAAAGTGGAGATGTGGGAAAAATTATGGAACGAATGATATCGAAGTACATTAAAAAAGCTCAGGGAGCGAAGATGAAAACAGAGCCTGAAAATGAAAAGCGACGGATGGTGTTAAGGATTACTTTGGCATGTATTGCCTTTGTTTATTTTGTGACAATGTATTATTGGGATAATCTGGTCATATTCCAGTCAGCGTATTACCGGCTGGAGTACCTGTTCCGGGGAAATCTGATGGATTTTTTGTTCGACTGGTCTCCTGTAGTGCCATACGGCGTACTTTCTCAGATGCTGTTCACTGTATGGGTTGTTCCGGTCAAGCTTCTGAGTCTGCTGTTTCGAACCTCGTTGGAGGACAGTATGGGCGCATACTTATGGTACAAGCTGCTCATTATCAGTATGTGGGGACTCTGTGTGAGGGAGACAAAAGAAATTGCGGTGACACTGAAAATGGATGACACCAGAATAAAGTGGATACAGATGTTCCTGTCCTCCACGCTCTATGTATTTCTTCCCGTCTTCCATCTTGGTCAGGTGGACGCCGTGTATCTGGTATTCATGCTGTGGGGATTACGCAAATATATAGAAGGAGATTACAGGAGATTTGTGTGTGCGTTTCTGCTGGCAAACCCTGTAAAATATTTATCCGTCTTTGTCTATGTACCCCTGATTCTATTAAAAGAAAAAAGAATACCGTACATCTTGCGCGACATCATGCTTGGACTTGTATTGATTCCCGTGGAGCTGATCGTCAAAAATATGACATCTATATTATGCTGGCTCGGAATCATAGGCATAGATCAGGTGAAAACGCCTTATACGCTGGCAGCGAGCCAGATCAGGGCGCTGCTGGTAAATGTTTGGGGAGCAGGACCAGACAATTTGGGAGCTTCCGTGGTTGTGATCGCATATGCGGCCATATGCATACTTGCATACTGCAACTGCTATCAGGACGAAAGGCGGGGGAAATTGTCTGTCTGGATCTGCTATTCCAGCCTGGCTGTCCTGGTTGCTTTCGGGATAATGAAGTGTTATTGGATCATTTTGCTGGTGCCGTTTATGGTTTTGCTCTTATTTATGGAAAGGCACAACACCAGGATCAACTTCATACTGGAGGCGTTTGCGCCGCTTTTGACTGTCAGCATATATGTCATCACGCAGTCACAAGTGTATGGAGGAAGACTGACTTTTGACTACCTGATTTTTTCCGCCAGCAGCTATCTGATGAACCGCCGTCAAAGTCACAGCACAAATGATATGATCCATTACATCAAAGATACATTCCAGTACCCGGGTGAGTATGAGTACGCGGTCTCGGCGTTGGCGGTTGTTTGTCTGGCTGGCTTTATGGTCGTCAACTTTCCATATCAGAAACAGAGAGATGAAGAGACTGTAAGAGTGACTGGAGCAGAAGAGCAAAAGTTGTGGTATCAATGGGGCTGCGTCAGAGTGGGGATCCTCATGATATGGTTTATCCTTAATTTTTGGTGTATATTCAAGTAGTGTTAAAAAGAGTGCCATCAAAGTAGTGCAAAACGTGCGCCAGAATGCTTGTACTTTAGCATTTTGTGCGCAAAAACTGTTGCTGTTTACGTTTTCACTACATAAAATTGCATCAGAATTAGTTGGGGCGTGAACAGTAACGTACTGTAACCAATATTTCGAAAATTAATAAAAAAGGGGTTGACAACGCTAGGGGTCTTATGTATAATGAATCATGCGTCGAGTGAGAAGGCGCACGATTTAAATATTGGTAGAGGATTTAATTCAGTACCGGGGAGAAGTACTCAAGAGGCTGAAGAGGCGCCCCTGCTAAGGGTGTAGGTCGGGTGACCGGCGCGAGGGTTCAAATCCCTTCTTCTCCGTTCATTTATTTTATAAATGAGGTTGTGGCTGGAAAGCCATGAGAAAAGTATCTTAGCAATATCAAGATTCTTTTTTTTCGCCTCGACAAGAAAATTAAAATAAATGTAAAAAAGTGTTGACATGAGATGAAAAAGATGTTAACATGAAATCCTACCGCGAAAAACGGTAGACAAGCAAAATAAAAAAGTTGCAAAAAGTTCTTGACAAACACTTTGAGAGATGATAAGATATCAGAGTTGCGTCAAACAAGAGCAACAAACAAGTACCTTGACAAATAAACAGTAATGCAACCCTGAAAATTCTAAAGAGAATGCATCAGTGATAAAAGCCTCATCATGAGGATCGAGTCACAAAAATGCAATAGAATTGTTCAGAGAACAAAACCTTTAAAAGTAAATGTGATGAAGATCACAACGGATGAAAGACAGAAAACACAGT
>ERZ808051.479-NODE-479-length-43991-cov-7.079474_pt1 | contig 43991 bp, 39 predicted proteins | sample MGYA00380199_ERZ808051 | MGnify/ENA primary metagenome ERZ808051 (study PRJEB31490, sample SAMN06133391) | mouse gut metagenome | isolation source: J11 | host: mice | place: China: Chengdu | collected 2015-05 ... | reverse complement strand
ATGTTTTTTTCCACACCTGCAGAGAATGTTATCTTTTTTTAATGTACTGCTCGAACAGGGGTATCTGAATAGTAACGATGATACGTATTTCCTTTTTGTATTTAACAACCATCATGAATAGCTGCGGTGTATATGCGGCATCCGTTGTGGGAATCAGCAGCAAATTCGATGTATTTGCCATGCTTTCCGCCACTTCCATGGCCAGTGCCCTGGCTGCTATCACCGCTCAAAACATGGGGGCGGATAAACCGGAGCGGGCCAGAAGATCTCTCTGGTACGGCTTGAGCTTCGCACTCTTTGTTTCGGCGTTGTTCTGGGTCTGGGCCCAGGTAAGTCCTCAGTCCATGATCCGCGTTTTCTCTGACGATCCTGGTGTCATAGCTGCCGGTATTCCATTCTTTCGTTCCTGCAGCTACGATTATATTCTGGTGACCTTTGTTTTCTGTCTGAACGGCTATTTAAATGGCCGCCAAAAAACTCTGTGGACCATGATAAGCAGCTGTGCAGGCACCCTGCTTCTTCGGATTCCCATGGTTTACCTGTTCGGAAGGTATTTCCCGGACAATTTGGGACGGCTTGGCATGATCGCTCCCATTGTATCTGGTATTATGGCTTTTTATACGCTTATCTATGTTTTATATGAGGGAAAAACATATGGAAAACAACGAACTGTTTCATATCGGTGAAGTGTCCAGGCTGTTTCACATCAGCGTCAGCATCCTGCGCCATTATGAAAAAATCGGTCTGGTGCGACCGGAATATAAAGACCCGGACACCGGATACCGCTATTACAGTGCCAGACAATTTGAATGTCTTAACACAATCCGATATCTGCGTGCCCTGGACATGCCTTTGGAAGAAATTGCAAAATTCTTGAAAAACAGAAATATTGAGCAGATTCAGTCCATGCTGCAGCACCAAAAGGAACAGGTACTCCTGCGCCAGCAGGAACTTCTTCTGATTCAAAGAAAAATCGAAAACCGTTTAAACCAGCTGAACGACGCCCTCACCTCCGTTTTGGATTCCATCACCCTGGAAACAAAACCTTCAAGGCGGCTTGCCCTCATCAAAAAAGACCTGATACCCAAATCTTATCTGGATCTGGAGTACTCCATCCGGGAACTGGAACAGGAGGAAGAAATGTCCATGGCCTTCCTGGGAAAGGTGGGAATCGGTCTTTCCCGGGAGCGGCTGCTGGAAAGGAGGTTCAAGCCCTATGAGATCGTATTTATTATCCTGGATGATGAGGACCATTTCAAAGGTAAAACTCTTGTTCTTCCCAAGGAGACCTGTGTCACTGTAAAATTCCAGGGAAGCCATGAAAATGCGGCAAAGTATTACGAAAAGCTTATACAGTATATTGAAAAAGAAAAACTTTTCATCTGCGGCTTTTCCAAAGAGATCACTATGATTGATTACGGGCTCACCGACGATGTGTCAAGATTTGTAACAGAAATCCAGATTCCTGTTTCAGGGAACCCGGATTAAAACTCAAATTTCTTTTTCTTTGGCTGGAAACTCCGGTGTTTATAGTCCATCAGGATACCGGAAATTTCCGCCAGCTTTCGCTTCGATGCTTCCGAAATCAGTCGATCCGTCTCCTCTTCCGTAAGCCGCCTCCCGGCAAATTCCCCAAATAAACGCTTAAAACAGTCTGGCTTTCCCAGGTTCCCGGCCAATACCTCGTAAAGATGTTCCTGCAAAAAATCCTCATAGGCCTTTTTCGCATCTTCCCAGAGCCCATGGGGATACCAGAGACGGTACATGGCAATCTCCGCAGCCGCTGTCACCGGTTCTTCCGCTTTTTCATAGACAAACAGCTTATCGTATCGTTCAAACCGCAGCTTTCTGTCTGTAAAGCAGTATCGGTATTTCTGCCCTGTGCCATGGATATTGGAGACGGTGATTCTCGCAGGAGTGTTCTCCACCGCCTCATCATAATATACCGGGAATACCAGTCTGGCCGCTTCCCGCTCGCCTCCGTTTCCGTCAGGCAAAAAATAATGGACGGTAATGCGCTCGCCAAGCTCCGTCACAAAGTCCCGGAGGGCAGATTTTTCGTCCGCATTCATATGAATGAAAATTTCTCTGACATTTCGGCATCCGTTCAAAATGCCGCCTCCAATTTCCATGGTTTCTGCATATATATGAATAGCCCGCAGATGTTCGCAGTTATAAAATCCATACCTGCCGATTCTTTTAAGTGTTCTCGGAAGATACACTTCCTTCACAGGGCTCCCTGCAAAGCACCGATCTCCAATTTCTGTGACACAAGCTCCTCCAAGGGACTCCGGAACGATGCAGACGGCGCCCGGTGACAGGATTTCTGTCACACAGGCGCCTCCATTTTTTTCTGTAAATATAAATTTTGTTTCCATGTCCGCCTCATTTCCCAGCTAAATGTAACTGTTCAGTGTCTTCACAGTTACGTACAAAAACCCATTTAAAATCGACTCCGCCGATGGGATTTTTGCTTCCTGATTCAGGTATTCTTACGGTCCGTGCAGCAAATGCACAGACCTGCCGAACAGTTATGCCAGAATTTTCTTCCCGTCTGCATATTATTGCATCAGCCTGTCCAGCTTCCGCATTCCGCTGAAACGGTAGTAGTAAACAAGGAAAGCCACAGACGTAATGCCCCAGCTTAAAGGATAGCTGGTAAGGGTTGTGTAAAGACCCGGGCTTATGGCCCCAGCCACGAGAATCCAGAGCACTCTCAGGACGCAGGTGCCAAAGCAGATCAGAAGCATCGGCACAAAGGCATCGCCGATTCCGCGCAGTGTACAGGAATACACGTTAACCGCCACATAGAGAATCCAGAATGGGGTCACAAAGTTAATAATATTCAGGCTGAGCTGCACTACCTCCGGGTCACTGGTAAACAGAATACTGAGGGGTCTTCCAAGGCCCATAATGAGCCCGCCCAGGCCCAGGGTCAGCAATATGGTCATAACCAGACCCACATTATTTCCCCTTTTCAGCCGTTCAAGCTTTCTGGCGCCGAAGTTTTGCCCGGCAAAGGTTGTAATTGCAATACCCATGGCATCCATGGTCATCCAGAACAGACCATCTACTTTTCCGTAAACAGCCCAGGCTGCGATGGTATTGGTTCCGAAGCTGTTGACGTTGGCCTGAATCACGATGTTGGAAATGGAATACATCATGGACTGGATTCCTGCCGGAAGTCCGATTTTAATGACCTTTCTTAACATCAGCCTGTCCAGATGGAGAAGCCTGAACTCAAACCGGAAAGACTCTGTGGACTTCATTAAAGTTACCATAACCAGAACTGCTGAAAGAAGCTGGGATAAAATTGTGGCGAATGCCGCCCCCATAACCTCCAGCTTAAGCGCAACAACGAACAGCAAATCCAATACAATATTTGTCAGACAGCTGGCAATCAGGAAAAACAGCGGCCTTTTGGAATCACCCACCGCACGTAAAATAGACGCACCCATATTATAGACCAGGTTTCCGATGACACCCAGGAAATAAATCCTTAAATACGTCACCGAATAGTCCCGGATCTCTTCCGGAGCGCCCATGGCGGCAATGGCAGCCGGAGCAAACACCTCGCCAATGACCATGAGAAATACGCCTCCGGCCAATGCCAGACAAAAGGATGTATGAACCGATTTTTTTACCTGCTCCTCCTGTCCTGCCCCATAATACTGGGAAACTACAACGGAAGCGCCCGAGGACACTCCCACGAAGAATCCCACCAGCAGATTAATCAGGGTTCCCGTAGTCCCCCCCACCGCCGACAGGGCTTCTTTTCCCACGAATTTTCCCACAATCATTGCGTCTGCTGTGTTATAAAGCTGCTGGAAAAAGGTTCCAAACAAAATCGGAAAGAAGAATAACAAAAGCTGCTGCCAGATCACACCCTCTGTAATTCCATTATATTGTCCTACTTCTCTTTTCTCTTGCGACATGTCCCTCACCTGTAAGATATCATATGATGTTGGTTTCGTAATATTACAGAGTAACAGTTCAGCCATGCGAAGATTTAGAGCGAAAAAAGCGTTGAATACTTGTTTTCATAAGCATTTTTCACTCTGAATCTTCATAGGGCGGACGCCCGGCGCTTCCTGTCCGCGGTACGCGGACAAGAAGATGCATGGCTGAACTGTTACATTACAGAAGCGTTTTTCTCAGTTCCTCTCCGCTCTTTGCAGACATATATGCCGGCGGAATATCAAGAATCGTTTTACAGCCGCTCATGCCTTCCTGCTTCATACGGTATGCGGCCCTTGCACAGGCCACAATCACGGAAGAGGTAAATTCCGGATTGGAATCCAGTTTCAGACTGTATTCGATCACATGGGTATTTTCCAGACTCCATCCGGTTTTTCCACTGCGAATGACAAAACCTCCATGGGGCAGGGATGCATGGTCACGCTTCATCTCTTCTTCTGTAATAAAATGTACAGTTGTATCATAATCGGAAAAATAATTGGGCATAGTTACGATCTCATGCTCTATTTTTGCTTTATCTGCGCCTTCCTCTGCAACAACAAAGCATTCCCTTGTGTGTTTCTGTCTTGTGGTCAGTTCTGGTGTTTTACCGCTTCTGATGGCCTCAAGGGCGCTTTCCACCGGAATCGTGTACTGCCTTGCATCCTTTACCCCTTCAATCCGGCGAATGGCATCGGAATGGCCCTGGCTTACGCCCTTGCCCCAGAAGGTATAATCACTGCCGCATGGAAGTACTGCGTTCCCATAGACACGGTTTAAGGAAAACATTCCCGGATCCCAGCCTGCTGAGATCACGGCAACATGGCCGGACTCCTTCGCGGATTTGTCCACGTTTGCAAAGTGTTCCGGAATCTTTGCATGAGTGTCGAAGCTGTCTACCACGTTAAAATATTTTGCGTATTCCGGAGTCTGAGCCGGAAGGTCTGTGGCGCTGCCGCCGCAGAGAATCAATACATCCACTTTATCTGTAAAATTCCCGGCCTCTTGTGCCGGGTACACTCCAACGCCCTCTGTGAGGATTTTCACGCTGTCGGGATTTCGTCTTGTAAATACTGCCGCCAGTTCCATATCCGGATTCTGCTTCAAAGCACACTCAATACCACGGCCAAGATTTCCATATCCCATAATTCCTGCTCTGATCGTCATAAACTTGTCTCCTCCATTCTGCAATCTGAGTACTCAGTATACGCCCATTTTAGCAATACCTCTGTTCCATGTCAATTCTTTATTTTTCACGTCCAAGAAACCAGAAAGCAACAACAGCAGTCACAAATTCGGATACCGTTACCGCCAGCCAGATACCATTGACCCCAAGGAAAACCGGCAGCACAAAAACCAGAATGCTGTTTAGCACCACGCCTCTTAAAAGCGTCACCATCAAAGACAATCCGGGCTTTACCACCGCCTGGAAGCAGGTACCGCACATAATGTTAAAGTCGCTGGCAATGAAGCTTAAAAAATACAGCCGTATGGCCACCACAGCCATGGAAAGAATCTCTTCCGTGGGTTCCAAAAACAGATACGACAGGGGGACAGGGAATAAAAGTCCTATGGCCGTAAAAACACATCCTGCCCCCAAAGCAGCCCGGATCCCTAAGCTTCTTCCCTGACAGACCCGCTCTTTTTCTCCTGCTCCGTAATTGGCGGAAAGAAGAGGCTGGACTGCCTGGGAAATTCCATTTGAAATGGAAATTACCACCAGCGATATGTTGCTGATGATACTGTACACCACCACGCCGATATCCCCCACATAGGCCAGAAGCTGAAGGTTGAAAACCAGCATTACAAAACCGTTGGACACCTCCAGAATAAAGCTGGCCAGGCCGTTTTTTAAAATTTCCAAAGCTTTTTTTAACTCTGCCTGCCTGACTGGAATCAGGTGATTATCCGGGGAGAAAAAATGGCTCGCCAGGATCAGCACAGTAAGAGTTGTCCCCGTGGCCGTTGCCAGAGCTGCTCCTCCCATCCCCCAGTCCATCAGGTAAATATAGATATAATCCAGAATCACATTGGTAACGCCGCCGCTTATTACCCCTGCCATGGCAAGCCTCGGTGAGCCGTCATTTCTCACAAATGCCTGTAAAAAGGTAGAGGCCACAAAACATGGCGACGCATAGACAAGCACCTTTCCATAGGGAACGGCATAGGGCCGCATGGCATCCGTTACCCCCAGGAAATCAAGAAGCGGTGTAAAAAGCAGGCTGCACAGGGATATGGAAAGAATTGCAAACAGGGCTGCCATTAAAAGCGCAGTAGTGAAGTACCTGCGGGCCTCCTGCTCCTTTCCTCTTCCTCTGGAAAATCCAAACAGTACGCTGCCGCCAATTCCGCACATCATTCCAAACCCGTAATATGCAGTGTAAAGAGGGAGCAGAATATTCAAAGCTGCAATCCCTTCTGCGCCGATTCCGCGGCCAATCATCATGGTGTCTGCCAAAATATAAATGGAGGTGACAAGGGTAGCACTCACCGAAGGCACCAGATAGTTTAAAAAAACCTTGCGGACCGGACTTTTTAATAAATCAATCTGTTTCATAATCTCCTCAATATAAGGGTAACAGTTCAGCCTTGCGAAGATTCCGGGTAAAAAAAGCGTTGAAAACTTGTTTTCATAAGCGTTTTTTACCCGAAATCTTCATAAGGCGGGCGCCGCAAGCTTCTTGTCCGCGGCACGCGGGCAAGAAGATGCAAGGCTGAACTGTTACCAATACGTGGTCAAAAAAACTCAGGGCTGAATTGTCACATATAAGGCAGCCAGGAATCCTCTGGCTGCCCGTAACTTTACAGACTTTGCGGCTGGTAATTACATTACATTAAAGTTTGTATCTTTGTATCCGGCAATAGTATCTGCCATTTCTGTTCCATATTCACCGGCAAAGTCCTTTAATACGCGAGCTCCGATTTCCATCCCGGACGCACCGAAAATTGTCGTCGCCACTTCATGGAAAGCCCAGTAAGCGTGAGCACAATGGTATTCAAAAGGCCGGATTCCTTCTGGATTTTTCTCCAGCTTCGTCTCAGGGCTAAGGCCTGAGTTTCGAATGGTCTGGATACAATAATCATGGTCATGAAGCGTCTGGGGCACCTCATAAACAATCTCCGGGTTGAAACCACGACAGATAGATGCGTCCAGAACGCTGCAATAGGCAAGTCCCGCATCCTTTAACCCCATTTTTGTAAACTGGTAATGCCAGGGGCAGACATGGATATGCATTTCATAGTCCGGTGCAACACTTGTCACGTCCACCTGGTTTACAATTCCAAGCTCTTTGGCCTCTTCTGTATTGAGCCATTCGCTGTAACGGCAGTAGTTCTCATAGTTCAGCTCTTTTCCGTCCCGGATTGCCCTCTGGGCCATACGGCGGCCCCTCTGGCCCCCATAATATCTTGTTCCATGGATGAAAGCCTCTTTCCCGCGTTCACCAAAGGCCTCTGTCAGATAAACATAATATTTCGCTACGATAAAAGTGTGTGTCATTTCACTGAATCCCATACGTATTCCCCTTTCTTACTTAAATTCCCTGCCGCAGTATCCGCTGCGCTTTCCTGCGGGCAATGCGGCAAACGCGAAAACTTTCTGAACTATTACAATTCTTCCAAAATATCAGACAGCTCTGCAAACTGAGACAGTGTCAACGCCTCTCCGCGAATGGATTGCGGCAATCCCATTTTTTCGATGGCCGCCGCCACCTGCTCCTTGGAATAAGGCAGCTCCGGTGAATTACCAAGTCCGTTCTGAAGCGTCTTCCGTCTCTGGTTAAAAGAAGCGCGGATAATTTTAAACATCAGCTCCGGATTTTTTACCCGGACAGGCATTTCTCTGTGCCTGGTAAGCCGGATCACCGCAGACCCCACCCCTGGCCTTGGAATAAAGCAGTTCGGCGGTACATTGGCTACGATTTCCGGTCTGGCATAATACTGGACGGCCAGGGACAGAGCCCCATAGTCCTTGGAGCCGGGGCCCTCCTGCATCCGGTCTGCCACTTCCTTCTGAACCATGACTGTAATATTATCAATGGGAACGCTGCTCTCAAACAATCCCATGATAATAGGCGTGGTAATATAATATGGAAGATTCGCCACCACCTTAATGGGATGTCCGCCATTATACTGTTCCGTCAGGGATTTTATGTCAACCTTTAAGATATCTTCATTGATGACAGTAACGTTTGTATATTCCTCTAAAGTCTCTTCCAGAATAGGAATCAGGTTTTTATCAATCTCCACTGCAATCACCTGTCTGGCATGCTCTGCCAGAAACTGGGTCATAGTTCCAATTCCGGGACCAATTTCCAGAACACAATCCTCTTTTGTAATCCCGGCAGCCGTAATAATTTTTTCCAGCACATGGGTATCAATAAGAAAATTCTGCCCGAATTTTTTCTGGAACACAAATTCATATTTTTGAATAATTTCTATGGTGTTTTTGGGATTTCCCAAACATTTTTTCATATAATTCTTCTCTCTATCTGCTTATGGGCAGCAGCTGCGGGAGCACAAAGTGCGAAGCGGCTGGCTTTCATTCCTGGCAGCGCCTGCACGGACAGCCATAAATGGACCATGCCCATGTCTACGAAATATGGTAGCCCATGGAAGGAAAAAAGTCAACCAACAGCAAAATATTTTTCCGCCCCATTAGGCAAACAGGGGAATTTATGGTATAATGTCGCCAGACATTATACCTGCGCCGATTCGCGGCCGTCCAAAGGGCGGATATTTCTTCTGCGAATCGTGTGCATCCTGCGGAGCATAGCATGTCGAAGACATGGTATAATGTCGCCAGACATTATACCTGCGCCGATTCGCGGCCGTCCAAAGGACGGACATTTCTTCTGCGAATCGTGTGCATCCGCCGGAGGCACCATGTCCGCTTGCGGACATGGTATAATGTCGCCAGACATTCGGTTCCCCCCGAATGATAAGATACAGAAAGGGAAAAGGAGGGATTTTATGAATTACGAAGGCCAGATCTGCCGCAGTCCCATGGAACGGTCTTCCTATATGCTGCCCGTGGCAGTAGGCTGCTCTTATAATCGATGCAGATTCTGCAATTTATTCAAGCATTTGCAATACCGGGAGCTTCCCATATCCCAAATTGAAGACGAGCTGCTTCGCGTTCAAAATCTGGGGGGAAATCCCCGGCAGGTTTTTTTAGGGGACGGCAATGCTTTCGGCTTAAAAACAGACCGTCTCCTGGCCATTTTAGACCTGGTACACAAATATTTCCCCAACTGTCAGTCTGTGAATATGGATGCCACCGTTACCAACATCCGGTTAAAAAGTGATAATGAGCTGAGTGCCCTTTTCGACGCAGGTGTCCGCCATCTGTATCTCGGTATTGAAAGCGGACTGGATGATGTATTAAAGCAGATGGAAAAGGACCATTCTCTGGAACAGGCCTATACACAGATTGCCCGTCTGCAAAATGCCGGAATGATTTATGATGCCCATTTTATGACAGGAATTGCAGGAAGGGGACGGGGGCTTGAAAATGCAGAAGCCACTGCCGAGTTCTTTAACCGGACAAACCCCCGGCATGTGATCAATTTCTCTCTGTTTTTATCCCGCCGGACCCCCCTGTACCGTGATATTCAGGAAAAGAGCTTTCTTCCTGCTGATGAACTGGAAAATTTAAGGGAGGAACACCGGCTTTTAACGCTTCTTGAGGATGGCCCCATTTTATATGACGGGTTCCACGATTTTGTGGAATTCCGGGTGCGCGGCACACTTCCGGGTGACAAACCAAAAATGCTCCAAAAATTGGAATCGGCCATCGAACAGTACAAGGACAAACCCCCTCTCTATGCTTTTTTCGAAAATCCGTAAAGCTCCCTGGCATTTTCTGTGGTAAGTCGGATGATCTCCTCCGGCTCCATATTTTTTATCTCTGCCATGGCCTGCACCACATACGGGAGGTTTAAGGAGGAATTTCGTTTTCCCCGGTTGGGAGCCGGAGCAAGATAGGGGCAGTCGGTCTCCAGCACCAGTCTGGATATGGGCGCGTATTCCACTACCTCTCTTAATTTCTTCGCATTTTTAAAGGTCAGAACGCCGCCGATTCCCAGATAATATCCCATGTTCAAATATTCTCTGGCCATTTCCACGCCATAAGAAAAACAGTGAATGACTCCTCTGGTGACACCGTTATGTTCTGACTTCATGATATCTAAGGTGTCTTTAGCCGCATCCCGGCTGTGAATAATCACCGGGAGCCCTGTCTCCCCGGACAAGGCAAGCTGCCTTACAAACCATTTTTTCTGTATCTCTTTCTCCGGCTGATCCCAATAATAGTCAAGGCCTATCTCCCCTACGGCCACGATTTTTTCATTGGTCAAAGCTTTTTTTAGCCACTCCATATGGTCTTCTGTAAGTTCGGCTGTCTCATTAGGATGTACGCCCAGTGCTCCATAGATGAAAGTATGGGCCTGCGTCAGTTCCAGTGTTGTCTTACAGGATAAAATACTGGCGCCTACATTGATTACACAGCCAATTCCACTTTCTTTCAGACGGCCAATCAACTCTTCTCTGTCATCATCAAATGCCTCATCATCATAATGGGCATGGGTATCAAAAATGTATTCCATGAATCACAACTCCTGCTCCGTATAAAATCAGTAAATGGAATGGATAAAAGAAATATGGAAAATATCCCAGATTCCTTCCCCGTTCCCCATTGTAGCGGTTAAGGAAGAACAATGCCGCACATGCGGTGCCCCCATAGAAAACGCCTTCTGCCAGCGCCAGAGTCGCCGCCCCCGCGATCGTCCGTTTCTCAGGACAGTTCCGGAACCAGTACATGGCCAGAATAAACAGTATCCCGGCGGCTCCGTAATCGGCCCGAAAAATTTCTGCAAGGGCCATCCCGGCGGCAGCCATGAAAACGGCGGAAGCAGGAACCGAAGTTATGAGAACAGCAGACGGATCATTTTCAGAAGAGGCATCCGTCTTTTGGTATACAGAAAGCCCCTTCAGACATAAAAGGGCAATGGCCAGCAGCACCAGTGTATTCTGTGCTCTTATCCAGAAAATCTTTCCCGAAACCACCAGATTAAAGGGAATCTCCGAAATCACCGCAAGTCCCAGAACCCGCAAAAAATAGGCTGTCTGGTTTCTTGTATGCAAAAACCCCTGTACCAGCAGAAAACCATAGAGAGGAAAAGCCATCCGCCCCACAAGGCGCATGGCTATCCCCACTTTGCTCCAGACAGGGTCCGTTCCATAACCATACATATAAATCCAGGCTACGGCCATATGGTCTATGGTCATGGTCCCCATCGCAATCATTTTCAAATCCGCAGACGTGAAATGCGTTTTCAATTTAGCACACCTCAGAACCGGTTTTCACATCTCTTTCCGGAGTCATCAGGGACAGATTTCCCTCATCATCCTCAGCGCAGAGAATCATTCCCTCAGAAACGATTCCTGCCAGGGTTGCAGGTTTTAAATTGGTTACCACCATGACTTTTTTTCCCACCATCTGGTCCGGCTTGTACCAGGCTTTAATTCCGCTTACAATCTGTTTTACCTCAGAGCCTATTTTAACCTGGGAGCAGAGAAGTTTTTTAGATTTTTTTACTTCTTCGCATTTTATGATTTTTCCGATCCGGAACTGGAGCTTTGCGAAATCCTCATAAGTGATTTCCGGCTTCTTTTCCACGTCAACCACTTTCTCCTCTTCTTCCTTCTTCTCTTCCTCTCCACTGCTCTTTGCAAGAGCGGCTCCCATGGCTTCCACCTTTTCCAGAACCTCATTGACATCCATACGTGCAAAGAGAATCTCCGGCTTCTCCGTCACCTTATTTCCATTGGGATACAGGCCAAACTGTCCCATTTCCTCCAAATTCCGCTTGGAGGTATTCAACTGTGCCAGAATTTTCCCGGAAGTCTTTGGCATAAAGGAGGCAAGCAGAGAAGCTCCGATGGTGATGGACTCCGTCAGGTTATAAAGTACCGTGGCCAGACGGTCCTTCTTTTCCTCATCTTTTGCAAGGGCCCAGGGTGTGGTTTCATCAATGTATTTATTGCTGCGGCGGAAAATTCCAAAGATTTCCGTGATAGCATCTGCCACGCGAAGCTTATTCATCTTATCGTCGGTTTTCTTTACGGCTTCTAAAACGGTATTCTTTAAATCCGCGTCTACATCTTCGCAGATTCCCTTATTTTCCACAATACCGCCAAAATATTTATTGGTCATGGAAACAGTGCGGTTTACCAGGTTTCCGAGAATATTGGCAAGATCGGAATTCATGCGCTCTACCATCAGTTCCCAGGAAATTACACCATCGTTTTCAAAGGGCATCTCATGAAGTACAAAATAACGGACTGCATCCACGCCAAAGAAATCCACCAGCGTATCGGCATAGAGGACATTCCCCTTGGATTTACTCATCTTTCCGTCTCCCTGTAAAAGCCATGGATGGCCAAACACCTGCTTGGGAAGCGGAAGATCAAGAGCCATGAGGAAAATGGGCCAGTAAATGGTATGGAAGCGGATAATATCCTTTCCAATCAGGTGCAGATCAGCGGGCCAGTGCTTTTTAAACATTTCACTATGATTCCCGTCACAGTCATATCCGATTCCGGTAATATAATTGGTCAGAGCATCCAGCCACACATAGGTTACATGCCTTGGGTCAAAGTCAACGGGAATTCCCCACTTAAAGGATGTTCTGGAAACGCAGAGATCCTGGAGCCCCGGAAGCAGGAAATTGTTCATCATCTCATTTTTTCTGGAAACTGGCTGAATAAATTCTGGATGTTCGTTAATATGGTCAATCAGCCTCTGAGCGTATTTACTCATACGGAAAAAGTAGGCTTCCTCTTTTGCCGGCTGTACAGGACCTCCGCAATCCGGGCATTTTCCATCCACCACCTGAGATGCAGTCCAGAAGGACTCACAGGGAGTACAGTAAAGTCCCTCATAATTGCCCTTATAAATATCGCCCTGATCATAGAGTTTTTTAAAGATTTTCTGCACCTGCTTTTCATGGTACTCATCGGTGGTACGGATAAATTTATCATAAGATGTATCCATCAAATCCCAGATACCCTTAATTTCTCCGGCCACATGATCCACAAACTCCTTCGGGGTGATTCCGGCTTCGGCCGCTTTCAGCTCAATTTTCTGGCCATGTTCATCGGTTCCGGTCTGGAAATATACATCGTATCCCTGCTCTCTTTTATAGCGGGCAATGGCATCGGCCAGAACAATCTCATATGTGTTGCCGATATGCGGCTTACCGGATGTATACGCAATGGCTGTGGAAATGTAATATGGTTTTTTACAGTTCTTGCACATGTTTTTCCTCCTTTTAATACAAAAAAAGCCCGTCTTTTACTTAAAGACGAGTTCCCCCCGTGTTACCACTTTAATTTGGCGATCCTTCACAGGATCTCCCTCACCGGCTGCTGCCCTTTTTCAGGGATTACAGTCTGACGCGCTAACGGGCGCTTCCGGCACAGCTTAAACTTCCCATTCAGAGAAATCCGTCCGGGTTCTTCAGCTGCACAGCTCCGGGACCATCTTCTGTAAGGCTTCGGCTCCCCGCTCTCACCATCCGGGGTCTCTTTCAGCTTCCCTCTTACCTACTCTTCCCTTCCATGCCTTTTTCTATAATTATGCTCCTAGTCTATCCTCTTCGGAAACTTTTGTCAAGAGGTCTCCTTCTGTTTTTCATGTTGTTAGTAGCAGTTCAGGTTATCTGAACGGTTACATTATCTGTAATAGCGGTATATCTTCAGGCTGAAACTCATATATTGGCGGTATATGGCCGCCGTCCGGATACCGCCGGCACTGATCTTAGGGAGGCAGATTTATGAATTATTTTAACAGAAAAAAGGCCGCCGTCTGTGCTGCCCTCATGGGACTCACCATTTTTCTTTCCGCCTGCGGATATGAGCGCATCGGAATTTCAAAATTCCAGGGGGAAACCGGAGAATTCTATTCCTCTGGATCCGTGGATACAGCCCCGGAGTCCGGCGCAAAATCCCAAACATCTCCGACTGCAGACCCCCTTACCGATGTACAAAAGGAGTTTGAGGAATTCTGCCGGACTGTATTTTGTGAGGAAATGTCAGAAGCCAGTACTCTGGATATGCATTATACCCTCCTCCATCCGGAAGTCTATGGGATCGAAGCAAAGGAGACATCCCTCGGCTCTTATAACCTGACAGAAATGATAAAAGACAATGATTCCATCCGGGATTTAAAAACCCGCCTTATGGCCTTTGACCGTGGTCTCCTTACTGCCGCGCAGACCCTTGTGTATGATACTCTCCTTACCATTCTGGATACCTCTCTGATGGCAGAAGGACTGGAACTTTATGAGCAGCCCCTGGCTCCTACCATCGGCGTCCAGGCACAGCTTCCCATTTTGCTTGCGGAATATTCCTTCCATTCCTTAACGGACGTGGAGGATTATCTGGCCCTTTTGTCCCAGATAGATTCCTATTATGGCCAGATTCTTACCTTTGAAAATCAGAAAGCCGATGCCGGCCTCGGTCCCTCCGATGCCTCTATTGACCAGATTCTTACTTCTTGTAAAAGCTACCTCATTGACCCGGAAAATAACTTTCTCACAGAAACTTTTTATACCCGGCTGGAGGCTCTTTCGGAAACCGTTCCCCTCACGGATGACCAGCGGGCGGACTTAGATGCCCGTCACCGCGCGGCCATAAAGGAGCACTTCATCCCTGCCTATGAATCCCTGATCTCCGGAATTTCCGCCCTTAAAGGGCGCGGTCTCAATGAGGGCGGCCTCTCCGGTTTTAAGGATGGGAAACGATATTACGAATACCTTGTAAAAAGCGGCCCTGGTGTTTCTTATTCTGTCCCGGAGTTAAAGGCAGCGCTGTCCAGACAAATGGAAAAAGATTATGAGGCCATCGGTAAAATTCTTTCCGAAAATCCATCTCTGGATTTAGAGCATGCCTCTTTTTCCCTGTCCGACCCGGAAGAAATTCTCTCCGACCTGAAATCACAGATGGCCTCTGATTTTCCGTCATTATCCGAATGTGGATATGAAGTTCGCTATGTCCCTTCTTATCTGGAATCTTCCTTAAGCCCTGCTTTTTACCTGACTGCTCCGCTTGATGATGTAAACCAGAATGTGATTTATATTAATAATGGCTTTTCAGACAGCACTGACAGCCTGTACACTACTCTGGCCCATGAGGGCTTTCCCGGACATTTATATCAGACCGTTTATAACCGTACCCATGCGGCCAACCCCCTGATGTCCATCTTAAGCTGCTCCGGGGCCAACGAGGGCTGGGCCACCTATGTAGAAAACTATGCCTGTACCTTTGACAACGGACTCCCAAAGGCTGTCGGCGAATACCGGGCCCACATCCGGTCTTTTTCCCTGTGTGTCCACGGACTTTTAGACATCGGCATCAACTATGATGGCTGGACCAAGGAACAGGCAAAGGAATTTATCACCGCCTGCTTCCGGGCAGACGATGATACGGTCAATGAGTTGTGGCAGGTGATGATTGACAATCCTGCCAACTATCTGGAGTACTGCGGTGGATATGTAGAGTACATGGAAATCCGTGAGCAGGCAGAAGTTGCCCTGGGGAAAGATTTCTCCCCGATGGAATTTCACACGCTGCTTCTGGAGCTGGGCCCGGTTCCCTTTTCCGTTACCAGGGAATTTGTCTCCCGGTGGATTTCTCAAAAGGCTGCTTGAATATCTTCTTCCTGGCCTTTATAATAACGATAGAGGGCGAAAGGTATCTGGGATCCTTTATGATACCGCGGATTGCCCTGCACCAAAAGCTCCTGTCTGGAGTAAACGGATGCGGCCTGCAACCGGAGCAGAGCAACGGATTGCCCTGTGCAAAATGCCCCTGTCCGGTGTTTTTACGGGTACGGAACGATTACAAAAAAGCTTATGAGGAGGTATCACCATGAACGAAGTAATGAATGCAATTTTAACAAGGAGAAGCATCCGCAAATTTACGGACGCTCCAATTCCAAAGGAGATTTTAAAAGATATTTTAGACGCTGCACTCCATGCCCCCAGCGGCAAGGGCATGCAGACCTGGCAGTTCACAATGATTACCAACAAAGACATGATTTCCAGACTCATTGAGGCCATTGGAAAAGAACTGGGCCGTGACGGATATGATATGTATCATCCCACTGCGATTCTCATGACATCAAATATCACAAATGGTACCTGGAGCAGAGAAGATAACGCCTGTGCTCTGGAAAATGCCTTTCTGGCTGCCCACTCCCACGGTGTCGGATCCGTATGGATTAATCAGATGCTGGAAATCTGTGATGCGCCGGCCATCCGTGCTCTTTTGGATGAGCTGGGAGTTCCCGCCGGGCATACCGTATACGGAATAGCCGCCCTTGGATATGCGGCCCCCGACGCTCCCGTAAGACCAATGGAGCGGATTGGAAAGGTGGTTTATGTAGAGTAAAGAAGAACCCCTCAACTGTATTGCAATACGGTTGGGGGATTCGTTATTGTCCACATGGATTTATGTAAAAAGCGTATCCGGGAACCAGAAAAAATTTAATGTAAATTTTATTGTATGGACAGGTATTTTTTTGTATAATTTAAGTGTGGCAGGAGTAGGTTATATCGCACCTTTTGCCATAGTTCTTAAGAAATGGAGGTGGTAAGGTGTCGGACGATATAAAACAGACACGGGAGGTTAAAGCAAAGCGTACCACGAAAAACAGTGTATTTTTAGATCTTTTCCAAGATAAAAAGAATTTACTTAAACTGTATAAAACATTGCACCCTGAGGATACGGAAACGACAGAGGATGCGCTGGACATCATAACGATAAATAATGTTCTGACAGACAATCTCTATAATGACTTAGGCATTATGGTGGGTAATGATAAATTGCTTTTGCTCTTAGAAGCTCAATCTTCATGGACAGTAAATATTTTAATCAGAATATTGTTGTATTTGGCGCAGAGTTATCATGAATATTTTGAGCGAACCAGTCAGAGCTTATATAAAAGCAAGAGAGTAAAAATGCCAAAGCCTGAATTATACGTAATATACACAGGAAACGAAGGCAAAAAACCCGATACAATATTTTTATCGCAGGAGTTTTTTGATGGTACAGATATTGATATTGAGATAAAAGCCAAAGTAATATATGAAAGCGATAAGGACAATATAATCAATGAGTACATTGTTTTTTGTAAGGTTTTTAACAAGCAGATAAAAGAACATGGAATGACAAAACGGGCGGTTACAGAAACAATCCGTATTTGCAAGGACAGGAACATTTTGAAGCAGTATCTAAGCAGTAAAGAGGTGGAGGTAGTAACGATTATGATGAGTTTATTTGATGATGAGCAGATTATGAGAACTTATACAAAAGATATTGAGAAGGAGACGGAAAGAAAAGCAGCCGAAAAAATGATAAAAATGGGAAAATTATCACTGGAAGAAATTGGGCTGTGTGTGCCGGCTTTATCGTTTGATGAGCTAAAAGAACTTGAAATCGAGGTTATGCAGGAGAATGCCGGTAATACGCTATCCTTTCCATGCCAGGGAAATATTTACACACAAAAATAGAACTGGGAATTGCATTGACAACATTTCCAGTTCTATTTGGATACCCTCAACTCTTTATGCACAACTCTTCAACTTCCTCATGAGTCAATCCAGTATCTTCCACAATTTCGTCAACAGGTCTGTTCCGTTTAAGAAGTTTTTGCGATATTTTTTTTCGGCATTATACAATGCCTGTGCCTCATCATGCCTTGCTTTTGCACCGAGCCTTTCTTTCTCGCGAAATTCTGATGAAGCTGTAATCGTATAATCAGCATTAATCGCCGACTCATAATTGGCACCTCCATCTCTTTAATCTTCTCCAATTCCTCTTCCGTTTCCGCCTTGAACAGCAAAAGCCACAACAATAACATATCATCCTCATCCACATCATCCGGCAGTTTGGAAGCTCAAAGAAATGAAATCCCATCTTATCCGACAGCAGTGTATGGCGCTTGCTTTGAAGTGGTATCCCAAGCTTCCTCCTGGCATCGTTTCCCTTAAATCTTATCGTTTCCTCTATAAATAGTACACCATACCTGATAACTGATTCCCATAAAGATTTTTGCGACCTAGCTCTGACAAACAAACTTATTTGATGACTATCCTTAATGGAATCTTTCAGCTCGTAGTCCTGTTTCTCCGCCTCCTCTTGGTTCTCTGCGAATTCTGTTATCTCGCATTTTCCTGAAAAGCGGTTCATTTTTCTCCTTCATCCCCCGCCGACTCCACACACCATGTTACTGTGACCTTCGGCCGTATGGACATCTCCTGCCAATCCGCATCAGGATTACAGGCACCGGACAGGCCAAACGAGTAGCTGCCAGGTTCCAGAGACAGGCTGAGAGAGGCCTCACCATCCGCTGACAACGGCTGCTCATTTCCCCGGTCATCCACAAGGGCCAGATACATCCCACACACATCACTTCCCGAAAAATCCCTGTCCTCCATAACCGAAAGTTCCCCCAGTTCACTGAGATATGCGGATACTGTGATTTCAACTGGTTCCCGGGTCTGTATCGTCAGCTTGTCGCTTTCTTTTGAGAAATCATATTCCCCCTCCCGATTATGAAAAAGCAGCGTCGCTCCTTCCTCCACGCATCCTTTTCCGTACCTCATGGCCTCCGTCCCATCAATCAGGCCACAGGGGTCAATAAAAAAGTCAAACGGGGATCCTTCTGCTTCGGCAGCAATGGGGTATTTTACTGATATGGCAGACTCTTCTGTCATGGTCCGGGAACTGATATCCCCTTTTTCTTTTGGTACGTCATGGAAGTCCCCATCATCCTTTTTTTTCGCTGTGGAAGGGGTTGCAACATTCAGGCCGTTCTCAACAGAAGGGACTGTGGCATCCGAATCTGTCTTCATAAAGGAGGCAGCGCTGCTCTCATCTATCGTCCCGGAAATCAAAGTGTCATCTGACACCGCTGCCGCCCCTGTTGAAAAAATAAGCGACAATATCACAACCGCTGCCATACCTTTCAACTCTGTTTTTCTATTTCTTCTTCCCATATCCGACCCTTTCCTACCGATAGTTTCACTGCATCCTTCACAATCCCCGATCAGTATTCTGCTATCTGTATCATAACCGGCTTCCCGGTTTCCCGATACAGCCATACAACGGAGCTCATATCCCCATAATACCCGTCGCTCACAGCGATTGCACGATCCAGGTCAGCGGAATCGTCGTAAATCCCCCAGCCGGCCGCTTTATATTCCTCCACGATCCTGCGATATCTTTCCAGCAGATGCGGACGCATGGAGGCAAGCGTAGCCTCCATTAACGGATGAGGCCGCCACAAAAGTACCACTTCCCCGCTCTCTTCCCGAAACATGCAAAGCACTCTTTCTATCTTATCCAGCATAGCCTCGCCGCTTTGCAGAATAGCGCTTACGGTAGTATTATAAAAAATGACCTTCTTTCGGCCTCCGGCCTCTTTTTGGATCAGCGTTTTCCAATAGTCCGGAATCGGAAAATCCTCCCCTCTCAGGCCTCGCACCCGATCAAACTTGGGAGAACCCAGTCCCAGGACCTTTTTCTCCCAATAGGAACACAGGTACTCGCCTGTATATTTTGTCAGCACATTTACATAAACCTGGCGCATGGCTTCTGACTGCACAACCACATGGTCTGCGTTCACTACGCCGGGAGCCGTGCAAAAATGCTCCATCGCCTGAACTGCCGCCTCATCAGACGGGTCAATCTCATCCTGAACAAAATATGGGATATAGACCAGCTCGTCTGTGTACTTTTTTAAATTTTCAGAATAAAAAAACGGAGACACACTGGTTACATAATTTTTATCATCATAAGGATTGTGAATGAAAATCATATCCGGATGACAGGCCTCAAAATCATAGGCATTGTATGGTATAACCGGAACGGAATCGGGAAATAAATCCGCTTCATAATGCATCTCCCCAAAAGAGCCGTCCGGATTTCTGTCGTAATAAGGAATGGGGATCACCAGGGCAGTACAGCATGGAGCTTCCGCAGCTGCCTTCCACACAGATTCCAGGGAATCCCACATGGACGCTTTATAAGGAAGAAACACTGCTTCCTGTTCCGTGGTAATGTCCTGAATCAGACTGTCAACCGTCTTTATGAGCTGTTTTTGCAGTTTCTTTTTAAGCTGTGCCACATCCACCAGAGCTCCGGACGAAAGCTCTACATAAAGCTGATAGACAAGCTCACAGTATTCTTCCAGGTATCGGACAACTCTCGTCCCCTCCCCTTCTGCTGTTTCCACCAATGTGCCCATACAAATTGCGCTTTGCTGGCACTTCTCCAAAAGTTTCTGCGCGTTCCCGAACTTTTTCTCTTTTATCAGCCCGGCGATTTCTCCATGTGCTTCCCCAAGCAGTGTTATGGTTTCCAGGCATTGTTTTTTCTGATACAGTCTCATCTCATATCCTCCAGCATTTCCCGGTACATGTCCGTCAGATTTTTGTCCGGTTTCCAGCCCAGCCGCATGAGCTTTTCTCCGGACAGCTTAAGTCCCGTGTCCGCTGCGTATCCATAACGGTTATCCGGCGGTATCTCCGTATGTACTCTGATCCGTCCTTCCGCCACCTGTGATGCCACCAGCCGGGCCATCTGCCGGATAGTCATAGTGTTTTCCTCGTTTACTACATTATAAGCCTCCCCGTCCTTCCCCTGTTTCAGGATTGTCAGGATACCGGAAACCACATCGTCAATCCCGCAATAATTCCCCATGGAATTTCCTTCCGTATGGAGGACAATATCCTCACCGGCCTTCACCGCACGGGCAAACTGGGAAAAGACACGGTTATCCGTGGAAGGCACTCCCCTGCCAAAGGTCTGGGAAAGCCTGGCGATTTTTACCGGAACACCATATTCTTTAAAATAGCTGTAACAGAGATTTTCCGCCATTCGCTTCCCCAGCGGATAGCAGCTCCTGGCAGACAGAAGCTCCACTTTTCCGGCGCCTGCCGTATCTTCCGCCGCACGGTGTCCGTCAGAACAGTCAGTCTCCCCGTAAACTTCCATACTGGAAAGATAGACCATACTTTTTATCTGATAACGTCTGGCCAGCTCCAGTACATTTTGAGTTCCGTTCACAATACTTTGAATCACTTCCACGGGATGGGAAACCATCTCCCTGGAATCAGTAACGGAGGCACAGTGGAGGATGTAATCAATCTGATCTGCCTTCTCGTAAAAATATCCCGGAAAATTGCAGTCGCGCAGATCTGCCTGAATCACATATACACGTTCTCCCGGTTTTCCAGGATTACGGCTCAAGGCAACGATTTTCAAATAACCATCATTGTCCAGCAGTCTTTTTTTCAGCATGGAACCAATATAACCGGATGCACCGGTGATGAGGTAAATAGGCATATTCTCCTCCTGCATATATTCTCGGGAGCCTTTTGTATCCGGCTTTACGAGAATACTTTACTACTTTATGAGCTTAGCTCGTTTCACCATCTTCGTCACTTCGAATCTGTCCGCATCAATAAACTCTTTCACAAATTCCGTCTGCGGACTCCTGCAGATATCTTCCGGAGAGTCTGCCTGCTCGATCCTCCCATGATTCATCACAATAACCATCGATGCAACTTCCATGGCCTCCTCCTGATCATGGGTCACAAAAATACTGGTTATTCCTACCTGTTCAATCATTTGTTTTAACCAGGTCCGTAGTTCTCTCCGCACTTTCGCATCAATAGCGGCAAATGGTTCATCCAGTAAAAGCAGTTGTGGATTTGAAGCCAGTGCACGGGCAAAAGCCACCCTCTGACACTGTCCGCCTGATAATTGGTGAGGATAACGCTTTCCGAAATCCTGCATGGAGATTAATTCCAACAATTCCTCCACCCGTTCCTTTATCTCTCCTTTGCTTTTCTTCTGTACTTTCAGTCCAAAAGCAATATTATCTGCCACTGTCATATAGCGGAACAATGCATAATTCTGGAAGACAAATCCAATTCCACGTTTACTTCCCGGCAAATGATTTACCTTTACATTATTTATTATAATATCTCCAGAGTCAGGCACATCAAGTCCGGCAATCATCCTCAGTATAGTAGTTTTTCCGCTCCCGCTAGGTCCCAGAAGCGCCGCCAGCTGACCCTTTTCCACCCCAAAGCTTACATCTTTGGATGCCTGAAATCCGTCAAAGGTCTTATTCACATGTTTCATTTCAATATACATGGTCACTTTTCCCTCTGTCTACTTTCTTTTCCATTCCACCAGATTTCTGATAATCAGGATCACCACCGCCATAATAACCAATATGGAGGATACCGCAAACGCTGCCATTGTCTGAAATTCATTGTAAAGAATCTCTACATGAAGTGGAAGTGTATTGGTCTTCCCCCGCAAATGTCCGGAAATCACCGATACAGCACCGAATTCCCCCATCGCCCTGGCCGCACACAAAATGCCCCCATATAACAATGCCCACTTAATATGCGGAAATGTAATTGTCCGAAAAATAGTAAAACCTCCGGCCCCCATTAATGCCGCAGCTTCTTCTTCCTCTTTGCCCTGTGCGTTCAGCACTGGAAACAGTTCCCGAAAAACAAAAGGAAATGTGACAAATATGGTCGCCAGAATCACGCCCGGAACCGCAAATACAATTTTTATGTTATGGGCTTTCAAAAAATCTCCCAGCCATCCTACATTTCCAAATGTCAATATAAAAATCAATCCTGCAATCACCGGTGAAATTGAAAAAGGAATATCAATCAGAGCTGCCAGAACCTGCTTGCCCCGAAAATAAAATTTGCTCAGCAAATACGCGGCAAATACTCCAAATATCGTATTTATGGCCACTGCTGAAATCATGGCAGCTACCGTAAGCCAGAATGCCTTAACCGTATATACATCCAGAATTGCTGCCCTATATGCCTCCCATCCCTCTCTCAGCGCATTCACCGCAACCACACACAGAGGCAGAACCAGCATCACTGCCAGAAACAGAATGCTTATGGCGATCAGCCCATATCTTACCCACCGGTTCCCTTTGTTTTTATGAGGCTCTCTTACTTTTTGTATCGCGTAAATTCCATCCCCAACGATATCCCGCTCATACGTCATATGCTGCCTTTTTTTCAACATATTCTTTCTTCCTTTCCCACCCTTTTCACCATTAACCTTTGCTGAATCTCTGCATATAAATCTGAATCGAATTGATTATCAGCATCAGCAAAAAAGACAGCAGCAACAGAAGAAAGGCAATTGCAGTGGCTTCTTCATATTTATATTGCTCCAGCTTCATCATAATCAAAAGAGGGGCAATCTGGGTTTTGTAGGGAATGTTCCCGGCGATAAATACCACGCTCCCATATTCCCCGATCCCCCTGGCAAAAGCCAAGCCGAAACCGGCAAGCAACGCTGGAAAGACCTCGGGCAGTATTACGTGGAAAAAAGTACACGTCGGCGACGCCCCCAGCATGACCGACGCTTCCTCGTATTGCCTATCCAGCTTTTCCAAAACCGGCTGTACTGATCTTACTACAAAAGGAATACCCACAAATACCATCGCAATCGTGATACCGATATGAGTATACGCGATTTTAATCCCCAGCCTCGCAAATACACTCCCAATCCAGCCTTTATCTGAGTAAAGATAAGTCAGCGCAATACCAGCCACAGATGTAGGTAAAGCAAATGGAAGCTCAATCAGGCCATCCATCAGTCGTTTACCCGGAAAATCATAACGTACCAGAACCCATACGAGGATCATGCCAAACAGGGCATTTACCAAAGCTGCGATAAAAGCGCAGGAGAAACTGACCCGGTATCCGGAGATGACCTGGCGTGACATGATGATCTTAACAAATTCCTGAAAGCCCAATTTGCCGGTATTAAGAAAAAGGGAAGCCAGAGGAATCAAAACCAGAAAGCTGAGCATCGTCAATGTAACCCTCAGACATAGGCCAAACCCTGGAATTACCCTGACTCCTTTTTTATTCTTTATTTTTACAATCTGCTGTTCCATTGTATTGACATCCTTTTCTATTTTCCCTCAGAGTATATCTGGTCAAAAACCGCACCGTCCTGAAAGTACGTCTCATAAGCCTTATCCCATCCTCCAAAATCATCTATGGTGACAAGGTTCATATCCAGTTGGAACTGCTCTGAAAACTCCTGCAGAATATCTTTCTTTAACGGACGGTAATAATTCTTCCCTGCCAGTCTCTGAGCCTCATCACTATACAAATATTCCAGATAAGCCGCTGCCAGCTCTGTTGTTTCGTGTTCTTTTGCATTTTTATCAACCACAGCCACTGACGGCTGAGCCAGAATGCTGACACTGGGCGTTACCATCTCATACTGATCCGGATATTCCTTCATGACCAGGTATGCCTCATTTTCCCATGCGATCAGCACATCTCCCTGTCCATTTTCTACAAACGTATTGGTCGCCCCTCTGGCGCCTGAATCCAGGACCTGTACATTCCCATAAAGCTTTGCCATAGCTTCCCTTGTTTTTTCTTCCGCTCCCCCATTCTGTTCCTGCCAGTAGGCCCATGCCGCAAGAAAATTCCAGCACGCGCCGCCGGATGTCTTTGGATTTGGCGTAATCACCTCAATTCCCTCCTTCACAAGGTCATCCCAGTCGCGGATATGTTTCTCATTCCCTCTCCGAACCAAAAAAACAATTGTGGAGGTATAGGGGGAGCTGTCTCCATCAAATTCTTCCATCCATCCGCTGTCAATCAACCCTGCGTTCTCAATCGCCGTAATATCATGAGCAAGGGCAAGCGTTACCACATCCGCTTCATTTCCCTCGATGACAGAACGTGCCTGGGAACCAGAGCCGCCATGTGACTGGACAATATGGAGTTCTTCTACATGATGTTCATTCCAATACTGGCAAAAAAGCTCATTATATTGGGAATAAAATTCCCGTGTCGGATCATAGGATACGTTTAATAATTCTATCTCTTTTTGGGCATCTGACCCAGAATTTGATCTTTCACCACATCCTGATATTCCAAATAGTATGACCATAATCATTACCGCTGTCATAAAAGATGTATGCACCGCTTTCTTCATTCGCTGACTCTGTCCTTTCCGCCTCCTGACCCAATTCAGGTTTTTATCCATAACACGCTCTGCTATTTTAAAAGTCTATTTCACCCACAATTTTGTCAACAATCACTTCCAGAGACTCTTTTTCTGTATAAACTGTCAGCTCTGGCTTCTCTGGTATTTCATACGGGCTGTCTATACCTGTAAAATTCACCAGGCTGCCCTCCCTGGCTTTCTCATAAAGCCCTTTGGTGTCTCTTCGTTTACACTCTTCCAAAGAAGTATCCACAAAAATTTCAAAAAAAGCATCACCTATAATCTCTCGCGCGTTTCTCCGGTCACTGGAAAACGGAGAAATCGCCGCCACAAGGACAATCAAACCAGCATCGTTCATTAATCGGGCTGTCTCCGCGATACGACGTATGTTCTCCACCCGATCCCTTTCTGAAAAGCCGAGATCACGGTTCAGCCCCATTCTGACATTATCACCGTCCAACAGTATGGTATGTTTTCCCCAAGATGTCAGCAATTTTTCCAATGCGTTCGCTATGGTGGATTTCCCCGCCCCGGAAAGCCCGGTAAACCAAATGGTGAGTGGCTTCTGATTCAGCTGTTTTGCCCTGAATTCCCTCGTTATATCCAGATTTTGCCATGCCAGGTTATCCGAACGCCTCAGTGGATGGCGAACCACCCCACAGGCAGCAGTCATATTGGTAACCCTGTTTATTAAAATAAAACGGCCGAGTTCCGGGCAATTTTCAAAGGAATCCAAAACAATTTTTTCAGAAAGACTGATATCGCAATTTAAAATATCATTTTTACGTCCATATTTCGGAGGAATTTTCTCTCCCGTATTTACATCTGTCCGGTAATGCATATCTAATATGGTGGCCACTGTTGTCTTTGTTCCCAATTTTAAAAAATAGCTTCTCCCCTCAACCAGTTCCGTATCATCCATCCATAAAAGGTCTGCTCTGAAAAGACGGCAAACCGGTGTTTTTTCTCCTTTTGTCAAAACACACCCACGGGAAACATCTACCTCCCGGTCCAGAACCACAGTCACTGCCTGCCCGGCCACTCCTTCCTGTACGGTACGCCCGGCTTCCAGCATCAGCTGTACGATTGCAGACTCACCGCTTGGCAATATTGTCAGCTTCTCTCCAACACACAAATTTCCCTGGGCAATCTGTCCCTGAAATCCCCGGAAATCCGCATCAGGGCGGCTTACTCTCTGTACCGGCATCACAAAGATGTTCCCTCTTTTCACAGTAACATTGATGTCTTCCAGATATGTTAAAAGCGGCTTGCCCTGATACCACGGCATTTGAGGAGAATGGGAAGTAATATTATCCCCTTCCGTGGCCGACACCGGCATAATAATCAGACCGTTACTTGGAAAATCCAGCATCAGCTTTTCAATATCATACGCAATTTCCCGGAACGCTTTTTCCGCATATCCGACCAGATCCATCTTATTGACAGCAAAAACAAAATAGCGGATCCCCATTAGTGCACAGATGCGTACATGACGCCGGGTCTGGACTGACAGTCCCCTGGATGCATCCACTAAAATTACAGCCAGCTCCGCAAAGGAAGCCCCCACCGCCATGTTTCGTGTATATTCCTCATGCCCGGGAGTGTCCGCCACAATAAAACTTCGTTTTTCTGTGTTAAAATACCGATATGCCACATCAATCGTGATCCCTTGTTCCCTTTCCGCCATAAGCCCGTCTAAAAGCAGAGAATAATCGATTTCTCCGGCGCGTCTTCCAACCTTGCTGTCTAAAATCAGTGTGTTTTCCTGATCGGCATAAATCAGCTTCGCATCATAAAGCATGTGTCCGATCAGCGTAGATTTTCCATCATCCACACTGCCACAGGTAATAAATTTCAGTAATCCGCTCATCTCAAAAATAGCCCTCCCGCTTGCGACGTTCCATACTGCCGGAACCTGCATCTTTGTCGATCACACGACTTGTCCGTTCGGAAGATACCGCCCCAAGCGTCTCCTCCACGATTGCTTCCAGAGTATCTGCTTCCGACTCCACTGCTCCCGTCAGCGGATAGCAGCCCAGAGTACGAAACCGTACTTTTTTCATTTGTGGCTTTTCCCCCGGTTCCAACCGCATTCGCTCATCATCCACCATAATAGTTGCCCCATCCCGGTACACCACAGGGCGTTCTTTCGCAAAATACAGAGGTACAATCTCAATCCGTTCCCGGCAGATATACTGCCAGATATCCTTTTCCGTCCAGTTGGAAAGCGGAAACACACGCATACTCTCCCCCTTGTGAAGAGCAGTATTGTAAAGATTCCACATTTCCGGACGCTGATTTTTTGGATCCCAGGCATGTGTTTCATTTCGAAATGAAAAAATACGTTCTTTCGCCCGGGATTTTTCTTCGTCACGGCGTCCGCCTCCGAAGGCAGCTGTAAATCCATATTGATCCAGGGCCTGCTTTAACGCCTGGGTCTTCATAATATCCGTATAGGCACTGCCATGGTCAAAAGGATTAATTCCCTGCCGCAGGCCATCCTGGTTCGTATAAACCAGCATTTCAATTCCCTTTTCCCGGACGATTCTGTTGCGAAAAGCGATCATCTCTTTAAATTTCCATGTAGTATCAATATGTAAAAATGGAAACGGCGGCTTTTCCGGATAAAACGCCTTCTGTGCCAGGTGGAGCATTACGGAACTGTCTTTCCCGATGGAATACAGCATGACCGGCTTTTCACATTCCGCAGCCACCTCCCGAAGGATATAGATAGATTCAGCCTCTAATCTGTCCAAATGTGTTAATTCGTTCATCGTTTTCTCCTAAAATATTCTGTATTCTCCTCTAAAAATCCTTGTCAGTCCATATACTTTATTCTTAAGCATAGAATTCTTCTTATGCTTTTTTTGCATCAAATATTTCCCTCTGCGTCAAGTACAACTCTGAAATAATCTATCGTCCTCTTCAGACCATCCTCAAGCATAATATGCGGCTCCCATCCCAGTTCCTTTTTTGCCAGATCAATCACAGGCTTCCTCTGAGTAGGATCATCCATCGGCAATGGCCGATAAGCAATCTTTGATTTACTGCCTGTCAGCTCAATCACTTTTTCTGCCAGCTCCAGCATTGTATATTCCACTGGGTTTCCCAGATTGACCGGCCCCGTAAACTCACTTCTGCTGCTCATCATGCGGCACATGCCTTCCACCAGATCATCTACATAGCAGAAACTCCTGGTTTGTTTTCCGTCCCCATATACTGTGATATCCTCTCCCTTTAATGCCTGTAAAATAAAATTGGAAACCACACGTCCGTCATAGGGATCCATATTCGGCCCATATGTATTAAAAATACGGAGCACCTTAATTACCAGATTGTGCTGCCGGTGATAATCGAAAAAAAGTGTCTCCGCCATGCGTTTTCCTTCATCGTAGCAAGAACGAATCCCAATTGGATTCACACACCCCCGGTAAGCTTCCGGCTGCGGATGTACCTCAGGATCCCCATATATTTCACTGGTGCTGGCCTGAAGAATGCAGGCATGAACTCTCTTTGCAAGGCCAAGCATATTCATTGCTCCCAACACAGAAGTCTTTGCTGTTTTGATCGGATTATACTGATAATGCGGAGGACTGGCCGGGCAGGCCAGATTGTAAATCTGGTCAACTTCTACGTACAACGGCTCCGTCACATCATGGCGGATAAATTCAAAATGCGGATTACTTAATAAATGGCGGATATTCTCTTTTTTACCTGTAAACAAATTATCTGCACAAATGACATCATTGCCTTCCCGAACCAAACGGTCACATAAATGAGAGCCTAAAAACCCGGCCCCACCAGTTACCAAAATTCGCTTCACGTGGTTGTTCCTCCTTCTGCTGCCAGACAGGGGGCAACTCCAATCTGGTAATAGTCCAATCCATATTTAGCCAGATTTTTTGCATTGTATTGATTTCTTCCATCGAAAATCACCGGGGCTTTCAGCCTTTCCCTGATTTCATAAAAATCGGGACTTCTGAATTCCTTCCATTCTGTGACCAACACCAGCGCATCTGCTCCCTTTAGGGCGTCATATTTGCTTTCACAATAGTCTATCTTTTCGTTACCCTTCAAATAACATTTCTTTGCTTCTGCCATTGCCTTCGGATCATAAGCCTGAATCCTTGCTCCAAGCTCTGTCAAGGCATTAATAATGGTAATGGCAGGGGACTCCCTCATATCATCCGTATCCGGTTTAAAGGCAAGTCCCCATACCGCCAGTATTTTCCCAGATAAATCTTCACCCAGCCGCTCTTTAATTTTCTTTACCAGAGCCTGCTTTTGAGCCCCATTGATATCTTCTACGGCTGTCAGTAGTTTTGCTTCATATCCATATCTCCCCGCTGTCTGAATCAACGCTCTCACGTCCTTTGGGAAACAACTTCCGCCATACCCACAGCCTGGATAAATAAACGAATAACCAATCCTCCTGTCACTTCCGATTCCCTGTCGGACCTTATTGACATCCGCCCCTACCCGTTCACAGATATTGGAAATTTCATTCATAAAAGAGATTTTCGTTGCAAGCATGGAATTTGCCGCGTATTTTGTCATTTCTGCACTGGCAACATCCATCACAATAAAATTTTCTGTATTCATGAAATACGGCTTATACAATTCACGCATAACCTCTTCGGCATCGGCGTTATCCACTCCAATCACAATCCGATCCGGCTTCATGCAGTCCGAGACGGCGCTTCCCTCTTTCAAAAACTCTGGGTTGGAAATTACATCAAACTTCAATGCACTGTTCCTTTTGTCAAGCTCTTCCTGTATCCTTTCGCGTACCTTGCCCGCCGTTCCAACCGGAACCGTTGACTTGTCCACCACATACATATGGTACTCCATATATGCTCCGATGCTGCCAGCTACATTCAGAACGTAATTCAAATCAGCACTTCCATCCTCCCCCATGGGCGTTCCTACTGCAATAAAGCAAATATTGCAAACCGACAATGCATCCTGTATCTTCGTAGTAAAGTGCAGATGTCCCTGCTCCTGGTTATTAATAACCATCTCGGATAATCCTGGTTCATAAATTGGTATTATTCCGTTTTTCAGATTTTCGATTTTCTGCTCATCAATGTCCACACACCAAACCGCGTTTCCCATATTCGCAAAGCAGGTTCCGGTCACCAATCCAACATAGCCCGTTCCAATCACTGCGATTCTCATATCGTATCCTCCATTTTTTATCCAAATATAATGTCCACATAGAAGTACCTTGTGCTGCTTCAGATAACGTAACTATGCATTCAATTCCCTGAGCCTTTCGTAAATATCCCCTCCCGCGTTTCCTTTTGGACGGCAATCCTGTATTTTCAAAGTTTCCAGCTCTATTTGATGTTCGTACAGGAAATTACAAAAGTCTTTACAGTCAAATAATTTTTCCTCCACAAATATGAAAGATTCCCCTTTCTCACAATGCTCCCTGTAAAACCATTCCCAAGACCTTTTCTTTATAAACTCTCTTTGCCCCTGTTCATTCACAGTTACTGAAAAATGGATCAGCTTTTTCGTATCCGGATCATAAACATGCCAGAGCCGGTCTTTCGTTGTAGCAAAGCATATTGTCCCTTCTATCAGGACAGGCGGAGCAATGATCCTCCTCCATTGGGAAGGGCGCTTTGAACGATCGGTCAGGGTTTCATCTAATATCCCGATTTCTTTAACCGTTCCGTTCTCCGTATCGATGGAATACGCATGAGCCGCCGTACCAGAGAACAAGTACAGATTCTTCCTCAAAAGCAATGGCGGATAAAAATTCCCCGGATTCCTCCCGTTATCTAAAACTGTCAGCGTGTCCGTTTCACCCTTATGGATATCCCATGCAGCCACATCGTAGTTGTCCCTGGAAGGCAGCCAGTACCTTCCTTCTGAAAAACAAATCCCATTAAATCCCCTTATATCTGTTTTCAGCTCACAAAACTCCGTTTCATCTGTACTCAAATTCAGCTTTAAAACGCCATTTGTACAACAGCATGGAAAAACTGCTATATTCCCTTCCTGCATACCGATTCCCAGATAGGGACCGTTCTGAAGCTTTCTTTTTCGCTCAATCTGTTCTACCCATTCCGTCAGATAAGACAGTTCCAACGTATGGATATTTAATTTGACAATTGCCGGATAATAATGCCCGATCAGATATACAAAGTCCCCATGAACAAAGCTTGTCCAAAATTTACATAGCTCTTCCGACTCCATAATCCCCCCGTCTAATGGAATGGTCTGAATCTCCTTCGTTTCACAATCATATACCGCAATGTCATCAGCCAGACTGGGTGACAGAAAAATCTTTCCTTCCGCCTTTACCAGAGCTTTATAGAATGCCTTTTGTTTTGTCAAACGATCCGGGAAAAATGTAAGGAGTTCTGCTTCCTTTTTTCCTTTTTCTAAAAAATATAGGCCCTCCCCATCCACACTGGAAAATACAATTCCGTTCTCAATGGGAAGAATCTCACCAAAACTTATCGATTCAATCATAGTTCACCTCTGGTTAATACCATATCCCTTTCAGTGACCTTCCGATTCTTTTTTCAAGAGCTGTCACACTTTTTTCATAAAGCCCATATGTCCCCTTCCAGATATCCTCATATTCATCAAAATTAAAAGGCTCAGTTGTAATTTCAAGTACCTTTTTTCGTATCTCTTCGATTTGTAAATACAACAAAGCATCATTGACCGACATTCTTAAACGGTTCAGCGCATTGCTGACATAAGCTCCGCCCAAGCTCTTAAAAACACTGTCTCCTCTGTTCTCGTGCGGAAAATCACCATATGTAATTCTATCTTCCTCGGGCAAGCCAATAAAAGCCTGAATCTCATCCATCTGTTTTGATGTATTTTGCAGCAGTTTCTCTGTCAAGACAATTTTAATCTGCGACTGCGGATAAAAGCGCTCATACATCCGGATAAAATCTATATATATAAATCTCCTGTAATTTGCCTCAATGTATTCCTGCATTAATTCCGGACATATTCTTCCATGTTTTTGGATTAAAAGAAGATCCCATTCCCCAACTCCCCTCATGGACATTTTAAAAGCAGATTTTAACGCTTCCACTGGATTTCTCACCAAAAATAGAATTTTTAAATCCCCCCCGAAATACTGATATACCGAAGCGGCGAAAGGCGGATAAGCCGGTTCAATTCCTCCCACAAACGCATGCAAATTCTCGCCATTCACGTCTGGATAGCTTTGCCTAAATTTTTCATGACTACCTTCTGTAACTGACATTGAAAAAAACGTTTCTTTCACTTGTGGAAGAAATATATTTTTATTCAGTCGCAATGCCTCATGCAGACTCGTTGTAGCACATTTGTGAAATCCCGCACATAAAAAATCTAAATGAATTTTCTCCGTACTTTCAAAGATTTTCTTCTGTTTCGCATTCAAAAGCGGAATCAGTTCAATCTGCTCATCCAGAACAAACGGAGCGATCTGCTGATATAGCTGTCCCCGTATATCCTCCTTTTCTACTACCACCAAGAATACGGTATCTGATAAATTCATTGTTTCTATCATGTTTATCGGATAAACAGCCTTACTATTAAAAAAACCATTATCAAAGCACGCCTTCGGCTCTATATGGAATTCATTTTCCAACATGCTTTTCGTTTCTTTGCCCCAAAAACCCATCGGAAGGATGGCAAATTGCTTTTTTCCCTGGTCAATCCTCTCTTGAATAGCAAGGCCTATTGCATTCAAATTCTGAGTTTTATAATCATCATAATATTTTCCCTGATACATATTGAAATCCTTTCCATAGCAAAGACATTTTTCGTTTCCGGGTCTGGCTAATTTCTTCTGTATTTGCTCCAAACAATCTTTTCTTGTGGGATTCCCTGCCGCAGTAAATTTTTTTCTACGGATTCACATACCGCTGGATCGTCAATCGCAATCAAAATATACTCATAAAGTGCCTGCCACTCCATCAGCTTTTCTGGACCATATATGGTTTCTGATCCTTCTATGTCGTCATAATTCTTATCCACCCACAATACTATTTTTACATAATTTACAATGTTATTCTGGGCGTTCAGCGTACATCCTACATTGCCTGCTCCATACAAAGCAATCCTGCTGCCTTTCGGTAACTTATCAAATGGAAAAAGGTGATTTCTAAAAAAATCCTCTACCATTTTTTCTTTCTTTTCCCTAATATTTCTAAAAAGAATTTCTTCATAATATGGCGTCTTTCTTGCCTCCTCCCAAAATAATTCCGCCAGGGCCACTTCGGGATGTTCCCAGGGTTTTATTTCGCTCACATAATGAAGAATTCTTATGTTAGAGGAAGCTTCTAAATAAGCCTTTTGATATTCCGGATACAGCCAGTCCAAATGCTGCATATATTGATATAGAAAATTCCATTCCTGATTTATAAAATGCACCTGGTCTTTTAAAACAACATTTAAAGCGTCCTGATCCATAAAACGCAGTCTGCGCTTTTTCTGTTTAGAATCTTCTATCAGTAATTCCAGGCATTGTTTTCCAATTTCCCTCTCCCGAAACAATTCCATATCAATCAACATAATTCCTGCATTAAAGGCTTCATTGATCCCCAGTGACTGATAATGTTCCTTCAAAGGTATGGACACCGCTTCCCGTATGACACCTGCTGTCTTCCCCTTCAGCGATTCTTTAAAAAGCTTTTTTACATCCTCTAAGATTAGCGTATCAGCGTCAATATATAGCATCTTAGAATACTGTGGAAACAAATCTGGCAGAAGCAGGCGATAACAGCTTTCCGCTGTCAGATAGTTGCTTCCTTTAATGTCTATTCCTTCCATATCTTTACTGACATCTACACACTGTATCTCAACATTTTTTTTACTAAGGTTTTCCAAACGCTTTATATGTCTTTTTTCCAAGTCAGTATATAAAATATATATTTGATAATTCCATTCCGCCTCCGTGTGTTTTTTCAGTGATTGCAGTGATATATACAAATACGGAGCATATAGATTGTTTACCGAATACACAATCGGTACGGTTTGATTTGACATAGTTAGTTGCCTTTCATCTTCATTATTGACATGTGTCACAATTTCTCTTTTTCTCCAAAATTAACCAGAGTCTGCGAGATACAATACGCATAATCTCTTTATTTTCCATTACATTCTCAAACCCGTTTTCAAGGAATGTTTTTTTTACCACTTCTGAAACAGTAGGACTTTCTATCGTAATGACACAGATGACATCGTCGCGTCCATGAAGCGATCCAAAATCCGGCCTCACTACCGGTATTCCAAAAAGCCGCTGGCCATTCCCTGCCTTGCGATCCCAAATCTCAGCAGGATAATCCAGCCCGAGCTGATCAAAATACAGCAGGATCTGTTTACAGCAATTGCCCGCTCCATAGAAAATAAGTTTCCTGTCTTTTATCCGTAACTGATAAGTATCATCTTCTTTATTAAGAGTTTCTGATAACCCTTCCGACAAGCCAATGGAAGCCAGCTCGGAATACGCTTTCATAATTGGTATCACCATACCCGCCACATCATCCGGCCACAGAGAAAGCCTGTCCAGCACAGGATCGGTTTTCGCCACGATACCGCGTCGGAAAAATACCGAAGAACCTATTAAATCCTCAAGGATAATCTCATACCAGGATGTTTTACGCGCTGCGTCCCAAAAGATATCCGCTTTATCAAGCGCCGGATTACTCCATGGCTTGTCGGCACCGGCAAAATGATAGATATACGCATCATCCCGGTTTGCCTTATATTCTTTCCACATCCCGGCGGGCGCATAGGACACTACCTTCATTGCAATAGTGTTTACATCTACATTCCATTTGTTATCAATAAATTTCACCCTTCCCTGACAAAACAAGTTCAGTACATCCTGATCAACCAGATCACAGTCATGGGTCGCCGCATATTCAATCATGCGCCCACACAGCCCGTCCTCTGCCATTTTTTTCAGGTTAATGAGCAAAACTCCTGCTTGGAAATAGTCATAAATATTTTTTATTCCCAGTTTTTCCATATCATCATGCTTATTATATAAGGGCGATTTATTGGATCCGGAAATTATGGGATCCCGTACTGCTCCTAACAGCATATTCTTCAAATCCAGGTTATAAAGCTCCGTCACGTCATGACAAACCACCATGTCCGCGTCCAAGTACAGAACCTTCTCGTAATTTCCCAATATCTGTGGAAGAAACAGCCTGAAATACGTTTCCGGCGTAAAATTCCCCCGCACGAAAAATGTTTTCCCGCCAAGCAGCCCGGAAATATCGATAAAGCGAATTGCGGCGTTTGTATAGCTTCCCACCATTTTTTTTAACATTCCAATATAGCGATTTGTAGTATCCGTATCAAATTCCGGTTTATTCCTCAGAACCAGAATATCATAACCATATTCTGGTGACGCGTTCTCGAGCAGCGAATGCAGCATAACGCCGAGAATCGGCATATAATACTCATTACAGGATACCGCAACTGCCACATTATTTTCCGTAAATGCCGGTTTTACATTTGGAAGCCTGTCCGTGCTTTTTAAAAGCGTTACCTTTAAATGTTTGATCTTCAAAGACGGATGATCTTTTATAAGCTTTATCATATAGATACTAAGTAAACGTTCTGCCATAAAGGCCAGAGTACGCATTTCCTGTTCGCTGAAATATGTAAAGTCTATCTTCTTTTCTGTTTCTTCCAAAATTTGGAACAGCCATGTGCAGTAATCCCGGAATATCTCCTTACGCATAATAAACATGTTGTACCAATATGCCTTTGTTCCGTTCCGAAACTCAGAGACAGCATTTTCATATTCCGGATACAGTTCTAAAACCGTCTGGCAGGCCAAATCGAAATCCACCGCGTGAAGATTATCCAGGCTGCTGAATTGCACCTCATTACTGAGTGTCCCCCAGGCAGACGAATCTATCGGCATCGGGAGTATCACATCATAATCCTTCACAGCCGCATAAATCTCATTATCAGAAAGTCCGATATAGTTTTTGTATTCCTCATTAATCCGTGGAAGGATCGTTACACCTCCTAATCCTACCGGCTCAGGAATCTCACGGAAGGCAAAATGCCTGCGGTAATGCATAAATCCATAATAATCTGATTCTGTGTTTTTCCAGGCCCAATATTGTGCAGTGAGCTCACAATATCTCTCGTTTTTGAATGAAATATTGTCGCCAGTATCATCGCGCTGCATATCAAGTTTTAACGGGCTCACCGCTGCCCCCACATGAATAGGTGTCAGAATATCACTGCTAAGGATTTCTCCTTCTTTATGGTAAGAAATAAAAATCTTAATTTTCCCAACTTCATCTTTTATCACTGGGTTACTCCTTCCTTATGCTTAGCATAACCGACTTCGCCTAATATCTGCTACGCTACCAAACCTGTTTCTTCGTTATTATGTTTTCCTCCCCTTTATGCTTGATATTTTCCCTCAATAATTCAAGCCCAAAGCAGGATTTACTTTTAAATGGAAATCTTTATATCCCAAACAGCCACTCCTGAATCCAATTGTTTAGGATATAAATATATAATCTGTCACTGCAATCTGATACTGTTTTTTATTTTTAACAAAATAGTAAGAGGTCAATAACTCCGCCGCGTAAGCAATATGCCTGTCTGTTTCATGTCCATAACTGTTTTCCAAATCGGTTCTGTACATATGAAACAGAATTGGAAATACCCAGGAACAATACCTGTCATAAATATCCCTTTTGGCGACTACCATATTATTGGGATAATAAAAACGGCTGTCCAGATAAGCTTCCAGCTTATCCCTCTCATCTCCATATAATTCAGATACCGCGAAAAGCATACTCTCAAATACCCTGCTTTTAACCGGCGTTTCCTCCAGAAACATGTTTCTTATTCCACCTGGCACATATCTTGGCGTTGGAAGAAGCACATCTATCCGACTCTGCCTTAAGGCCAGGATTTCTTCCTTTGTGATCACAAAATGTCTGCGGTAATGGCACAATCCTTTGTACTCTGAAGACGTCTCATTTTTCCAGATCCAGTAAGCGCCTGTCATTTCCGCAAATAAACTGTTATACTGTGAAATATTGTCACCAGTGTCATCCGATACGCTTCCCATTTTCCGTCTCGACAGTTTGGTTCCTACCTGAATCGGGCAAATCCATGGAGCATGAGATGACTCTGTTTCTTTATTATCCCAGACGCTGAAAGCCATAAATATTTTTAGAATCGACCTCACTTCCGATTCATTTTCTTTTAGTTTTCTCCCATGCAAAAGCATATGCAAATTTCTGTAACACCCGCATATTCTTTCATACTCACTGCAAAAGCCATCTCTCATTGTTGCATCTTCCAACATTTTTCCTTCTTCCATATAAAAAAGTGTAGGAAATTTGTAATGGCGGATCGTCTCAGTTTCTATCGTTTTCGTTTCTCCCTCTTCTCTTTTTTCCACCATATCAAGCCAGGCCGGATCCTTTTCATCCTTTTTTAACCAAAAGGGAAGTAACGGGAAATCTGTCTGGAGCTCTATCAGACGCATCCCTTTCAGTTCCGACATTTTGTTTAATCCCACTTTTATAAAATAAGAAAATCCCTGACCGCAGGCATACTGTTCCGCTTCCATATGGTACTTCTCAGGCATTGCCAAAATAATGAGAGCATCCCGGTTTCGACCACCGTAATCTGTCAGCTTTCTTACAGCAAACCCCATAAGCGTCTTCGGATTCCGCTCCATATCTGTAACTGCAAATCCTAAAAACTTGTCTTTTTCTCCTATTTGAACCAGCCATCTTGCACATTCCAAAGCGACCAGATGAGCGCCATAAATGATCACTGTACTGGCTTCTTTTATCTGCTTTTTTATATCCTTCATCCGGCCTCCAATCAGAAAATCACACCCGCCATATTTTTTCTGCGTGTGCAATTTTCCAGTTTCTTTCATTCCGCATAAAATACAGTGAGGTCAGTACTTCTCCAATCCTGCCGATATATCTGGGCATGCGTTGTCTCTCTGTCTGTTCACACCGATTTTTTATTTCTTCAAGCAGGGAAAACAGCCATCCACAGTAATGATCAAAAACCTCTTTCCTGGCAATCAATATGTTGTAATTATAAAGATAAGGAGTCTTCAAAAGCGTTAAAAAACTTCTGTTCTCTTCCGGCTCATGTTCTTTCAATACTTTTTTCATCACATCGATATCCTCTGGCAGAAGATACCTTCCATACTGTCCCGATGCGTCCGGAATGCATACAAAAGGCAGCGGTAAAACCACATCAATGATTCCTGCTGATAAAAGACTCAATTGTTTTTGAGTAATGTGCAGGACTCTTCTATAATGGAACAAGCCTGTTATTTTCTGTTTATTGTGTTTCCAGGCATAATAGGAAGCTGTCAGCTCCCCATAAAGAGCGTTTTCTCCGGACAGGCTCTCTGCTCCTTCATCGGTAATCTCTGCTATCCTCACGCCGGTCAAGGCTGCCCCCACCTGTATTTTTTTTACCCAGGCTTCTTCCTTATAATTTCTGTCCATTTTTTTATCTTTATGGCTGACCGCCATATAGATACAAGCCTCATTTTCCTCGTCCGTTAGTTTTTCTGCCTTATAATCTTCAATCAGTGAAATCCCTATTACTCTTTTTAAATAGCTCCCCATCAATTTATATTCCACATGGGAATCTATTTTTTGATAATGGAACAGATGCCTTTTTATCAACTCCTGCTCAATGCAAGCCTGATATTCTTCCGGTGTCGCAATCAGGATCAGACTGTCCGACAAAGAATCCACACATTCTTCTATCAGATAAACCGGAATCCCCCCTATCTGGACTGGCTGCCCCTTTTTATCCGTCACAAGGAACCCCTCCGGAGTTACGCAAAAAAGCTCCCGGATCGCCTTGTATGCCCCATAGGCCACGATTCCTGCCCCGTAGATATAGAGGCGCATCTTAATACCTCCTGTTGCAATACCACATCCAGGCATGATGCAATATTGTCTGGATATCCGAATACTGCTGTTTCCACCCGAGAATTTTTTTCGCTTTTTCATCGCTCCCTACCAGAACCGGAGGGTCCCCGGGGCGTCTGTCACACAGCTTTACAGGTATTTCTTTCCCGGTAACCTGTCTGGCTGCCTCAATCACCTCAAAAACGCTGGTTCCCACCGCATTTCCAAGATTAAAGCAGGTACTTTCCCCGCCATGTCTCAGATATTCCATCGCCTTAATATGAGCTTCCGCCAGATCCGTCACATGAATATAATCACGGATACAGCTTCCATCCCGTGTAGGGTAATCTGTGCCAAAAACCTGGATATTTTCCCTTTGGGCCGCCGCTGCTGACAGTATTAATGGAATCAGATGAGTCTCCGGATTATGACTTTCTCCTATCCTGCCATACGGATCCGCTCCTGCCGCGTTAAAATAGCGCAGACAGCAATATTCCATATCATACGCGTTATGGTAGTCTCTTAATATTCGTTCCACCATCAGTTTAGAAGCGCCATAAGGGTTAATCGGCTTTTGCTCCATATTCTCCGTAATCGGAATGACATTCGGTATTCCATAAGTGGCGCAGGTAGACGAAAAGATCAGATTCCGAACCTCATGCCGCACCATCGCGTCCAACAGGTGCAGCGTATTCGCCACATTGTTGTTATAATATTTTCCGGGGTTCGTTACAGATTCTCCCACATATGCGTATGCTGCAAAATGAAATACCGCCTCTATGGTATATTTCTCAAAAATCTCATTCAGCCGTCTGGTATCCGCCAGATCTCCTTCCTCCAGGATTCCCTGCGTGACTGCCTCCCGATGTCCATATACAAGATTGTCAAACACAACTGTCTCATAACCCTTTTCGGCAAGCATTTGATTGATATGGCTGCCAATATATCCGGCTCCTCCCGCAATCAATATCATACTTTCCTCCCTAACTCTTCTTCCGCCAAATCTATTCCTCTGGCAATTACCTGATCCATATCACAATACCGATAAGTTCCCATCCGTCCCGCAAAAACCACATTAGGACACTTCCGGCTTTCTTCCCTGTATCGCTCATACAAAGATTCATTCCTTTTATCATTAACAGGGTAATAAGGCTCATCACCTCTTTTCCAGAGTGACGGATATTCGCGGGTAATCACCGTTTTCCCCGGATTTCCCTGTCCGAAGTGAAAATGCCTATGTTCGATTATCCTAGTATATGGCGTTTCTCCATCCGTATAATTCACCCCGGCCACTCCCTGATAATTGTCTGTATTCAAAACTTCTGTCACAAACTTCAGACTCCGATATTCCAATTCCCCGAAACAATATTCAAAATATTCGTCTATCGCACCTGTATAGATTACCTTTGGCGCAATCTTCTCATATATGGTTCTTTGTCCCAGATAGTCCACTCCCAATCTCACTTCAATCCCTTCCAGCATCCTTTCCACCAGTTTTGTGTAGCCATCTGACGGAATTCCCTGATACGGGTGGTTAAAATAATTATTATCAAATGTGAAACGAACCGGAAGCCTCCGTATGATGTCCGCCGGAAGATCTTTACATGCCCGGCCCCACTGCTTTTCTGTATAGCCTTTTACCAGCTTTTCATAAATATCTGTTCCCACCAGCATGATTGCCTGTTCTTCAAGATTCTCCGGTTTTTGGATTCCGCTCAATTTTTTCTGGAACTCAATTTTTTCCCTTGCTTCCTCTGGTGTCACACATCCCCAAAGTGCATGAAATGTGTTCATATTAAAAGGGAGATTATACAATTCCCCCCTATAATTTGCCATTGGATTATAAATAAAATGATTAAAAGAAGTAAAACGATTCACAAAGTTCCATACCTTTTCCTTATCTGTATGAAAAATATGCGGACCGTATTGATGTACCTCAATTCCCTCCAGTACTTCACTGTATATATTTCCTCCAATATGGCTGCGTCTGTCTATCACAAGACACCTTTTCCCATGATCTGCTGCTGTTCTCGCAAAAGATGCCCCGCTCAGCCCGGCGCCTACAATCAGATAGTCATACATGCTTTTCTTCCTTTCACTTTCTGTCCCCATTATTTGTAAAAATGTTGAGCGTACTTTCGTCTCTCTGTTGAGAAACGAAAATACACCCAACCTGACTCCAGGCATTCCATAATATAGAACTATTTGTCTATCAACCTTAGCCGCCATTCATATGGAATTTAAAACTACTTTGCAATATTTAAGCTTGCAACTGCTGTTTTTCCATTGTCAAAAGTAACAACGAGATATCTCATATCCCCAACCACTGCTCCTCCAAGCAGTCCTGACGGAAGGGTAATCTTATCATTTTCTATCGTACATTTGGATGTAAAGTCAGTTGTAACATTTACTCCGTCATTAGAAGCCTCTACCTTCTGAATAGATGTAGCTTTCTGTGCACCTGCACCAAAATTCACGCTAATCTCCAAAGCAGCAGTTCTGTCATAATCGTACGGCTCCGCCTGAATGCTGGGAGCTGCGTCCGCAGGCTTCTCTGTTGCGTTCACATCAAGAAGAGTTGCAGAACTGTCAGCGGCGCGCTTCGCATAAGACCAGGTTACAGTCACATTAGCAGCTCCCAGATTTTCCGTAGAATAGTCCCCCTTCGGATTGCAGGCACCAGTCAGACCAAACTCGAAGCTGTTCCATGCAGTTTCCGGAACATCAGCCTTCGCCGCATAGGAGTATGTCTTTGAAGTTTCGTCATACTTCACCTCATAATTCGCGTCATTGCCTCTCAGCCCAACGGTAACAGAAGCTTCCGTACCATCTGCTGCCTGGACAGCAACAGCATTTTCTTCATCAACCAAAAGGCCCAAGTACAATTCTGCTCCTTTGTTCAAATCCGTAGGAGTCTCCGTAAACTGCGTTATGTCTGTTACCATTTTTACATTTGTGTTAGCCGCAGTCGATGCTTTCACGGTAACATCGGCATTCACCGTTCCCTTATTGACCACCTTCAGTTTTGCACTGTCCTTGGTATAAGTGTTGGGAGCGGACAGGAAGTATACGTTTGCACCCGTCTCGAAGGTGGCATCCTTGTTCTTTGCTCCCTCTGTCGCCGCGATCAATCCTTCAGGATCCATGGTGTAAGTGAAGGGATTTACTGCTCCCGCTTCCGCTGATACAGTCGGCAGCTGAACGAGAAGGACACTCTTTTCCACATGTCCCTCAAACTCACCTGTTCCAGTGGTGTTTCCACTGGTAGCGTCCGCAGCGAAAGCCGTAAGCCCCGTTCCCATCACCATTGTTCCCGCCAGCAGCACAGCCAGCATTCTTTTTGCTTTTCTCATTTCTTTCATTTCCTCCTTCTTAGAGTTTATTTTTACAAGGTCCCTATGGCCTTATAAACAAAGTTTTCATCCAGGGCGCCAGGACATTTTCATGCTGAAAACCCTGTCAGCACCCTGATACTCCCCCTTAAGCCTCCACCACAACCCGGATCGTTACCCGCAGAGTGCTGATGGTATTCTGCTCTTCATCCACCAGATGATAGACCATCACGCAATCATAATCTCCCGCCTCCAGCGGCTGATCCAGTGCGATATGTTCCAGAAAGCTTCCCACCGGGATCACCGGCGAACGGTATATCGGCTCTTCCTCATTTCCTTCTATAAACAGGTCAAAATAAACAGGGTTGGTATTTCCGGCTATATTGTCTACCCTGGCATCCGGTGAAACGGCGTCTCCTGTGGCAAAATGCCATTCCGTGGCCATATTGACCGTATAGTAACCCGGTTCCGTGAACTGCGCTTCCACCATCTCCTCCGCGACTTCCTCTGCATTCTTTTCATTGACCACCACATTCCTTCTGGGCTCTGTCTCGGCGATGGTGTCAGACGTGTTCCTTCCCAACACCAAAAACACAATCACCCCGATTAAGACTGCAATAACAGCAATGCATATGATTACTGCCGTCTTCCCGGTTATTTTCCCGGTTCCCGTTCCTGCTTTATTCTCCGTTTCCCCCATTTTCTTTTCCATCCTTTTTTCATTTAATTCCTGCTGTTTTGGAAGGGAATATCACAGCCCAAAAATCTGCTGTCCCTCCATTGCTTCGTACAAGGCCCGGTATATGTAAAAATCCGCCGGTTCCGTAATCTTAATATTATTTTTCGTGCTGGCGACCAGGTGCATAGGCTCCCCATAAAGACTGCACAGATGAGCCGAATCAATGGTTTTTTGCCCGTCCTGCTCCGCTTTCTGATACAAGGCAAAGATCCTTCCAAAATAAAAGGACTGGGGCGCTTTCGCCACATACATCTGCTCACGGGGAGGCACATCACAAAGGCTTTCTCCGTCAATGCTCCGGACAATACTTTCTCTGACGGCCTCCGCAGTTACCGAGCTGCCATATTTTTCTACTGCTTCAATATTCTGTGTAATCAGCTTCTCAGTAATCATCGGGCGTACTCCGTCATGGATCAATACAATGTCTCCGTCAGAACAGAATTCCTTCATGGAAGCCAGCCCCCGGTAGATAGAATCGTGGCCCGTCTCACCGCCCGGAATGATCTTCTTCACCTTCGTGATACCAAATCGCCTCAGAAGTCCTATAAGCTCCTCGATCCACTCCTTTATGCACACAACCACAATGGAATCGATCCTTTCATGATATTCAAAATGTTCCAGCGTATAAATAATGATTGGTTTTCCGTGCAATTCCAGAAACTGCTTTGGCTTCGACCGGCTGTTCATCCTCCGGCCCGCGCCTCCCGCAAAAATCAAAGCCGTAACCATCCAATCCTCCCTTTTCTTATTTTTTAATAAGGAATATTTGTCACCCTTTTAAGGTGATGCGTCAGGTTCCAAAAAGTCCCCTCCCGCTTCGCTCCCGGTACTTCTCAGGCCAGAAAACCACGCCTGTCCCGAGTTCCCATGGGTCCTGGCATACCCAATACCCGGCTCCCGAAGGAACCGGCTTCCAATGCCGTCCTTGTTTTTCTATCAAAAGAAGTCGTCTGCGGTCCTATTCCC
>ERZ808051.478-NODE-478-length-44018-cov-4.897271_pt1 | contig 44018 bp, 31 predicted proteins | sample MGYA00380199_ERZ808051 | MGnify/ENA primary metagenome ERZ808051 (study PRJEB31490, sample SAMN06133391) | mouse gut metagenome | isolation source: J11 | host: mice | place: China: Chengdu | collected 2015-05 ... | reverse complement strand
TGACTGTAAAGGTGCTGCAGTCTTCGGATCAGTGGTTTGGAGTGACGTATAAGGAAGATAAGGAAAGTGTGGCCGCTTCGGTTCGGAAGCTGGTTGAGGATGGGGTGTATCCGGAGAAACTGTTTTAAGTCTGGGATTTGTGAAGCAAGAGCCGTGCGGACGGCTGTTCTGAACGGTTACGATTTGCAATATTTGAGGAACATACAGGGAATCTGTGCGGAGAGATCTGCGGCAGGTTCCCTGTTTCTACTTCATTGAATGCAAAAAAGCCTGCCAGTGTCAGAAGATCAGTATACGAATGAATTAGATGTGCTGTTCCATGAAGAACTGTAAAAATAAAAAAAACATAACATTTTGTAAAAAAAACGTAAAATAATTGAATCAATTGTAATGATTTGCCAGGTAAGAAAAAATTTATTTTTTTTTAAGAAATATATTTAGAAAGAAAAATACCACAAGATAATGTGTGAAAATAGGAAATAAATACCTATATTTAGGGGGGATTGCAATCTTAAAAACTGTCGGTTTTCGGAAACAAAATAGTTTACAAAAGAGGGTTTTGTCGAACAATAGGAAATTTCTGCCTTGAAAGTAAGGGGGGATTGATGTATAATATGAACGATGCTTGTACAAATACATAAAATATGAGGTGGACGTTATGAAGAAAGGGAAAAGCAAGAAACTTGTAGCATGGCTGCTTGCGTTTGCTATCCTGATGAGTCCCTCTACAGGCTTCCGTGCATTTGCGGAAGAAGGGGATGGGACAGATCAGGAACCTGTCGTAACTACGACTGCAGATGATACGATTGCAGACGACGGGGCAGCCACAACAGACGGTCAGGATAATGCTGATGGCAGCGTGGATTCGGTAACGGATCCGGATGATACAGCAGATCAGAATGACCCGGCGGCAGGGGGAGAGCCGCAGGCACCAGTAGATGGTAATGATCCGGCAGCCGCGGGAGATTCGGTATCCGAAGGAGACCAGACTAACCCGGAAGGTGAACCGACAGCAGAAGAAGCGACACCGGAAGAGGAGGCACCTGCAGAAGAGCCGGCTGAGCCGGAATATGAAGATGGCGGATTGATCAATAATCTGTTTATTGAAGAACAGGCGATACAAGCACCAGGAGAATTAAATGCCATCCTTTCATTTGGAGAAGGCGAAGAGCAGCTGGAGTCCGTAAAGCTGATCCTTACAGGAGACGACGGCAGGCAGAGTGAGATCCCGCTCACACAGAAGGTACTGCATTACTATCAATTTAAAAAGACCTATGAGAGTCAGGAAGCAGGAACTTATCGTGTGACTGCTTTTATATACGAATCCGAAGGACATAAAAAGCGTATTGATCTCAAAAATGTCGGGCTTTCCGCACAGTTTACCGTAAGCAACGGAGAAGAAGGCGATTGTGCAGAGGAAACGGGCATTTCGGTTACGGCCCTTACATCGGATGATATCTCAACAGAAATGACGTATGAGATTGAAAATACCATTCAGGAAGCAGCACAGGAAGCAGTGGATAATGTGAATGAAGGAGCTGTTGCGTTAGGTTCTTCCAGCACAGAACAGTCTTACAGCCGTGCGGGTGTCAGTGCAGAATTGACAGCGGCAACGGACCAGGCTGTAAGTTTAGGTTCTTATAGTGTGCCGAAGGCTTATACGGGAACTGCTGCGATGGTTATTGTTCTCGATCCGGGGCACGGTGGTTCAGACCCGGGGAGCAGTAATGAGGAGGCTGGGTTAGTAGAGAGTGAGTTAAACTGGGAGGTCGCAAATTACTGTAAAAAAGAGTTAGAAAAGAACAACGGCATAGAGGTTTATCTGACTCGCAATAATGAAAATCAAACTATGGATCTCGAAGAGAGAGTAGCTTTTGCAAAAAGTAAAAAAGCGACTCTGTTTGTGAGCATACATATGAATTCGGCTACTACATCGGCAGCAAAGGGTGCGGAAGTATATTATCCGAATGCAAATGGAAATTATGGCTCCAATATTCATGAAGAAGGTAAAGAAGTTGCTCAGAATATTTTAGATGAGTTAGTGAAGCTTGGCCTGACAAATCGTGGAGTGAAATATAAAGACTCTGACTATGATTCTAAGGACATTACTACGGATAAATATGGTAATACCTATAATAATACAATTTATAATGATAATAAGGCATCAGATTATTATTATGTTATTCGGGAAAGTAAACGGAATGGATTTCCAGGTATTATTGTAGAGCATGCGTTCATTACAAATTCCGGGGATGCGGAAAAACTGAAAAAGGACTCTTTTTTGAAAGAACTCGGAATCGCAGATGCGAAGGGGATTCTAAAATATTGTGATACAGAATTGGATTATTCTCCGGTATATGATTATGCATATTATGTGAATCGCTATAGAGATATGCTCAAAGAAGAGGAAGCAAATGGTAAACTGGCAGGAAGGGATGAAGCATCGGTTCTGCAGTATTTTATTAAGTACGGTATGGCGAGAGGTGATCAGGCAAATGCGGAATTTAATGTTATTGCATACCGTAACCGATATCAGGATCTTAGGCTTGCATACGGGAATGACTATAAGCTTTACTATATGCACTACATCAATTACGGCAAAGCAGAGGGAAGAAACGCTAGAGAAGAAGATACAGATCCAGATAAGACCCCCAATGTTGACGCGGATGCAATCTTTGACGGAGTGAATTATGCGGATGTTTATGATTTTGAATATTATATAGAGCATTATCCGGATTTGAAAGCGGCATTTGGTAATAACCGGATTGGTGCGCTGGAGCATTTTGTGAAATTCGGTATGTCGGAAGGGAGACAAGCGAAGGGAACATTCAACGTATCCAGCTACAAAAACCGCTATGTAGATTTACAGAAGGCTTTTGGATCTTCGTTGAAGTCTTATTATTTACATTATATTGAACATGGTAAGAAAGAGGGAAGAACTGCAACAGACAATAATTCGTCTGTAGATTCGGACAATAAAATCGAGGGTGTGACAAAATATCACGGTCTGGAGTTTAAGCAGGTATATAACTTTAATTATTATATCGAAAAGTATCCGGATCTTAAGCTGGCATTTGGAAGTGATTCCGAAAAAGCTTTGGAACATTTCGTGAAGCATGGTATGGAGGAAGGACGGTCTGGTAATGCTGACTTTAACGTACATGCTTATAAGAATAACTATAAAGACCTTCGGGATGCGTTTGGAGACAATCTGGAGAAATACTATATCCACTATCTCATGCATGGTATCGAAGAGGGCCGTGAATGTGCATTGGTTGCAGTTACTACATACCGGGGAGTAGATTATTCCGCAGTATACAGTTTTGAATATTACATTGGAAAGTATCCGGATTTGAATGCGGTGTTCTCAAACGATCCTGTAGGAGCTTTACAGCACTTTTTAACAAATGGAATTAATGAGAACCGTCAGGCTCATGAAAATTTCAATATTGTTGCTTACAAAAATAATTATAGTGATTTGAGGGCGGCTTTTGGCAATAATAATAAGGCGTATGTAGATCATTATATCAGTAATGGTATTCAGGAAGGAAGAGATGCAAAGACTTTCACATATCATAAGATAGTGAATGCTCCTACTACGACTGTGAATCAGATGGTAACCTATTTCCTTTCCAAAGCTTCTTATCCTACATACTATGCAAATAATACCAATGTACGCAGTATTCGAGAGTTCTGCCAGATATATTGGGATGAATGTGTAGCAGAAGGGATTGATCCAGCGGTTGCTTTTTGTCAGGCAATGAAAGAGACAAGTTTCCTGAAGTTTACCGGAGATGTGAGCATTACGCAGTATAATTTTGCGGGACTTGGCGCAACCGGAAATGGGGTTTCAGGCCTGAGTTTTTCTGATATCAGGACTGGAATCAGGGCACAGGTGCAGCATCTGAAAGCATATGCGACAAAAGATCTTCCGTTAGCGAATCCCTGTGTGGATCCGAGGTTTAATTATGTGCAGAGAGGCTGTGCTCAATTTGTAGAGTGGCTGGGAATCCAGGAGAATCCTCTTCCGGGAGGTTATGGCTGGGCAGCAGAAGCTGGCTATGGAAACAGTATCATCAATGATTATATGAATATATTATCTGGTTTTTAATTATTATCATGAAAGATTTTATGAGAATGCCAGCGGCTATGGACAATTGTCCGGATGCCGCCGGCATTTTTTTTGACACTGTAACCCAGATGGGGATATAGATTGTATTTCGCAAATATTACAAAATAATTAAAATTTATATTAAATTCATGTATTAAATTTATGTTTAGGGTTGTTCTTTTTTGGAAAATATTATATGATATTACACGGATTAGAAAATTTTGTCGGATATGTATGGAAGAAGGAAAATAAGCAGTGATAAAAGAAAATCAAAAACTTTTGAATCGGCTGCAGGTTGTACTGGATGGGCTTGTGATTATTGCCTCTTATGTACTGGCTTGGTATATTCGTTTTAAAACCGGCGTTTTTGAGCAGGATCCGTGGGCTCTTTCGCTGGGCTTCTATATGCAGCTTCTGATTGGAATCGTACCCGGTTATCTGCTTTTATATTATGCATTTCACTTATATGCACCGAAAAGAGTGCTGGGCAGAAGGTTGGAAGCCTGGCGTGTAATGCAGGCCAATGTACTGGGAGTTATGGCTTTAATCCTGCTCTTATATCTGTTTAAACAGATTGATATTTCCAGGACAATGCTGTTTGTATTTGCCTGTGTGGATATCTTTGGTGAGGTGCTGGAGCGTAATATTGTCCGGTATATCCTGCGTCGTATAAGGAAGAACGGACATAATCTGAAGCACATTATCCTGGTGGGATACAGTCGTGCAGCAGAGCAGTATATAGACCGAATCCTTGTGAATCCGGAATGGGGATATTATGTCAGGGGGATTCTGGACGATTCTATGCCTCATGGCGCAGAATACAGGGGAATCAAGGTTCTTGGTACTATTGATAATCTGACGATCATCCTTCCCCAGAACAGATTGGACGAGATTGTTATAACTCTTGGGCTGAGTGAGTATAACAAACTGGAACGGATCGTAGGCATGTGTGAAAAATCAGGAGTGCATACAAAGTTCATTCCGGATTATAATAATATTATCCCTACGAAGCCATACACTGAAGATATTCAGGGGCTTCCGGTGATCAACATCCGGCACGTACCCTTGAATAATATGCTGAATAGAATCATCAAGAGGACGATGGATATATTCGGATCTTTGTTTGCAATCATTCTGTTTTCACCTGTCATGCTGGGGGTTGTCCTGATTATCAAGTTTACAGATCCGGGCCCGCTTATTTTTAAGCAGGAGCGGATTGGACTGAAAAATAAGCCATTCTATATGTATAAGTTCCGTTCCATGATCATGCAGAAGGAATCGGACGAAGAGAAGGGATGGACGAGGAAGGACGACCCGCGCGTCACTCCGATCGGACATTTTATCAGACAGACCAGTATTGACGAGCTTCCCCAGTTGTTCAATATCCTGAAAGGGGATATGAGCCTGGTTGGTCCAAGGCCGGAGCGTCCCCAATTTGTTGAGAAGTTTAAGGAGGAGATTCCCAGATATATGATCAAGCACCAGGTACGTCCGGGACTGACCGGCTGGGCGCAGATCAATGGATTCAGGGGAGACACTTCCATTCGGAAACGGATTGAATGTGACCTGTACTATATAGAAAATTGGACTCTGGGGCTGGATCTCAAGATCATTGTGCTCACTTTTTTTAAAGGGTTTATAAATAAAAACGCATATTGAGATAAGACAGGCCCTGGGTTTACAGGGCCGGGGAGGAAAAGTGTTATGCTTCAGGCAGACAGAAGAGCAGAGTATATTTCCTATTGTGCCAGTTCTATGCTGGCCTTTATTTTGTCAAGAATCGGTGCCGTATACCTGGCAGGGATTGTATTCCTGCTGGGGGCGTTATTCTTGTATATATGGAATTTCAGAAAAACCGGGAATCTGGTGGATTTAAGAGGCATTTTTTCTTTATCCTGGATCGGAGGAGAGGGGATTGCCTGCCTGAAGCTGAGTCGGCTTTCGAGCCCATGGGAGACAGTAACATGGCTGTGCTTTTTTCTGGCATATCTATGTTTTATGCTGGGATACGACTTCTGGGAAAAAAAGAAGATCCTTCAAAGCAATGTGTCCCGACAGAACACCTCCGCGATAAAGTGTACTGAAAATGAGGCCATATCTGATTCAGATTCACTTAAAAAGGAAGAGATGAAAAATGCGGTTCAGGCACAGCGGATCATGTTCTGTATCATTTTCCTGGGGGCTGCTTCTCTGAGCTGTTTTATGCTGGAGGCGGCGGTGCTTGGTTTTATTCCGTTGTTTTCTCCGGAGCCACATGCGTATTCTTATTTTCATATTTCCGGGGTACATTACTTTACGGTGAGCTGTATACTGATCCCGGCTCTGAGTGTGCTGTATGTGAAACTGACGGAGAAATGGACTTTTGTACGAACGGCAGTACTGGCATTGGGTAACCTATTGGCGGCGGCGATTCCCATTTTGTGTGTGTCCAGGTTTCAGCTTTTGTTTGCAGTGGGATTTGCGGCGGTCGTGTATCTGATGCTGTACAGACATATCACCTGGAAGATGGTGGTGGCAGCTGCGGCGGTCATGATTCCGCTGTATGTACTTCTGACGATTGCTCGAAGACATGATATACCCTACTTAAATAGTATTTTTGAGATGAAATACAGTAAAATGCCGATCTTTATTACACAGCCGTATATGTATGTGGCGAATAACTATGAGAACTTTAACCGCATGGTCTGTGAGCTTCCAGAGTTTACGCTTGGGATTCGTATGTTATTTCCGGTCTTTGCGCTTACCGGATTAAAATTTATATTTCCGCAGGTGACTGCGTATCCTCTGTATGTTACGAAGGAGGAATTGACCACATTGACCATATTTTATGACTCGTATTATGACTTCGGCATCTTAGGGGTGATCCTGCTGGCATTGATTCTTGGCAGTGCGGCGGTATGGCTGACCGAATGGGTGAAAAAAAAGAAAAATCCGGTTTCTTTCTTATTCTATGGACAGTTCACGATTTACTTAGGACTCTCCTTTTTTACCACCTGGTTCAGCAATCCTACGACCTGGTTCTGGCTGGCACTGACGTTTGCAATGTATCTGCTGGTTGGGTATGAACGAAAAGAAACGCAGGAAAGATAAGCAGCTTCACAGGAAAGGACATTTTGGAAAATGCTGAAAGAAAAAATAAGTAAGAAAAAATATATTCTGATCACATTCATAGCTGTTCTAACGCTATTTCGCATCTGGCTTGGTGTGAAGACGCCGTTGTTTCTCCAGGCGGATGCTGCCTGTGATGATTTTCTGCTGGTGCGGTATGCTGTCAATATGCTGACAGGTAACTGGCTTGGAAGCTTTGAATCAATGACCCTTGCCAAAAGCGCCTCCTTCCCGGCTGTTATAGCGTTAGGCTATCTGTGCGGAATCCCTTATTCCGCCGGGCTGATTGTTTCATATGTATTTGCGGTCGTTCTCCTGTGTATTGCCTTATTTCGATTCATCCCTGACAAAAGATTTGCTGTCCTTACTTATCTGTTTTTATTGTATTCTCCAGCAATGCTTCATGAAGAAAATACACAGAAATTATATAGGGGAGGGTATATCATCGTCTTTTCACTGATTACTATTGCTGCAGTTATTGGAATATATACCAATATAGTTCAAAAGGAAGCTGCTTTGCTGAAATGGAGTCTTTGTGGTGCGGTCTCTCTGCCTGTATTTTGGTTTTTAAAGGAGGACGCTGTCTGGATTCTGCCTTTTGTTTTGGGCGGAATGGCCTGCGGGGCTGTCAGGCTTTTTCTTTCACGGAAAACAGCAGAACATCTGCGAAGAAGGGGATTTTTGCTTCTGTTTCCGTTGCTTATACTATGTGCTGTGACGTTTCTATATAGATGGAATAATTACAGATATTATGGTCAGTTTGCGGTGACAGACAGGCAGGATACATATTTTGGAAAAATGCTGGGCGCATTGATCAAGATTGAGGATGAAAACACAGGTCAGGTATGGATTAATCGGAAAATGCTGGAAAAAGCCATGTCCGCAAGCCCTACTCTTGCCTCCGTTCGTGATGATATTGAAGGCGGATATGAAAAAGGGTATTGGGTAAATAACGATGGGGAAGTGGACGGCGACTTGATTATATGGGCTCTGAGACAGGATTTTATGGATGCTGGTATTTATGAAAAAGGAGGAAAATATGTCAATCAATTTTACAGGGATATTTATGAAGAGCTAAAAAATGCTTTCGAAATAGGGGATTTGAAGCGAGCACAGGGAAAGCTTTACATCTCATCCATCACGGTAGGCTTTACTCCCAATGAACTGATCTCTTATTATGGGACACGTCTGCCCGGAGTTTTGCGCATGCTTGCTGTTTATGGAGAAAATGTGACAACAGCTCATCCGGCAACAGGAGAATATAGCAATATTATGGCTATGGCAGAGCTTACAAATTCCAGGTTTACATGGCCAGATGCTGTGAATCTGTTACAATCCTATGATTCCGCTGTAGTACAGATGGATACTAGGATTACTGTATTGTACCAGAAAGCCGGGATACCCTTGGCCATTGCGGGGGTCGTGGGCTGTCTGCTACTGTTAAAGAAGGTTATAAAGGAATTGCTTCATAAAAAGATAACAGCCGACAGTTCTGTTCTGTTGATTCTCACAGGTCTGTCGGTCACATGTGCCATCGTAATTTTTGGTGTCATGTGGTTCTGCAATTTTCTTCCGGCAAGAAAAGTATACGATTACATAAGCGTGATTATTCCAATCATAGAGGTTATACAGGCGGCGGGCATTTACTATTTGCTGCGGCATTTCCAAGCGGTATTTCAAAGAACAAAGAAAATATAATAAAATCTATATTATCAGACAGGAGATAATCATGGATAAAATAGCAGTTTTAATCCCTTGCTATAACGAAAGTAAAACAATAAAAAAAGTGGTATCTGATTATAAAAAAGAACTTCCGGATGCAGTGATTTATGTGTATGATAACAATTCGACAGATGGTACAGATAAAATTGCCGCACAAGCCGGGGCAATCGTAAGATATGAATATCAACAGGGGAAGGGAAATGTGATTCGGCGCATGTTTCGGGATATTGACGCGGAATGTTATGTGATAACAGACGGGGATGATACTTATCCGGCTGGGGCTGCGGTGGAAATGATAAAAAAGATTGTTGAGAGAAATGCGGATATGGTTGTCGGGGACAGGCTTTCTTCCACATACTTTATCCAGAATAAAAGACGGTTCCATAATTTTGGCAATGCGCTTGTCAGGAAAAGTATTAATTTTTTCTTTCATACAGACATTAAAGACATTATGACGGGCTATAGAGCCTTTAGCTATCAATTTGTTAAGAGCTTCCCGGTGCTGTCCAAAGGGTTTGAGATTGAAACGGAGATGAGTATACATGCGGCAGATAAAAATATGCATGTAGAGAATGTAATCATTGATTACCGCGACAGGCCGCAGGGAAGCCAGTCAAAACTTAATACATATTCTGATGGGGTGAAAGTGCTTTCTACAATAGCCAGATTTTATAGGACTTACAGGCCGATGGCTTTTTTTGGAGGAATGTCACTCGTCTTCGGAGTTGTATCGGTAGTAATGTTTATACCGATTTTTATGACCTATCTTCAAATCGGAACTGTGCCGAGATATCCTACACTTTTTGTAAGCGGTTTTATCATGCTCGCAGCGATTCAGTCTTTTTTTGCGGGGATGATTTTGCATACCATAAACCAGAAAAACAGACAGGATTTTGAAATGGAACTGCACAGAATCAACGATCAGTTAAAAAAGCTGCTCGAAAATGGATGCGGTTGAAAAATGGAATGCCTTCAGCTATACGGATATCAAAAAAATATGCTATCATGTTGCTTGAGAAAAGCAGGAAAAGAAATTACAGATGTTCTGGAAATAGGCTGTGTACAAATCAAAAGAAATGCGATATAATAAAAAAGCTTTGTGATTCAAACATAAAATAAATTGTCGTGTATATTTAGTATTGAGAATGGAAAAATAACAGAAATGAGAAATTTAAAAAAAATATTTATTTATGTAGGGACAATACTGTCAGTATTATTTTTTTCATTTGCTTCATTGTTGTTCTTTAGTGTGGAATGGATGTTCGATACATGGCAGCATCTGCGGATGGAAGAGCTGATCTATCATTTGAAAGCACCGATGAGCGGAACAAATGGAGGGATGATTGAAGACTATATTTCATTATGTGCCGTTCCTACGATATTGCTATGTCTTTTTTTAATTAGTTTACTGATATATTATCGGAAAAAAAGAATCTATAATGCAATTCTCTGCATGGTCAGTGCTGTTTCAGTAAGTGTCTTACTTGGAGTTGTGACTTATACATGGGGGGAATTGGGAATCGGCAGTTATTTGGAAAACAAAGGTACGGCGTCCTCTTTTATTGACGATAATTACGTGGATCCACAATATGTGGAAATTGCATTTCCGGAAGAGAGGAGAAACCTGATATATATTTATCTGGAGTCGATGGAAACGACATACTCGGATTTCGAAAATGGAGGTGCTTTCGAAACGAATTATATTCCGGGCTTGACGAAACTGGCGGAAACATATGAAAACTTTTCAGGAGGCGAAAAAAGATTAAACGGAGGCTATGCCATGAGCAATACGACATGGACGATGGGAGCCATGTTCGGCCAAAGTACTGGACTTCCGTTGACGATCCCGATTGATGGGAGCGAGATGGACAGTCAGGATAGTTTTTTCCCGGGGATCATAGCGATTGGAGATATATTAGAAGATGCAGGTTATCAAAATTCACTCCTGATCGGGTCAAAAGCCGTTTTTGGTGGAAGAAAACTATTCTATCAGGAGCATGGGAATTATCAGATCTTTGATTGGGAGTATTCCAACCGAACCGGTGAAATCCCAAAGGATTATTATGTCTGGTGGGGATATGAAGATTATATTTTATTTGATAATGCCAAAGATCATCTTACAGAATTGAGCAAATCCGGCCAGCCTTTTAATCTGACAATGCTGACAGTAGACACGCACTTTCCGGATGGATACTATTGTACCAAATGCAAAGATACTTATGACGATAATCAATATGCAAATGTAATCGCATGTTCAGACAGACAGGTTGCAAACTTTGTGCGCTGGATTCAGAGGCAAGATTTTTATGAGAATACGACGATCGTAATAACCGGGGATCATCCTACGATGGATGCTGATTTTTGTGATTCGGTAGATTCTGGATATGTCAGAAAGGTATATACGACATATATAAATGCCCCTCTGGATCCGCAGATCCAGGAATACCGGGAATACGCAACATTCGATTTGTTTCCGACTACGCTTGCGTCTCTGGGAGCTTCAATTGAGGGAGAACGTCTTGGGTTGGGTACGAATCTGTTTTCAGGACAAAGGTCATTTACAGAACTGTATGGCAGAGAAAAAGTGAATCTGGAAATTTTGGGGAAATCAGAATTAATGGATCAGCTGGCATCGGAAGTGAATCCGCATTCTGCGAAATTAAGTGAACAGCAGAAAATGATTCAGAAACAAAAGGAACTGAACGAGTCAAATGATTCAGAACCTATATCTATCACAGTATCACCATATGATTATGAAACGGGATATTTTGAAGTGCAGATTCCGGTGCTCCCTGATAAAGACGAAGGGTCTTCTTATATGTGTGCTGTATGGCCTGCAGATGACCAAAGCATATGTAAATGGTATCCTGTAGAATGGACAAATGAAGGCGGTTATGTCGCAAGAATATATGCCATTGATTTTGCGTATATCCCGGGGGTTTATTCTGCGCATATCTATGAAATTAAAACGGACGGAACCCAAATTTTAAAAGGAGCTGCAGATGGAGAGATTACAGAATAATACAAAAAATACAGTTGAGGAATGAAAAGATGGATACGCTATATATTGTTGTACCGTGTTACAATGAAGAGGATGTATTGCCAGAAACATCAAAACGACTGAAAGAAAAACTGTTGATATTAATCGCAGCGGAAAAAATCAGTGATAGAAGTAAGATTTTATTTGTTAATGATGGTTCTGTGGATCATACGTGGGAAATGATCTGTAACCTTCATGCAAAAAATAAAACCTTTTCTGGTGTTAACCTATCCAGGAACCAGGGACATCAAAATGCATTAGTGGCTGGTCTGACGGTAGCGGCTAACTATGCGGATATGATTATTTCAATGGACGCAGATCTGCAGGATGATGTGGATGCAGTGGATAAAATGATTGATTACTATCATGAGGGCTTTGAAATCGTATACGGCGTCCGTTCTTCAAGAAGAAAAGACACTTTTTTTAAGCGATTTACGGCTGAGGTATATTATAAAGTGCTGAAAATTTTGGGCGTAGATATTGTGTTTAACCATGCGGATTATCGATTGATGAGCCGCAGGGCAGTGGAAGGCTTATTGAAATTTGATGAGGTAAATCTTTTTTTAAGAGGAATCGTCCCACAGGTAGGTTACCGATGGACGACCGTTCCGTATGAAAGAGCAGAGCGTTTTGCGGGGCAAAGTAAATATCCTTTAAAAAAAATGTTGTCTTTTGCAATGGATGGTATTACATCCTTTAGTGTGAAGCCGTTGAGACTCATATCCCAGTTAGGCATTACCGTATGTTTTATCAGTGTTATTATGTTTATCTGGTGTATATTTCAGCATTTTGCGGGAAAGACAATAACAGGCTGGTCCTCGATCATGGTTTCAATCTGGTTTTTGGGAGGCGTTCAGTTAATCAGTCTCGGCGTGATCGGTGAGTATATCGGTAAAATATATGGGGAGACAAAACATAGACCAAGATATATAATTGAAAGTATATTAAATGATGAAAGGGCATTGGTAGAAAAAAATGATAAGAGCAAACTATAAAGGAGAGAATCTGTTAAACAGATATCAAAAATATCTGGAAATAGGCTATGTGATATTATGCGGCTGTTTTTTCTTTGTATGGAGTTTATCAAAAGACTTATATTATGCCCCTGATGAAATCATGCGTTATCAAATCCCGGAATACATTTTTAACCATGGAGTATTGCCGAGAGGAGATATTAAGGAACTGATCGACAATGCGTGGGGATTTAGTTATGCATTTTACCCGAATTTTTTGGGCCCGATTTTGAGTGCCTTTTTTATGAAAATAGTCAGCTTTTTTACGGTGAACGAATTTGCGCTTCTTGTTGCTGCTAGGTTTACCAGTGTATTGAGCGGCATGGCTGCTGTATTCTTTCTTTTGAAAATTTGCGGCAGGCTTTTTTCAGAGGAAGTAAAATGGCTGGTTACTATCTTATTTTCGCTACTTCCGCAATTTATTTTTTTGTCGAGTTATGTCAATAATGATATCATATGTACTTGCGGTTCATCTATTATCTGTTATGCTTGGATATGCGGTCTTCAAGATGGCTGGAATTATAAAAATGCTGTAATACTGGCGATAGGTATTATAGTTGATACTCTTTCTTATTATAATTCTTATGGATGGATACTTTGCAGCTTTTTCCTTTTTATTTTCAGTTATGTTCTGCAGAAAAAAGAAAAAAGGGATTATAAAGAAATGTTTCGAATCGGATGTTTTATTGCGGCTATTGTGATCGTTGTTGCCGCAGGCTTTTTTATCAGAAACGCGATTTTGTATCAGGGTGATTTTTTGGGAATGAAAACTTTAACTCTGTCTTCAGAGAAATTCGCAATAGATGATGTGAAGCCTTCCAATCGATATACTCCGCTCAACAGAGGAATGTCATTATATGAAATGCTGGATTCAACGGAATGGACAGGGCAGCGCTGGATTCCATACACAATAAAAAGTTTTATAGGCGTATTCGGCGCAATGTCAGTGTTCCTTCCCGATTGGATTTATAATGTTTATTATATTCTGGCTACAGTTTGCGCAATCGGATTTTTAGGTCAAATTATTATGTGGGTTACAAAAAGGACAGGTCTTAAAATGGAAAGTTCTGAAAAAACCGCTCTCTTTTATGGAAGTGTTTTTGTGGCTTTTTGTATTCCGATTGGCCTGAGCTTATACTATAGCTTTTCTGTTGATTACCAGGCGCAGGGAAGATATTGTTATCCATCGTTTATTGCATTAGCTGTAATGCTGGGTACAGGAATAGAATGGTACTTTTCCAAATTAAAACCGCAGTTTTCCTTCATTTTATCAACGATAGTTTCTTATGCGTTTATAGCTATAACTATCCTAGCATTTGTTAGCTGCTATTTACCTTCATAAAATTTCTGCACACTTTTTGCAGAACGTTTAGGGAGAATGATATTGTGTTGATATTATTATAAAGGGGATTTAACGGTGGTTTTTTCAAGTGTAATATTTTTATTCTATTTTTTACCGGCTACTCTTGGAGTTTATTTCATAGTAAAAAAAGAACTTCGTAATGCAGTCCTGCTGCTTGCGAGTCTCTTTTTTTATGCCTGGGGTGAGCCGAAATTTATAGTGGTTCTGATTGTCTCAATCTTTATCAATTACCTGGTTGGAATCGGCATCCATGCCTTCCGAGAGAGTGGGAAAGCAAAATGGATTATGGTCATAGGAGTTTTTGTCAATTTATTCATACTCTTTTTTTATAAATATATTGATTTTACAATTTCAATTTTTAACCATATATCTCTAAAAATAATTCCGGGGTATGGAGCAATCAGTCCATTGGGAATTGCTTTGCCAATCGGCTTGTCCTTTTTTACGTTTCAGGGGCTGTCATATGTCATTGATGTGTATAAAAATACGGTCCCGGTTCAGAAAAATCCATTGCATATAGCACTTTATATTTCAATGTTTCCTCAGCTTGTAGCCGGACCGATTGTCCGTTATATCGATATCGCGCCGGAGATTGTATCGCGTGAATCAAAATTAGAAGACGTATCTGCAGGCTTAAGGCGTTTCATTATCGGCTTATCAAAAAAAGTGATGGTAGCAGATATTTTAGCTTCTGTTTCGGATCAGATATTTAATATGCCTTTGGAGCAATTAACAGCGTCTGTAGCTTGGTTGGGAATCATTTGCTATACATTTCAGATATTTTTTGACTTTTCAGGTTACTCAGATATGGCGATTGGACTGGGACGGATCTTCGGATTTCGTTTTATGGAAAACTTTAATCTGCCGTATATCTCCTGCTCTGTTTCGGAATTTTGGCGCAGATGGCATATTTCGCTGAGTACATGGTTTCGGGATTATTTATACATTCCGATGGGGGGGAACCGAAAGGGGAATGTATATCTTCATCTTTTGATCGTGTTCTTTTGTACGGGGCTATGGCATGGCGCGGCACTGACATTTATTGTTTGGGGGCTGTGGCATGGCACATTTCTTGTGCTGGAGCGTGTGGGAAGGCTGAAAGGATATAAGGTACCTTTTCCACGATGGGTATGCTGGGGCTATACCGGATTTGTTGTGATTATAGGATGGGTACTGTTCAGAAGCCGTGACCTTGTGTATGCAGCAGGATTTTTTCGTGCTATGTGTGGCATTTGCTCACCGGATTTTAAATATATGGGACTGGCTTATTACCTGGACAAACAGATTATTTTCACACTGATGGCAGCGGCTATAGTCAGCATTGGCATCCCAGGAAAAATCATGAATTTCCTGCAGAATAAGCAGTGGGGGCATTTGTGGGAGCATCTAAAGATGTATGTATACTGGTTTCTCCTTTTATGCTGTATGACCATGATTGTAAATGGAAATTACAGTCCGTTTATTTATTTTAGATTTTAACAGGAGGATGCAGGGTTGAAAAAAATCGAAACAATTATATTTATCGCTGTAGTCCTGGTAATGATATCAATCCCAGGGGTTTTTACGAATATAAAATCAAATCAGACTTCAAAAATGGATAATCGGATGCTGCAGGAATTTCCAAGTATGGATGATGAAGGATTTCAAAAAGATGTGGAGCTTTATTTGTCTGACCGCGTTGGGTTTCGGGAAAACATGATTACATTGTATCAAACACTTTGCGACAAGGTGTTTTCCAAATTGGTTTACCCATTGTATGCATATGGAAAAGACGGACATGTTATGATGACGCATGATCTAACCACATTTCAGCATGCGGATGTTGATCAGAATTATGTGGAAAATCTGGGTGAATATCTGAAAAGTCTTGAGGACTTTTGCGGAAGTATGGGAAGTGAGTTTTTGTTTTTTCTGTGCCCGAATAAAGAATCTATATATCCGGAATATTTTCCGGATGGTTACTTTGTCAAGGAACAGCCGAACCGCTCTGATCGGATTGCGGAAGCTTTGACAAAAAAGAAGGTACCTTTTATTTTCCCAAGAGAGCTTTTCATGGAATTGAAAAACGAAGAATTGCTTTATAATCAGAAATATGATGCTGCTCATTGGAATGATACGGGATGCTTCTATGGAAATCGGGAAATTATAAATTATTTGGGCCGAAGTTTTCCGACTATAGGTGAATTGGAGAAAGAGGAGTTTCAAATCAATGAAGTCGTCCAACCATATTTAAAGAACTCTTATTTTAGAATTGATGAAAGGGTTCCGGATTATACTTTGAAAAAGACAGACTCGGCTGAAGAGCCAGATGTATTTTCTCAAATTGAACTGACAGCTCCCCAATTGCATCATCAGTACTATAGAAACACGGAAAACCAGGAGCTGCCCCGAATATTGATTTTTGGCGATTCTTATTTTGAATATGTATCTAAGTTTTATTTAAACCATAGCTTTGAACTGATGTCTCTTCACAGTGACAATATGAAAAATGCGGAATATTATATTTCGCTGTTTCAACCGGATATTGTAATTGTGGAATTCGTGGAACGGGTTTTACAGGTACCGAATGCTATAGATGATGAGCGGATTGCAAAACGGTTTCCATCAGGTGCCTATGAAGAGAAAATAGAGCAGGGGATTCAGATAGAATCTTATAATACGAGGGGCAACAAATTTATTTCTGTACATGGCAGCTTTGACGATCTGGATCAAAAGATGATGTTGAAAGCTGTGGTGAATGAAAAAGCATATTATGCAAAACGTGACGGAAATACATTTTGCTTTACTTTTAAAAGAGAAGACATATTAGAAAACCATAGGATTGATTTTTATAAATGTTATGAACCTGAAAATTAATAATCTCCGCATCGCCTGATAGCAAAGGCTTTGCAAGGATTTATTCCCGTTATAAATACTACAACGGTTGATTTTGTGGAACACTAATGCTATAATTGGAAAATAGTCACAGGAAAATAATTTATATATGGAGGAAAAAGCATGCGCACATACCTTGTAACCGGCGGGGCTGGTTTTATTGGTTCTAATTATATACATTATATGTTTCGGAAGTATGGGGATGAGATTCAGATCATCAATGTGGATAAGCTGACCTATGCGGGCAATCTGGAGAATCTGAAGAGCATCGAGAGCCGCGGCAACTACACATTTATCAAGGCGGATATCTGTGATTCTGCCGCGATCAGACAGATCTTTCAGGAGAATGACATTGACCGGGTAGTCCATTTTGCGGCAGAGAGCCATGTGGACAGAAGCATCAAGGATCCGGAGGTGTTCGTGAGAACCAATGTGCTGGGAACCCTGGTCATGCTCAATGCGGCGAAGGAGGCCTGGGAGCTGCCGGATGGGACATTCCAGGAAGGCAAAAAGTTCCTGCACGTATCCACGGATGAGGTGTACGGATCTCTGGAGGATGAGAATGCATATTTCTACGAGACGACTCCCTATGATCCTCACAGCCCTTATTCCGCAAGTAAAGCTTCTTCGGACATGTTGGTAAAGTCCTATATAGATACCTATAGATTTCCGGCGAATATTACGAACTGCAGCAATAACTATGGCCCATACCAGTTCCCGGAAAAGCTGATCCCGCTGATTATCAACAATGCGCTGCAGGGCAAGAAGCTTCCGGTATACGGCGACGGAAAAAATGTCCGGGACTGGCTGTATGTGGAAGATCACGCGAAGGGCATTGACATGGTGCAGGAAAAGGGCCGCTTATTTGAGACTTATAATATCGGCGGCCACAATGAAAAGCAGAATATCCAGATCATCCACATCATTTTGGATACCCTGCAGGAGATGCTTCCGGAGGGCGATCCGAGAAGAAAACTGGTGAGTGAGAACCTGATTACCTATGTGGAAGACCGGAAAGGCCATGACAGACGCTACGCGATCGCTCCGGATAAGATAAAGGAAGAGATTGGGTGGTATCCGGAGACCCGTTTTGAAGACGGAATCCGGCTCACGATCAAGTGGTTTTTTGAACACGAGGAATGGATGAAGAATGTCACAAGCGGAGATTACCAGAGATATTATGAAGAGATGTACCATGAAGGATGAGCAGCCGAGGGTATCGGTGCTTCTTTCCGTTCATAACCATGAGGATTATGTGGGAGCTGCAATTGAGAGTGTACTCAGGCAGACATATCAGGAGTGGGAGCTCATCATTATCGATGACTGTTCCGAGGATGGTTCCGCTGATGTGATCAGGAAATATCAGGATGACAGGATTCAGTTCTATCAGGCAGAAGAAAACCAGGGCGCGATCCTGATCTTCAATGAATTGTTGAAGAAAGCAGGTGGAGAATATATTGCGTCTATAGACTCGGACGATATCTGGTATGACAATAAGCTGGAAGAGCAGATTGCATATCTGGAGCAGCACAGAGAAATGGCCGCATGCTTTTCGTGGGCGGAGTTTATCGATCAGGGGGGGGACTTATACTCCATTACAAATAAGGAATGCGATTGCGATATTCGATTGTTTATGCATGAAAACCGTACTCAGGGGCAATGCTTCCGCTATTTTTTTGATAATGACAACTATTTATGTCGGTCCAGCGTAGTCCTCCGTTCTAATGCAGTGGAGGAGATCGGAGGATTTGATCCGAGATTTCGGGTACTGCATGATTACGAATATTGGGTAAGGCTGATTCAGAAGTATCCGATTTATTTGATTCAAAAGCCGTTAGTTCGATATCGGCGGGTCAGTGTGGACAACAATAGTCTCAGTGCCGTGAATCGAAAAAATGTGATCCGGGTGATCAATGAACACCAGATGATCGTTTATAATATGATAAAAGAGATGGACAGGACGATCTTTTGCGACGCGTTTTATGATTTGCTCAAAAAAGAAGTGACAAGTGAAGCGCATCTGATCTGTGAAAAGTATTTCGTGCTGCTCAGATGGACCATGCTTGGAGTCAACAACCGTCAGGTGGCGCTGCGTTACTTTCATGACTGTATGGATGCGGAGGCAATGGAGTGCCTGAAGCAGGAATATGGATATTCCTGGCGGGATTATTATATCGAGATGGAAGATACATGGCAGTTGTATCCGCTGGATTTCTATAAAGATTACCAGACATTGGAAGAGATACATGCAAATACGGATAAAGCATATACGAATCTGCTGGGGGCATTTCAGGAACAGGGAAGAGAAATGAGCAGGCTGACCGGAGAAATTCATAAAATGAGCCGGACGTTTTCCTGGCGGATCACGAAGCCGCTGCGTGCAGTCAGGCGGGTTTTTTGCAGAAAGAAACATGGCAGATAGAAGTTGGGAGGTTTCTTGATGAAAGGAATTATATTAGCGGGAGGATCAGGAACAAGGCTGTTTCCCTTAACGCAGGTGACAAGCAAACAGCTCTTGCCAATCTACGACAAGCCGATGATTTATTATCCTCTTAGTATTCTGATGGAAGCAGGGATTCGGGAGATTCTGATCATATCCACACCCGAGGATACCCCGCGGTTTGAAGAGCTTTTAGGAGATGGAAACCAGTTCGGGATCCATCTGAATTATAAGGTACAGCCGTCTCCAGACGGCCTGGCGCAGGCATTTCTGTTAGGGGAAGAGTTTATTGCCGGAGACAGCTGCGCGATGATCCTTGGCGATAATATTTTCCATGGACATGGGCTGCGCAAAAGGCTGAAAGCCGCAGCAGGAAAGGAAGAGGGCGCCACCATATTCGGTTACTATGTGGACGATCCGGAGCGCTTCGGTGTGGTGGAATTTGACCAGGAGGGAAAAGCAGTTTCTCTGGAGGAGAAACCTGCATCACCAAAATCCAATTACGCTGTCACTGGTCTGTATTTTTATGACAAATGTGTGGTAGAGTATGCCAAGCAGATACGGCCAAGCGCCAGAGGAGAGCTGGAGATCACGGATCTGAACCGGATCTATCTGGAAAACGGCAATCTGGATGTGACGCTGCTGGGACAGGGCTTTACATGGCTGGATACGGGAACGCATGAATCGCTGGTAGACGCGACGAATTTTGTGAAGACCGTGGAGACACACCAGAATCGGAAGATCGCGTGTCTGGAAGAGATTGCGTACAACAACGGATGGATTGATGAGGCGAAGCTTGGCGAAGCCTGCAAGCTGTATCAGAAAAATCAGTACGGCAGATATTTGAAGGATGTTCTGGACGGGAAATATATCGACCAGGTTTAGGTGGATCACGAGTAATGGAATGGAGAGGGATATATCATGGGAAAAATCACAGTAGAGACATGCGGGATTGAAGGATTAAAGATCATCACTCCGGCGGTATTTGGAGACGAGCGCGGGTATTTTACGGAGACATACAATCAGAAGGACTATGAAGACGCAGGTATTGACATGGAATTTGTGCAGGATAACCAGTCAGGCTCCAAGAGAGGCGTACTGCGGGGACTGCATTTCCAGATCAACTACCCTCAGGATAAGCTCGTTCGGGTGATCAACGGGGAAGTTTTTGACGTAGCGGTAGACCTCAGAAAGGGTTCTCCCACCTATGGACAATGGCATGGAGTCATCCTTTCCGCAGAGAATAAAAAGCAGTTTTTTATTCCAAAGAATTTTGCGCATGGATTTCTGGTATTGTCTGAATTTGCGGAATTTGCGTACAAATGTACAGATTTCTATCATCCCAATGATGAAGGCGGACTGTTCTGGAAGGATCCGGAGATTGGAATTGACTGGCCGATTCCGGAGGGAATGGAACTGACAATCTCGGAAAAGGACCAGCATTGGAGCGGAATTAAGGACCTATAAAATTTTTCGGAGGCAATTGTGTCAAACTATATTAATAATTTTTTGAAATTTCAGCCTTTGTTGTCCGAGCTGGTAGCGAGAGACGTGAAGATTAAATACAGGCGTTCGGTTTTGGGGGTTTTGTGGACCCTGCTGAATCCGCTCTGTATGATGATTATCCTTTCGGTGGTGTTTTCGAATATCTTCAAATTTGACATTGAAAATTTTCCATTATATGTTCTGAGCGGCCAGGTCATATTTAATTTTTTTAATGATGCAACCACAAGCTCTATGACTGCCATTATCAATAATGCGGCTCTGCTGAAAAAAATTTATGTTCCAAAGTATCTGTTTGTTCTTGCCAGGATCTTTTCCAGCTTTATCAACCTGATGGCTTCCTTCACGGCATTATTGCTTGTGATGGTAGCGGTCAGGGCCGAGCTGCACTGGACGTTATTTTTATCATGGTTTCCGCTTTTGATGGTGGTGGTATTTTCGCTGGGCGTCGGAATGCTCCTGGCGGCATTGACCGTCCGATTCCGGGATATTATGCATCTTTATTCGGTATTTACGACAGGGCTGATGTATCTGACCCCGGTGATCTATCCGATGTCTATGCTGCCTGACAGGATTCGGGCTATTGTGCTTCTGAATCCGCTGACGAATTATCTGGAGATGTTTCGGAACCTGGCATTTTACAATACGCTGCCGTCTTTCGGCTCTGTGGTGGTCGGGGGGCTGGAAGGCGCGGCGGCCATCGTATTAGGGGTTTATGTATTCTATAAGAATCAGGATGAATTTATATTAAATATATAGGAGCAATGATCAGATGGGAAATGATGCGATCGTGACGGTTGACCATGTGTCGATGAAGTTCAACCTGTCTTCGGAAAAATTTGACAGCTTCAAGGAATATGTCATAAAAAGCATTAAAAGACAGGTTTCTTATGATGAGTTCTGGGCATTGCAGGACATTTCCTTTGAAGTCAGGCGTGGAGAGTCCCTTGGACTGATCGGACTGAACGGAAGCGGGAAGAGTACCATGCTCAAGATCATAGCCGGTGTATTGAAGCCCACCAAGGGAACCGTGACGGTCCGGGGGAATATGGCTCCTTTGATTGAGCTGGGCGCCGGTTTTGACATGGATCTGACGGCCAGGGAAAATGTGTTTCTAAATGGCGCGCTTCTGGGGTATAATCGTTCTCAGATGGACGCACAATATGAAGATATCGTAAGTTTTTCGGAACTGGGAGAATTTATGAACGTACCAGTTAAGAATTTTTCTTCCGGTATGGTTTCCAGGCTTGCATTTGCGATTGCGACCATCGGAGTACCGGATATTCTGATCTGTGATGAGGTACTGTCGGTAGGGGATTTCCGATTTCAGGAAAAATGTGAGGAGCGGATCGGAAATATGCAGGAGAAAGGGACAACCATACTTTTTGTATCCCACAGCTTGGCACAGGTGGAGAAGATCTGTGACAAGATCGTCTGGCTTGAGAAAGGACATTTAAAAATGTTCGGTGACGCAAAGAAGGTCTGCAAAATTTATTCGGAATCTTAGTCATTTGCGCAGCATCGTCGGAATAACTGTCAGAATAGAGGGTTTGCAGGATATGAAAAAAAAATGGAGTATCATCATACTGGGCATTGCAGTCATTGCGGCTGCATACCTATATGCCCATATTGATAAAAATACGTATCTGTATGATCGGAATACAGATTCCGCTGAACTGATCGGAACTGGGATACCGGGGAATACGGAGGAGATCACACAGTCATTTACTAGTATTGAAGATTCTATAGATGGGATCAATCTGAAGGCTACAGTCTTTGGAGAGGCGGATCATGTGGATGTAGAATATTCACTGATCGATCAGGAGAGCGGTGAAGTAGTCCGTACAGAAAGTGTACGGGGATCGGAGATCAACAACAATCATTTTAATGTTTTGAGATTTCAGCCATTGAGCGGGACGAAAGGGAAGCGCTATACATTGCGGCTTACGGAATCCGGAACCGGTGACAGTACTGGGGTCAGCTTTTACCTGAGTGAAAGGGAAGGAAGTGAGGGGCTGTTAAAGGTGAAGGGACAGGAGATAAATGGACATCTCGCGGTTCGGATTCTGACCCATCGGTTTGATTCGGAGACTTTTGTGGTTTTTTTGGGAATCGCAGCGTTTATTGCAGGATTTATGAATATCCTTTATAGAATGTTTAAGTAAAGGTTTTACAATGAGGAGAAAGAGTACATCATGGAGAATCAATTTTGTGTGACAATATGCCGGTTCCATACGAAAGCAGAGAATAAACTTCTGATCATTGGCTGGTTTTCTCAGAATGGGATCAATGAGAACAAGCTTTTGGTATGTCTGGATAAGAAAAAGATTCCGTTCACAATGGAAAAGGTAGACCTGACAAGAAGCCTTCTCAGGACACGGGAGGGGATTCTGATCACAAGACAATATTATCTGTGGATCGACCTGCCCAGGAGCTGGCGGGACTGCAAACGTCTTGAGGTCAAGAATTTTTATCAGGGAGCCGGAAAAACAGCATATTATACAGATGTATCAAAGCTGAGAAAGGCTGAGAAGGAAGTACAGCGGAATATTGATAAGAGCACTGTTGTGGAGGATGGCTTCCAGATATTGGGATGGTATATAGATCAGGGAAATGTAAAGCTCCGGTTTTCTGATAAATCCGGCAGGAAATATCCTGCCGAGATCATAAGAAAAGACAGGGAAGACGTAAGAAAGGTATTTCCGGAGAATGCCGGAGATGAGGTCGTAGGATTCCTGGCTTACTACAAAGGCAGTGTACCGAAGCAGATCACGGTCAGCTTCGAAGGTGCAGGCAGGTATGCGGAAGAAACGCTCACCCTGGTGCAGACGCCTGTACAAAAGGGGATCAGCTCTGCGGCGACGCTTTACAAAAAGGCGGCTGCGTATTATCGGCAGTTTGGAATCAGTGCCACGGCACTGCGAGCTCTGGACAAACTGACTGGCCGTGAGGAGATTGCTTATCGGGCATGGCTGAAACGGCATACCCCTTCCGGCCAGGTTTTGAGGATGCAGCGGGAACACAAATTTGAGTTTTCTCCGAAGATATCTATTGTCGTGCCGTTATATAAAACGCCTGAGAAATATCTCGCCGAAATGATCGAGTCAGTACGGAGCCAGACATACGGAAACTGGGAGCTTTGCCTGTCAGACGGGAGCGGCGAAAATTCTCCGATCGAACAGGTTTTGAAGCAATATGAGGAGAAGGATCACAGGATTAGGGTTGTATATAACAAGGAACCTCTTCAGATCTCAGATAATACGAACGAAGCGCTCAAGATCACGACAGGAGACTATATTGCGTTTGCGGACCATGATGATATGCTGGCGCCGGATGCTCTGTATGAGTGTGTTAAGGTATTAAATCAAGATTCGGATACAGAGATCATTTATACAGATGAAGATAAAGTGGATATGAACGGCAGAGATAACTTTATGCCGAATTTTAAATCGGACTTCAATCTGGATATGCTGCGCTGTACGAACTATATCTGCCATTTGTTTGTGGTAAAAAGGAATATATATGAAGCCGCAGGTATGCTCAATTCAGAGTATGACGGAGCGCAGGATTATGATTTTGTACTGCGCTGTATCGAAAGATCTTCCAGGATAAAACATATTCCAAAGATTTTATACCACTGGCGGGCTCACAAGGATTCTACGGCGGAGAATCCGGAGAGTAAAAACTATGCCTATGCTGCGGGAAGAAAAGCCATCCAGGCGCATTATGACCGGACAGGAATCCAGGCAGATGCGTATGAGACAGAGTATAAAGGATTTTATCGTTCGAAATACAGGATAACGGAACAGCCGCTGATATCAGTGATCATTCCAAATAAAGACCATATTGCCGATCTGGAGAAATGTATTGCGTCTCTGGAAGAAAGAAATACGTATAAAAATCTGGAACTGGTCATTGTTGAGAACAACAGCGAGCAGGAAGAAACCTTTGCCTATTATAAGAAACTGGAAGAGAAAAATCCAAAGGTAAAGGTGGTATACTGGGAAGGAAAAGAATTTAACTACTCATCCATCAATAACTTCGGTGTGGAGCAGGCGTCCGGTGAATATCTGCTGTTTCTGAACAACGATACGGAGCTTGTAAATATGGATTGCATTGAGGAACTGCTGGGATACTGTCAGCGAAGCGATGTGGGGGCGGTCGGAGCCAGGATGTACTATGAAGACGGTACGATTCAGCACGCGGGAGTGATCATTGGTCTGGGAGGAGTTGCAGGGCATGCATTTTCCAGGGCATCCCATGAGGATCCGGGATATTTTGGAAGGATCATTATAGCGCAGAATTACAATGCGGTGACAGCTGCCTGCATGCTCACCAAAAAGCCTGTATTCCATGAGGTTGGAGGCTTTGATGAAAAGTTTGCGGTGGCATTTAATGATGTGGATTTATGCCTGCGGATCCGGAAAGCAGGGTACCTGATCGTATATAATCCGTATGCGGAGTTAAACCATTATGAATCGAAATCCAGGGGCTACGAGGATACGCCGGAGAAAGTGAAGCGCTTTAACTCAGAAATCGGTCTATTTGAGAAAAGATGGAAAAATATTTTGAATAACGGGGATCCCTATTATAATCCGAATCTGACCTTAGAGGAAGGAAACTTTGGATTAAACCCCCATGCTAATTGAAAGTAGAGGGAAACAAAGCCGACTTTAGAGGTATGGCACTGTTTCTCTCCGTGATACAAGAGGAAGGGAGGAGATACTATGCGCATATTGGTAACGGGAGTAAAAGGCCAGCTTGGCCACGATGTGGTCAATGAACTGGCGAAGCGGGGCCATACTCCCATTGGTGTGGATGTGGAGGAGATGGATATCACAGATGCCTCCGCAGTGGAAAAGGAGATGAAGAAGGAGCCGCTGGATGCGGTCATCCACTGTGCCGCCTATACGGCAGTGGATGCCGCGGAAGACAACCGGGAGATCTGTATGCGGGTGAATGCGGAAGGAACGAGAAATATTGCCCGTGTCTGCAGAGAGCTGGACCTGAAGATGGTCTATATCAGTACGGATTATGTGTTTGACGGAGAAGGGGAGAGACCCTGGGAGCCGGACGATCCGAGGGATCCGCTGAATGTCTACGGGGAGAGCAAATACCAGGGAGAGCTTGCGGTAGAGGAATATCTGGAAAAGTATTTCACCGTGAGGATCGCATGGGTATTCGGTGTAAACGGCAAAAACTTTATCAAGACCATGCTCCGGCTTGCGGAAAGCCAGAAGGAGATCAATGTGGTAAATGACCAGATCGGCTCTCCGACCTACACGTACGATCTGGCGGTCCTGCTGGTAGATATGGTGGAGACAGAAAAATACGGAAGGTACCATGCGACCAATGAGGGTCTGTGTACCTGGTATGAATTTGCGAAGGAGATCTTTCGGCAGGCGGAGGTGGATATCAGGGTGAATCCGGTATCCAGCGATGAGTTTCCGGCGAAGGCAAAGCGACCGCACAACAGCCGGATGGATAAGAGGAAGCTTGTGCGGAATGGGTTCCGGCCGCTGCCGCCCTGGCAGGACGCGCTGAAACGGTATCTGGAGATCATCAGATCATAGTCGGATTGGGGAGCTTGTGACCTGGAACTGTCTGCTGCCGCAGGGGCAGTATCTGTGTCAGCGGACGCGTTATACTGCGCACCAGATAAATCTGCCGCGCAGCATAACATGATGCGCACAGTCGCATGGGGAATTATACCGCTTCGCGGCTGCGGCTGGCGCAATACTCACGGCAGATTTCATCGGCCGTGAGTATAATTTGATCAGAATAGATTGGAGGAGATGGAGTATGAAGAATACGAAGAAGATCATTGCAGGAGTGGCCCTTGTGGCAATGCTGGCAGGAATCTCTGCCTGCTCGAAGGAAGAGGTTCCGCCTCCGGCTGAGGCTGAGGGAACCACTACGGTGACGACGGAAGCAGAGCAGAAGGAGGAACCGGGGCAGATCACGGCAGAGACCGGATCACAGGATGCCGCGGCACAGCAGGAGGAAAGCGGGGCGGTTGAAATTACGCTTTACAAAAGCAACGATGATGCCACGGCGCTGGTGCAGGAGACGGTCCAGGTGGATCAGCTGACACCGGAGAATGTGCTGGCGGTATTGATCGAGCGTGGAGGTTTACAGGCAGATATCAGGATCCTGAGCTTGGAACAGGCGGAGGATAACGGTAAGAAAGTTCTGAACATTGACTTTTCGCAGGAATTCGGAAATTATGTAGGAAGCATGGGTACGGCAGGAGAGTATATGATCATGGGAAGTGTCTGCAATACATTTTTAAATGCCTATGGCTGTGAAAGGGTAAAGATCACAGTAGAAGGCGGAGTACTTGCGACAGGGCATAAGGAATATACGGGATATAACGGCTACTATGAATAGAGTGCTAAAAGAGGGGGCCGCAATGCGTTTTTCCGCATTGCGGTCCCCCTCTGTGCCTTAACGCTTCCACAGCTTCCGGTTGAACCAGTCTCCTGCATAGTCGGCCGTATAGCGGATCAGGTCCGCTTCTATCTTTAGATAAGAAAAGAGATGCCGGAACCGGAACGGAACCCTGCGGCAGTATTTCAGGCCCTGGAAGCCCTCACGCAGGCCGCGGAGATAATCCTTTCCAAAACCGATCTTACAGAAAAACATCGTCTTTAATGCATAACCGGCTGCCAGGGGAAGGCAGTTTAGAACAATCTGTGGCAGCGGCATATTTTTCCAGACCAGCCATATACTGTTCCGGGCCGACAGGCTGACCTTGAAGCTGTTATACTTGGAGCCGCTTGTCCCGCTGCCGATATGGCGGACAATGGCCGAAGGACAGTACCAGTTCTGATAACCGTAGATCCTGGACCGGTAGCCGATATCCATGTCTTCTAGATAGGCAAAATGGGATTCGTCAAAATATCCGATCCTCTGGAATACGCTCCGGCGGTAGATCGCGGCTCCCGCACAGGCAGAAAAAATCTCATCAGGCTTTGTATAATTGCGAACAGGCCGCCCGGTACCACGGCAGATCCCCCATCCGGCCAGGGTATACAGATCCCCTGCACTGTCTATGAGATTGGGATGATGCATCTGGACCATCTTGCTGCTGACAGAAAAAATCTTCGGCGAACGGCGGACCGCACCCAGCAGCTCTTCCACAAAATGAGGGTCTGCAATGGTGTCATTGTTGAGCAGGATGACATAAGGCGAGGCGGATGCGCGGATCCCCGCGTTTACCGCTGCGCTGAAGCCCCGGTTTTTATCCAGGACGATGATCCTGACATCAGGATACTGTTCGGCCAGAAATTCGACGCTGCCGTCCGAAGAATGGTTGTCTGCTACCAGGATCTCAAAATTCTGGCAGCTCTGTTCCAAGAGAGAGTCCAGGCAAGGGCCAAGAAAATGTTTTCCGTTATAATTAGGAATAATGATCGTAACTTTCATAAATGTCCTCGATTCTTTTACTGATACAGCCATTATAATATGTGACCAACTTTCACCAGAAAATGGATGACCTGCTTGCGCCTCAGCGCAATTCCTATTATACCAGATAAAAAAAGGACTTTCTACCCTTTATCTGTTTATCTTGCAATGGCTGTGCCCTTATGCTAAACTGTAAAAGTATTTTTATACCATTTTTGATATCAGGAAGTCTTAAGGGAGGCAGGAAGCAGCGTGATGAACCGGACGAAGCAGGAAGACAATTTTTCTAACAATGTGATCTGGTATAATTATATATTGTGCATTCTGGTGATTTTCATTCATGCCCGCAATGACGGTATCTTTACGGTTCCGGTGTGGATATCGGGCATCCCTGTTCTCAATGAACTGGAAGCCTTTCTGGCATCGGACGTTGCAGGAGCGGCTGTAGGAGGCTTTTATCTGAGCTCCGGATATCTTTTTTTCCGCAGCTACTCATGGAAGCGGGTATTTTCCAAATATAAAAGCCGTATGCAAAGCCTGGTAATCCCTTACATATTGTGGACATTGCTTTATTTTTTTATCCATGCGGCCATTTCGCGTATCTCGGCTTTGGCAGCCATGTTTCAGGAGCCTGAGATTGAGATTACCTGGAGGACGATGCTGGATGCGGTGCTCAATTACCGCTACTGCGCCTTTTTATGGTTTCTGCAGTTTTTGATCCTGTACGTGGCGGGCTCGCCTGCCATCTATTTTCTGATCCGCAATCGGTATTCAGGGGCGGCCGCCATTCTGCTGGTATTTTTTACAGCCTGTACGAATATAATAAAAAATGAACAGGCGGCGGCAGTGACAAACTGGCTGGTATTGTATATGCTGGGCGGCTATATCGGCATTCATCTGAAAGGCGCGGTCGAGGCCGGAAAAACCAGCTTCAGGATGCTGGCAGGGACACTGCTTCTGGCGGCAGGTGCATTCTGGATCTATAAAGCACATCCGTCGGTATTTGGCGTCCTGTTTTATTCGTTTTCCTTTTCCATGGCCCTGTGGTGCCTGCTCTTATGGGAAAAAGAGGGGGTCGGGGAAGAGACTATGCCGCATGCGCGTGACTGGCAGAAGAATACATTTGCGGTATACATGACCCATTTTATGATCGTGCAGGGGGTCAACGCACTCGCCGGCAGATATCTCTCCCAGTCCATGGGGGTCGGTTTTGTTCTGTTTTTGTTCCTTCCGGCTGTCTGCTTCGGCGCGGTACAGCTTGCGAAAAAGATCTGCGGAAACGGGAAATGGATCCTCTGGAAGGTGTGGATGGGAAGCCGTTCGTGAGAAGCGTTGTATTGTTACGAAAGAATCACGAAAATATGAATTAAATTTAATAAAATTGTGTAAAGTTTATGTTTTTGCTTGTCCTTTACGGTAAGATATTGTATGATATTAGAACAATAAAGCGTAATGGAATGATGAATGAAGTGGGAGTTGGATCTATGGCAGAATTTAAAATTGTTGACGTGATCATTCCGGTGTGCATGCCGGATGAAAGGACTGTTCAGTCTGTGAAGCGTCTTTTGAAGCAGACGTATCCGTTGAATCGCATTTATCTGATCCATACGGAGAAGGGTATGTTTCCAAAAGAATTGGAGACATTATCAGAGAAGATCCACATCACGCATATCCGGCCGGAGCAGTTCGATCATGGAGGCACCAGGCATCAGGGCGCCATGATGTCCCATGCGGATTTCCTGCTCTATATGACGCAGGATGCGCTTCCTGTAGGGGAGAAGCTTGTAGAAAACCTGATGACGGCATTTGAGGATGAGAAGGTAGGAGCCGCTTATGCAAGACAGCTTCCGGCAGCGGACGGCAGCAATATTGAACGTTTTACCAGGACCTTCAACTATCCGCCTGAGAGCCGGGTGAAGTCAGAGACAGACCTTCCCGGCCTGGGAATTAAAACGTATTTTTGTTCCAATGTATGTGCGGCCTACCGCAAGTCCGTGTATATGTCGCTGGGTGGCTTTGAATCCAAAGTGATCTTCAACGAGGATATGATCATGGCTGGACGGATCATACAATCGGGTTATAAGGTTGCGTATATTGCCGCTGCGCAGGTCATCCATTCTCACCATGATAAGTGCCTGCGGCTGTTTAAGCGGAATTTTGATCTGGCAGTATCTCAGGTAGAGCATCCGGAGATCTTTGAGGGCATTCGTTCAGAGTCGGAGGGCCTCCGGCTGGTGAAGCAGACGGCACGGTATCTCTTGAAGTCGGGCAGGCCATGGGAGATCGTGATATTGCTGCTGCAGAGCGGATTTAAGTATGCCGGATACCGGCTGGGAAGGAATTACCGGCGGCTTCCCAGATGTGTGATCATGCGGTGTACGCTGAATCCGGGCTACTGGTCAGGCAAAAAAGAAAAAATAGATTGATGTTTTGTTTAAAATATTGTACTATAAGTAATAGCGGTTAAATTAGAGATTTATTTTGATTCTAAGTTTTGATTCTAAGATACAGTGGATAAGATACAAGGAAAGGATAGAATATGGCAAATAAAGCACCACGAACCGCTACAATGGGCAGGGCACAGAGGCAGCCGGCGATGAGGGCTTCCTCCGGCGGCAATGTAAAGAGGAACAGGAGCGCGGGGAAGCGGCCGCCCTCTGGAAAGGGGCCTGCCAGGGCGAGAAAAAAGAAGAAGAGCGGCATGTCCTTACTGGGGAAGATTGCGATTGCTCTGTGTGTGTTCCTTCTTCTGATTGTTTTCGCGGCTATCGCGGTTGTATATGCGAAGATGAACAAGCTGGACTTTGTGCCGCTGGATCCGGATAAACTCAGCATTAATGACGGATATGAATATGATGAGACGGGATATCTGAATGTAGCCCTGTTCGGCCTGGATACCCGTGAGAATGACGAAGAGATGGGAAGCAGGAGCGATACGATCATCATCGCCAGCCTGAATCGGGAGACAAAAGAGGTGAAGATGTCTTCTGTATATAGGGATACCTACCTGCAGATGGATGACAGGAGTTATAATAAGGCGAACGCGGCCTATTCATTCGGTGAAGAGGAAGAAGCAGTCGCCATGCTGAACCGGAATCTGGATATGGATATCGATCACTACATTACAGTTGACTTTTCGGCGTTGGTGGATGTGATTGATGCGCTGGACGGAATTGATGTGGAGGTCACGGAAGAAGAGATTCCATATTTGAATAACTATTCTGTCGAGATCATCAAGAATACCGGTGTAGATACCTGGGCGGTGACCGAACCGGGATATCAGCATCTGACCGGGGTACAGGCTACTGCGTATGCGCGGATCCGTTATACAGAGGGAGACGACTTCCGACGCACGGAGCGGCAGAGGCTGGTGATCGAAAAGATTGCGGAGAAGGCGCAGGCGGCAAGCCTGGGGACGCTCAATAATATCATTGACCGTGTTCTGCCGAAGGTACGGACCAACTTTACGCTTCCGGAGATTCTGGCCTATGCAAAGGATGTGAAAAAGTATCAGATCGGTGAATCCAAAGGATTTCCGTTTAATCTGGAGACCATGGTGCTGAATGTGGGAGACTCCGTCATTCCTGCCAACCTGGAGGAGAATGTAAAGGAACTGCACAACTTCCTGTTTGGCGAGAATGGATTTACGCCTTCTAAAAAAGTATGTGATATCAGTGATGAGATCACGTTTTTGACCGGTGTGGTAGGGAACGGTTCTTATGACAGCGGAGATGTTACCAACAGCTATGGAGGCCAGGACAGCGGCTATAGCGGGGACAACGGCTACGGGGATGGTACAGGCAACGGAGACGGCAGCGTTTCTTCCGGCGATCCTGGCAGCAATGGCTATGAAGACGGAAGCTACAATTACGGCAATGGAAATTACGGCAGCGAAGATTATGGAACCGGGGATGGAATCTATGATCCCGGTTATGAAGATTCCGGCACGGGAGATTATGGTACCGTCGGAGGAGATGGAACGAATACCTCCGGGGACTATCAGGATACCTATTATTAAGTATGAATATTGCATGTGCTTGTCCCGCATGATCCGGGTCGGCAAAAAATGTATGTACAAATACAGGAGAAGAGGGTAAGAATATGAAGAAACGAGTGACCAGATGGGTCGTAATGATTGCCGCGGTATGCAGCTTGATGCTGTTTCCGGCGCTTACTGGATATGCTGCGGATGGAACACTGATGCTTTCAGATCCTACGGGAAGTGTGGGAGCTGAGATCCCGGTGACTGTCCGGATTGATGCAGGCGGCCAGCCGATCGGAGATGCCAATGTAACCCTGTCCTATGATCCGGCCATGCTGGAATTTGTCAGCGGTACCAACGCCCAGGGAGGCGAAGGAACGGTTACGCTGGCGGCCTCCGGTACGGGGACCGAGACGGAGCTGGCATTTGAGCTGACCTTCAAAGGCGTGGCAGAGGGAACAGCGGCAATTCAGGTGACAGAATCTACGGCATACCTGTTTTCGGATGAGACACTGAATCTGACAGCGGGAGAAGCGGCTGTAACGATCGGACCCGGGGACGGTACTGCGGCTGCATCCGAGTCAACAGAGCGTGTACTTGGAACAGAGAGTATTGAGATCGGCGGCATGTATTATAACATCTATGAAAACTTTTCGGATGCACTGATCCCGGCAGGCTTCAGCAGAAGTACAGTACAGTATGCAGGCGCGGAGCATGCAGCGATTCGGCAGGATACCTCCGGAAAGGTATTCCTGTTCATGATATCCGGAGACGGGGATCCCATTATGGTGCTGTACAATGAGAGCGACAGCACGTTTGTATTGGCCGAACGGGTTGATGTATCGGAGTCCTTTTATATTCTGATCCTGGCGTCAGGGGACGGCAGTACGCTTCCGGAGGCATTTGTGGAGACCTCACTGTCTCTGCATGATATGAGCTTTCCGGCATGGCAGAATATGGACTCCATGGAGTTTTATCTGATGTATGCGCTGAGCAGTTCTGGAGTGGAAGGCTTTTATCAGTATGATTCCATTGACGGGACCTATCAGAGATATGTAGCCCAGACGTCTGTCAGCAGCGAACCGGAGGAGGAAGAGGATGATTCCGCGCTGGGTAAGGTGGAGAAGATCATCACCGATAATCTGCTGATCCTTGCCCTTGCGGTTGCGGTCATCGTAGTGATCCTGTTCATTATTATTCTTGTTCTGTCCATCAAGCTCGGGCGGCGCAACGCGGAGCTGGAGGATATGTATGTGGGAGATGAGGAGGAGAACAAACCCAATGTGAAAAAGAAATCTCGGCAGCAATTTGTGGGATACGATGACGAGGACGACGAAGAGGAGGATTATCTGGAGGATGACTTCGACGACTCCGATTATGACGATGAATTTACGGATTCGGAGGACAATTATGACGATGAGTTCGACGATGACGATGAGTACTATGATGATGACTACGAGGATGAAGAGGACGTTAAGGAGTATACTCCCGGGAAAGGGGACTCAGCCGGGAAGAAGGAATCCTACGAGGATATTGACTTTATAGACGTATAACAGACAATTTTTATACCGGGGCAGCAGAGAGTAATGACTTTGCTGTCCGGGCTTTTTTTGGTAAAAGGAGAAGTTTTATGTGCGGAATAGTTGGATATGTAGGGGAGAGACAGGCAGCACCGATCTTGCTGGACGGATTGGGGAAGTTGGAGTACCGGGGATATGATTCCGCCGGGATTGCGGTATATGACGGAGAAAAGATCAGGATGAAAAAGGCAAAGGGGCGGCTCAAGGTGCTCAGTGAACTGACCCATGACGGGGAGATCTTTCCCGGGCAAACGGGGATTGGCCATACCCGCTGGGCGACACATGGAGAGCCTTCGGATGTGAATGCGCATCCTCATTTCAATGCGGATAACAGTATTGTCGTGGTACACAACGGGATCATTGAAAATTATCTGAAGCTGAAGAAAAAGCTGACAGAGAAGGGATATGAGTTTGTGTCGGATACGGACACGGAGGTCATTGCCCATCTCCTGGATCACTATTATCAGGGGAACCCTCTCCAGGCGATCATCAAGATCATGCACCGCATGGAAGGCTCCTATGCCCTTGGGATCATGTTCAGGGATCATCCGGAGGAACTCTATGCGGTACGTAAGGACAGTCCGTTGATCGTAGGCCATACAAAGGACGGATGTATCATTGCGTCGGATGTGCCTGCTGTTTTGAAGTATACCAGGGATGTCTATTTCATTGAAAATGAAGAGATTGTACGGATGAAGCAGGATTCTATGGAGTTCTTCAATGTAGATGAGGAGTCCATGGAAAAGGAATCCACACATATCGACTGGGATGTGGATGCGGCGGAAAAAGGCGGCTATGAGCATTTCATGCTCAAAGAAATGTATGAGCAGCCCAAAGCAATCTCAGACACCTTTTCCCCCCGCTTAAAAGGAAAGGAGATCATCATCGAAGAGCTGGGGATGTCGGATGAGGATATACTCAGCGTGAAGAAGATGATGATCGTGGCCTGCGGTTCGGCTTACCACGCAGGAGTAACAGGGAAATATGTTCTGGAAGGAATGGCCCGGATTCCTGTGGAGGTGGATCTGGCCTCAGAATATCGGTATCGGGATCCATTAATTGAGGAAGGAACACTCATCATCATCATCAGTCAGTCTGGGGAAACCGCGGATTCCCTCGCGGCCCTGCGGGATTCAAGAAGCAGAGGCGCGAAGGTGCTGGGGATCGTGAATGTCGTAGGAAGCTCGATCGCAAGAGAAGCGGATAATGTGATGTATACCTGGGCAGGACCGGAGATTGCCGTGGCAACGACCAAAGCATATTCCTGCCAGCTGATCGCACTGTACCTGCTGGCTATGAAGTTTGCGCAGGTGCGGGGGACAATTACAGACGGGGAATTGGAACAGTACATAGAGGATCTGAAACGGATTCCGGATCAGGTGGAGATGCTGCTGAATAACAAGAACCGCATCCAGAAGTTTGCGAATCGATATCTGGCTGCCAGGGACGTATTTTTCATCGGCCGTGGGATTGATTACGCCATTTCTCTGGAGGGATCCTTAAAGCTCAAGGAGATTTCCTATATTCATTCTGAGGCTTATGCCGCAGGAGAGCTGAAGCATGGTACGATCTCTCTGATCGAGGAGGGAACCCTTGTAGCGGCGGTTCTGACTCAGGAAAAGCTGTATAAGAAGATGATCAGCAATATGGTAGAGGTCAGGACAAGAGGAGCATTTGTGCTGGCAGTGACCAATGAGGGAAACGGAGATGTAAAGCGGGCGGCGGATTATGTGATCTATATTCCGGAAACGAATCAATATTTTACCAATTCACTTGCTATCATACCATTGCAGTTGTTTGGGTATTATATATCCGTAGGGAAGGGATGCGATGTGGATAAGCCGAGGAATCTGGCCAAATCCGTAACGGTGGAGTAAGCATTTAGGAATGAGGACAGCAGACTGCATATACGTCTGCTGTTTGTGAATCAAATTTATTACAGAAAAGCTGCAGGAGGAAGACTTTCTGTATCATCAGGCAATACAAATGAACAGAAATTGAGAGAAAAGATGAATGCGAAAAGTGTGTTTGTGAAAACGATAAAAGGGATCTTACTTGTTTTAGAAGCAGTGATTGTCATTGTGCTGGGATTTGTTTCTGTTTTACTGAGCAACAGCATTCGGTGGATGTTCGAGACATGGAGCTACCTGACCATGGATGAGGTGGCATACCTTCTGAATTCTCCGATGGAAGGGACCAGTGAAGAGATTATTATGGAATATGTGGGATACTGTGTTCCGGCATCGATTTTGGCTCTGCTGCTTATTTTTATTTTGATGATCGTTCTGCGGAAAAGAAGATGGATGTATCATACGGCTATGGCAGGGATCCTGGTATGTTCCGTAGCACTTGCAGGCTATTATCTGAATATGGCATGGGTTCGACTGGACATTGCAAATTATTCGAAAAATAAGAGCACATATTCCACATTTATTGAAGATAATTATGTGAATGCGGATGATGTGGCGATCCGTTTTCCGGAACAAAAGAGGAATCTAATCTATATTTTTCTTGAATCTATGGAGACGACCTATGCGGATGTGGAGAACGGTGGTGCTTTTGACATCAGCTATATTCCGGAATTGACAGAGATTGCCCAGCAAAATGAAGATTTTTCCGGATCGGGGACTGCGCTGAACGGCGGATATTCCATGCCTCAGACAACCTGGACGGTCGCGGCAATGTTTGCACAGTCAGCAGGACTGCCTCTGTCAATTCCGCTGGAGAACAATCAGATGAATACCCAGGATGCTTTCTTTGAAGGAACGAACGCGTTGGGGGATATTCTGCAGCAGGCCGGATACTCACAGACATTGCTGATCGGGTCGGATGCTACCTTTGGAGGCCGCAGGCTCTTGTTTTCCGGCCATGGTGACTTTACGATCCATGATTATAATTATGCAGCTAGGGAAGGACTGATTCCGGAAGGATACAGGGTCTGGTGGGGCTATGAGGATAAGCGGCTGTTTCAGTTTGCAAAAAGGGAGCTGCGCAGCCTGTCTCAGCAGGATGAACCTTTTAACCTTACGCTCCTCACAGTGGATACCCATAAAGAAGACGGGTATGTCTGTGGAGATTGCGGAAACAAGTTCGGGGACGATCAATATGGCAATGTGATTGCCTGCTCCAGCCAGAAGGTTGCGGAGTTCATTCGATGGGTCCAGAGGCAGGATTTTTACGAAAATACAACGATTGTCATTGCAGGAGATCATCTGACGATGGACAGCGACTTCTGCAGAGATGTGCCCTTGGATTATACCCGGAAGGTGTATACTACCTATATCAACTCTGCCGTGGAACCGGAAAAACCGGATCTTTACAGGGACTATACGACCTTTGATCATTTTCCGACCACATTGGCCAGCTTAGGAGCAGAGATTGAAGGCAACCGACTTGGTCTGGGTACCAATCTGTTTTCCAGTGAATGGACTTTGACAGAGAAGTATCAGCGAGACCGAATGGCGCTGGAGCTTAACAGAAAGTCCAAGTTTATGGAGGAACTTACCTCTTATATCAATCTGGATCTTCCGGAAGCAGAAATCATTCTGCAGGATTATGATCCGGTTACAGGTATACAGCCGATCGTGATCACAGATATCAAAAATGTCCAGGGAAACATCAGGGCACTGAATATTGCCGTATGGACACTGGATGGGCAGACAGATCTTCAATGGATGCAGGCCGTACAGAATCCGGATGGCGATTATACGATGGATATTAATATTTCCAGTTTCGGCAGCAGGATGGAGAACTATAATATTCATGTGTATACTGTCTTGGAAAATGGCAGTACAAAGTTTCTGACCAGCACGATTACAGAAATTAAGCAGATCGATGCGGAGCAAAGAGAAATGGGTCAAATGGGAACGGAGCAAACAGAAGCCGGCCAGATGGAAAATAACCAAATGGAACCCGGCCAGGTGGAAAATGACCAAATGGAACCCGGTCAGATAGACAATAATCAAATGGAAACTGGTCAGATGGAAAATAATCAAATGGAACCCGGCCAGATAGACAATAATCAAATGGAAACCGGTCAGATAGGGACTGATCAAATGCAACCCGGTCAATTCGAGACCCAGTGAATATAGTAAGTTTTGTTAAAATGTGAACAAATATTGACAAAACTATTGCATAAAGGTTAAAATGGTTTTTAGCGACAATACAATATATTGAGTACAGGATGCATCTATGCATTTGAAATTTACAAAATATGGAGACTGATTATGAAGTATGATTATCTGATCGTGGGTGCCGGACTGTATGGCGCAGTCATGGCACATGAGCTGCATAAGCGGGGGAAGCGCTGCCTGGTCATTGACCGGCGGGATCATATTGCGGGAAATATTTATTGTGAGGAGATAGAGGGAATCCATGTGCACAAATACGGCGCGCACATTTTCCATACCTCCAACAGGCAGATCTGGGAGTACATGAACCAGTTCGCGGAGTTCAACCATTATGTGAATTCGCCCGTTGCGGTTTATAAGGACGAATTGTACAACCTGCCGTTCAATATGAATACCTTCAGCAAAATGTGGGGGATCCGTACCCCCTGGGAGGCGAAGGAGATGATTGCGAAGCAGGTTCAGGAGGCGGGCATTACGGATCCGAAGAATCTGGAGGAGCAGTGTCTGTCCCTGGTGGGCAGGGATGTATTCGAGAAGCTGGTAAAGGGCTACACGGAGAAGCAGTGGGGCAGAGACTGCAGGGAACTGCCGGCCTTTATCATCCGCCGTCTGCCGGTCCGGTTCACGTATGACAATAATTATTTCAACGACCGATATCAGGGAATCCCCATCGGCGGATATACAGCGATTGCGGAACGGATGCTGGAAGGGACGGAAGTCCGGACGAATACGGATTATTTCGCATTTCGGAAGGAGAACCCGGACATTGCGGATCAGACGATCTTTACAGGGATGATTGATGAATATTACGGCTATCGGCTGGGCGCTCTGGAGTACCGCTCGGTCCGGTTCGAGACAGAGGTACTGGACTGCGACAATTACCAGGGCAATGCGGTAGTGAATTATACGGAAAAGGAAATTCCATATACCCGGATCATTGAGCATAAGCATTTTGAATTTGGGACCCAGGAAAAGACGGTCATTTCCAGAGAATATTCTTCTGAGTGGAAGGTGGGGATGGAGCCCTATTATCCGGTCAATGATGAGAGGAACAGCCGGTTATACGCAGAGTACAGGAAGCTGGCAGATGCGGAGAATAATGTGATCTTCGGCGGAAGGCTCGGAAGCTACCGGTATTATGACATGGACAAGGTTGTAGAGGCAGCCCTCCAGGCAGTCAGGGAAATCGGGTGATCATGATGAAAAAGCTTTTGGAACATTTGCTGGTGCAATACAAAGAGTTGATTATATATGGATTCTGCGGCGTATTGACGACGGTGGTAAATTATGCCGTCTATTTCGCCTGTACGAAATTGTTTTCCATCCACTATCTGGTCAGCAATGTCATAGCATGGGTCATCTCAGTGATGTTTGCGTATCTGGTGAATAAGATTTTTGTTTTTGTCTCTTTGGACTGGAGCCGGGAGAAGCTCTGGAAGGAAATCTCGCAGTTTGTGGCTGCGCGGGTCTTTTCCGGCGCTGGAGAGACGCTCATGCTTCTTGTGGTGGTGGACATGATGGGATATCCGGACTCAATCATTAAGATTATTGCCGGAATTTTAGTGATCATTGTGAACTATCTGTTCAGCAAATGGATCATTTTTAAAAAGGCATAAGGGAGGTACATGCTCATGAAGCGTATAGTAGAAGAGGTGAAGGAGAAACAGCTGTTTTCCTTTTTATCCAAGCTGTTTTTCGTGGCGCTGGATATTGCGTGTATTAATCTGAGTTCTTATATTGCGCTCTGGCTCAGGTTTAATGATCTGTCAAATGTAGATTTTCCATATTTGAATTCCATAGTGGATATGATTCCGCTCAATACCGTGGTCACTGTAGTGATCTTTGCGGGGGTTCGTCTCTATTCGAGCTTGTGGAGGTTTGCCAGCATGAAGGAGCTGGTGTATGTGCTGGAGGGCTGTCTGGCTTCCACGACATTTAACGCGCTTTACTACTTTTTTACCTATAAGAAGATTTTCAGGAGCTATTTCCTGCTGTATGGGACCGCATTGTTCCTCCTGATCTGCGCCACCCGTTTTTCCTACCGGCTGATCAAGCTTTTGTACCGGGGGCAGGTCCATGGGAGCCACATGCGCAATACGATGATCATCGGTGCCGGGGAGGCATGTAACGTAGTCATGCGTGAGCTGGAGATGAGCGAGGAATTGGATGCGAATATTTGCTGCATCATTGATGATGATCCCAGAAAGCAAGGGACCTATATTCACGGCATCCGGGTCGTGGGAGGCCGGGACCGTATTCTTGACTATGCTCAAAAATACGCAATCAACGAGATCATCATGGCAATCCCCAGTGCAAGCAAGAAGGAGCAGAGGAAGATTCTATCCATCTGCCAGAACGTGCCGAACTGTGAATTTAAGATCCTGCCCGGAGTATATCAGCTTGTGAAGGGCGAGGTGAGCGTATCCAAGCTGCGCAATGTAGAGATTGAAGACCTGCTGGGCCGGGAGCCTATCCGGGTCATGACGAAAAAGATCGGCCGCTATGTATCGGACAAGGTGGTGCTGGTGACCGGGGGAGGCGGCAGTATCGGAAGCGAGCTCTGCCGTCAGATTGCGGCAAACGGCCCGCGACAGCTGATTATATTTGACATCTATGAGAATAATGCATACGACATCCAGCAGGAGCTCAAAAGGAAATATCCCTATCTGGATCTGGTGGTGCTGATCGGTTCCGTGCGCAATGGGCGTAAGGTGAACAGCGTGTTTTCAAGATACAGGCCGGATATTGTATACCATGCGGCGGCGCATAAGCATGTGCCTCTGATGGAGGACAGCCCCAATGAAGCAATCAAGAACAATGTATTCGGTACATACAAGGTTGCACTTGCCGCAGATCGATATAATACGAAGAAGTTTGTGCTGATCTCCACAGATAAGGCGGTCAATCCGACCAATATCATGGGTGCTTCCAAGCGGATCTGCGAGATGATCATTCAGGTATTCAACAACCGCTCCGATACGGAATATGTTGCGGTCCGTTTTGGAAATGTGCTGGGGAGCAACGGAAGTGTGATCCCGCTTTTCAAGAAGCAGATCGCGGCAGGCGGTCCGGTTACTGTGACACATCCGGATATTGTCCGGTATTTCATGACGATCCCAGAGGCGGTTTCTCTCGTACTCCAGGCCGGCGCCAGTGCGGAGGGCGGTGAGATTTTTGTACTGGATATGGGACAGCCTGTGAAGATTGCGGACCTGGCAAAGAATCTGATCCAACTGTCCGGTTTCGAAGCAGGGGTGGATATCGAGATCAAATATACTGGTCTTCGGCCGGGCGAAAAGCTGTATGAAGAGTTGCTTATGGAAGAAGAGGGGCTGCGCAGTACGGAGAATGAACGGATCCATATCGGGCGTCCGATTGAAATGAACGAGGAGGAATTTCTCAAAGACCTGGAGGAACTGTATCAGTCTGCCTATGCAGAGACAGATCATATGAAGAAGATTGTGAAGAAGCTTGTACCTACGTATAATCTTCGGAAGGCAGATATTATCCGGGATCAGAAGATTCAGTCCGAGTGGAAAAAGGATTTCCAGGATACCAGTTCGAACCTGCCGGATGCGTTTTTGAATCGGGGGATTGCAGATGTGGACGTGAATGAGAACCAGTCCGGCCAGTCTGAGAATGCCCACCGCCAGGTCTATATGATTGATGATGTAAAAAAAGCAGAACCTAAGCGGAGAATGCAGGCGGTTGGAAAGTAAGGAGTTGTTAAGAAAAACTTGCAAAGGAATGTTGCATTGAATTGCGGCATTCCTTTTTTTGGGTGTACAATAAGAAGGTTAGTGGAAGTTGTCGATTTGTGGAAAGGGACAGGTGAACAATTGATGGAGGAAATGATTAGGACAGAATCCTGGAAAGCTGGAGGAATGTTTTCAAAACAGGCGTTAGAAGGGGTTCTAATTCTTCTGCTTGGGATTGCTTTGATGCTGAGTCAGGTGTTTTCAGGAATGGGAGACGGTGTTGCGGAGGAAGAACAGATTGCATATGTGGATATTGCCGGAGGCAAAATTGCCGCTGTGAATCCGGACGGGAAGAGCGGGTTTATGGGAGATGAGGAATATCTGATCTTGAAAAAAATGCTTTTGGAGGAGCGACCGGCCTGGGAACCGCAGCTGGCAGATTCAGTGATGCCTGAGCAGACATTGATATTACCGGATGTGACAGACGGGAATGTGTGGGAGGCTCTGCACGGGGATATGGCCGCAGAAGAGGTAGGGAAAACAGGATCAGAGTGGAATGGGGCGGTTGTGGAGTCGGCCATTCCTGGAGATTCTATTGAAAGTGGAAACGCAGAGGTTCCTGTGGTATCTGGGAACTTGTCTGAGATCGGGAATCCGGACAGAGGAGATACGGTGTTGGATCCGGTAGTGCCTGAGAATCCGTCTGGTATTGTAGGGGGAATCGTGACAGATCCGGTAGTGCCTGAGAATCCGTTTGGTACTGGAGTGGGAGTCGTGACAGATCCGGTAGTGCCTGAGAATCCGTCTGGTACTGGAGTGGGAGGCGTGACAGATCCGTCAGTGCCCGGCAACCCATCCGGTATTGTAGGGGGAATCGTGACAGATCCGTCAGTGCCTGGGAATCCGTCCGATATTGTAGAGGAAATCGTGACAGATCCGTCAGTGCCCGGGAATCCGTCCGGTATTGTAGGGGGAATCGTGACAGATCCGTCAGTGCCCGGGAATCCGTCCGGTATTGTAGGGGGAATCGTGACAGATCCTGCAGTGCCTGAGAATCCGTCCGGAAGCGGAACCGTAGTGGACCCGACGGTGCCCGGGGATCCATCCGGAGACGGAACCGTAGTGGATCCTGCAGTGCCGGAAGACCCGGCCGGCGGAATTGTAGTGGATCCGGTGATACCGGTGAATCCATCCGAAGGCGGGGAGGCGGCAGATCCCGCAGTACCGGATACAGGGGATGAGGAAAACGGAGAGCAGCCGTCTGTTTCCTGCTTCTTACTCGATGAAATGGGGATGCTCTATGGATTTCTTCCGGAATATGCGGAGATACCGGATGGATGTCTGACATTACCGGCAGAATGTACCGGAATCCGGAGAGGCGCATTTTCCGGGTGCGGGGCAGGAATCCTGGAATTATATATCCCGGCGGGAGCTGTTACGATTGAAGAAGGAGCCCTTGCGGATCTGCTATCTCTGGAGTGGATCGACGTGGAAAACGGAAATTCCGGATGCGTGAGTGACAGCGGTGTCCTGTTTGACAGCACGATGTCGGTGCTGCTGGCATTTCCGGCCGCATGGATGGATATTTATTCGGTTCCATCTTATGTCACCAGAATTGCGGACCGGGCATTTGACGGGACGTCTATCTACAGGCTGGATCTCCGGGAATGCAGTACTCTTTCTTTTGGAGAAAATGTATTCGGCAGCTCTGGGGGAAGTGGGATCGAGGTTGCGGTGCGGGAGCCGGAGCTGGCGATGTATGCGGAAATTTTGGCGGGGTATGCGGTGACACTTACAAAATAAAAAATGGTGTGAATTAGTTACCGTTCATACGGTGTCGTGCACTCGCTGCACGGCAACCGGCCAATACAGTGATGGAGCGGGCACCCGGCTTCTTGCCGTCAGGCGACTTTCTAATGAGCCGGATGGTTACTTGAGCGCCCGGCCAGGGGGGAACAGTAACGTGAATTGTTACAGGTCACACCTTGACCAGGCGTGCCCTGTAACTCAGGCCGTCATTTTAAATTGCCTACGGCAATGGACGGCC
>ERZ808051.477-NODE-477-length-44073-cov-10.591895_pt1 | contig 44073 bp, 36 predicted proteins | sample MGYA00380199_ERZ808051 | MGnify/ENA primary metagenome ERZ808051 (study PRJEB31490, sample SAMN06133391) | mouse gut metagenome | isolation source: J11 | host: mice | place: China: Chengdu | collected 2015-05 ... | reverse complement strand
GAAGTACCTATACCATTTTTATTTATGAAAGTATTGATTTTATTTTTTTATCATATTTCAGTATGCGAAGTATGAGTCATTCCCATGATCGCGTTCATCGGCGTGCGGATATCGTGGGACATGTTCGATAGAAAGCTGCTCTTTGCCCGGTTCTCCTCCTCGGCGGCGCGCAGTGCGTCGGAGAGTCTGGTATTGGCGTCCCGAAGCTGGTCAAGCATAGCCTGGCACGGTGCTTCGTCACTGTTTTCCGTCGTTGGCATTCTGCCTGTGTCTTCGTTTTTTATCGCTTCCATAGTTCCATAGTTTCCTTTCTGGCTGCAGGATTTGTAATGATTTCAAAAGCCTGGATACAGCTCTCTGTTTTGGATCGGTCCAGCACTGCGTGAAAGACGGAATCAAAATAATCGCCCACGCTTTCCGCCAGCAGTTCCTTCCACCAGGCGGCGATCAGGCAGGGATCGTTGCGGAACACGCCGCAGCCGTAGGCGCCCAGCACCAGATGCCTTGCGCCCTGGCAGGCAAAGACCGCCAGCGCCAGCGCCATGCGCCGCCGCATGACACGCTCCGCCTCGGCGGGATCCTCGCCCTTCAACACCACCTGTCCCATGTTGACTGCGGGCAGTGTCAGCACGGACGCCTTGACGGGTTTCTCGACCAGACGGAAACGCCCGTCCCTGAAAAAGGCTACGTCGGGGGAGTAGATCGCGTGGTCGGTGTACATCATGGAGGTCTGTGCCCTGTTATTGCGGTAGTACGCCTCGTGTGCCGTCAGCGTTCTGTATAAGATGCTCGACGCCGCCAGGCTTTCCTCCTGCGCCATCGCGCCGTTGATGAAACCGCCCCCCGGATTTTTGGCGCTTGCAAAGTTCAGGACACCGATATTTTCCCTGCCTTCCTGCGCAAGTTTTCGGATCGCATCGACGGTGGAGAGGTTTTCCACACGCACTTCAAGCGTTTTTGTGCAGGTGCCGCCGCCGTATCTTTCCAGAAGTGTGGCGCCCTCATCCGGCGTGATCAGGCGGCTTTTGTCCACGGAAGCGTCCATGTCTGACTGGATGCTGACCTTTTGCCCCTCATATTCATAGTACCCCTGATCCATGATCTGCAGGGTTTCTCTCGCAACTGCTTTTCTGTCCATAGTGTCCTCCTCTGATCGGTAGCTGACAATGGTGTTTTCTGTATCACATCATAACATATTTTGCGGGAAAGCTCAAATATATTTGCGCTGAATAAATATGTGAATCAATATTTTTGAACCACAATTTCTGAATAAAAGTGAGACCGATCGCTGCCGCAGTGCATCTAATAAGTGTAAGGGGCAGGAGGAACACTGCTCCGCCAGGGTCAGTGCGCACAGGATCATAAAACGGACCGTTATATGTTATGATAATTATGACAGTTTATTTATGACAGTTTATTGTAGAAACAATTGTCTATGGAAACAGTTATATAAGACAATTATATAATTTAAAAGAAAGCCGGCGGAAAGGAAACTATGACAAAAGAACAATTGGGAAATTTGATCATCGCATCGGAGGACACGATGTACCATGTGGCAAAGACGCTGCTGCACAGCGATGCGGACTGTGCGGACGCCATACAGGAGGCGATCGTGAAGGCGTTCGCATCGTTTGAGACACTCCGCAAAGACGCGTACGCCAAGACCTGGCTGGTCCGCATCGTGATCAATGAGTGTTATGCCATCATGCGGCGGGAAAAGAAGTTTGTGCCCATCGAGGACTGCAGCATGGTGGAGGAGGCAGCAGAGCGGACAGACTACACGGATCTGTACCGGGCGCTCAGCCATCTTGCGGAGGAGATACGGCTCACGGTCACGCTCTATTACATGGAAGGGTACAGCGTCAGGGAGATCGCGGCACTCATGGACACGACGGAGAGCGCGGTGAAGAACCGTCTTGCGCGGGCGCGGGATAAGATGAGAAAGGAGCTTGCAGGATGAAACAGCGAGAGATAAGAATAGAGGATCTGAGACAGGATTTTCCCGAGATGCCGGCGGAGCTGAGACGGATGGTGGAGAGCGAAGTACAGCGGCAGGGGGGCACCGTGTCACAGGGAAGGAGAAGAAAACATATGGCGAAAAAAACGATCATCGCTGCGCTGGCAGCGACGATGCTGCTCGGCACGACCGTGTTTGCAGGGATTGTATATAAAATGCGCACCGAGCCGGTGGGGAAGTACGCGATGAATACCAGCATCAGCACCGATGCCGGTGATCCTGGTAAGAGCGGTGCGGCAGCCGGAGAACAGACACAGGCGGTTTCTGATATCAGCGATGTCAGGATGACAGTATCCTACCTGCCGGAGGGCATGGTCGATGTGGGGGACGGCAAGTACAGCTATGCGGACAACCTGTACAAAGGCGGCGTGTCGGTCACTTTCTACAAGATGGACACGGGCGATGCGCAGTTTGAGATGCTGACCACGGATGTCAGGGAGTCGGAGCATGTCAGCGTCGGCGGTCACGAGGGCGTCTATTTCCTGCTGCATGGCGGGGAGGACGAGGAGGTATCGTTCAATCAGCGCATGTACGTGGCGTATACGGATGTGCACTATGTGATGGAAATGTACGCGGCGTCGGATGTGTCGCGGGAGGACGTGTTGAAGATCGCGGAGGGGATCCGCTTAGAGCCCGTCGATGATGAAAGCGCGCAGGATATCGTACACGCATATGAGTGGAGTGTGTACCTGGCATCGCGCAGCGAGACAGCTGTCGACTGGAATCCTCCCGAACCCGTCCCGAAGTCCGAGATGGCGGATATACATGCCATCGGGGAATCGTTTGCCGCAGCGCCAAAGGACGACTGGAGGGGACTTGGCAATGTGGCGGTCAAGGTGACGGATGTGCAGGTCAGCGACAACGTCAGTCTGCTCGACGAGTCCGTGCTCGACAGCGACGGGAAGGAGGATCTGCGAAAGGAGACGGACGCGTCGGGGAAACTGCGCCCGGCAAGGATCGATTATGTCAGGTACGGGGACGGCATCAATTCCCTGAATGAGGTGGTCTGCAGCCGCGAAGTGCCGCAGAAGCTCGTCTATGTCACAGTGGAGTACACCAATACCGGAAGTGAGGAGCTGGACGAAGTCCTGTTTTTTGGAAGTCTGATGAAGATCATAGAGCGCGGCGGACAGATGGAACTATACAGGGGAAATGCGCCCTGCGAGGACGCCGAGTGGGACGAGGCGGTGCCCAGGGGGGCGGCGCGCTACGGGGAAATGTGGTATTATGACGTGCACGGCGGCGAGCGGCACAACAATTATATCACGAACTTAAAGGCGGGTGAGACGGCGACCGTGCACATGGCATGGCTGGTGCCGGAGGAGGAGCTGGACTGCCTGTATCTGAACCTTGACACACACGGCGGCGCATATGAGATCGATCCGGCCGGGATCGGGTATGTGGATATCCGGCAGCAGGGCGGCGAATAAAACAGAATAGTATATACGGCAAAGACCACCGATCCCGGTGGTCTTTGTGTGTTCAAGGCTATAATATCCAGTAGACTTTCTGCGCCACTCATGGTACAATTAATAATTATTACACTCCGCTCCCGGTAGGCAGCCGAGCGGTAGACATGTCGGCACAGGAGAGACAAAAACCGGGGGCGGAAGCAAATCATGCCGAAGGAGTGAATCGTGACAGATATGGAAAATTTAGATTCTAACAAACAGCTGGAACTGCATTTTCCCATGATGGAGAATGACGAATACCAGAAAGCGCAGGATCAGGAGATCAAGCTTGGCATTGAGCAGGGGCTGGACGTCTCCCTCTACGCCAACCCGGAATTTAACTGGCTGCAGATGGAACAGATCCGTCTGGGGCTCAAGGACAAGGTAGACGCCGCCTTCTATGCCGATCCCTCCCACAACTACGAGACCATGCGGCAGGTCCGCCTGGGGCTCTGCGCGGGCATCGATCTGCGCCCCTACATCGACAAAGGTTTTGTGGATGACGACTTAAAAGAGATCCGCCTGGCGCTTCTGAACCGTCTGCCGATCGACAAATGGCTGTGGGAGGGCATGTGTGCGCCGCAGATCCGTGAAGTCCGGTTCGGACTGTGCGAGCATCTGGACATCACGCCCTATTCTGACAGACAGTACAACTGGATGCAGATGCAGGAGATCCGTCTGGGACTGGAGAAAAAACTCGATGTCTCCCGCTATGCAAACCACTTGTACAGCCATGCCCAGATGCGCGAGATCCGACTGGGGCTGGAGTCCGGTCTGGATGTGTCAGCCTACAGCAGCCTGGTCTATTCTGCGACGGACATGAAAGAGAAGCGGCGCGCGCTCATCAGCAGCAAGAAGACGAGCGGAGCAGGCGGCACCGAGAAAAAGAACGCCAAAAAATCGATATTTGACACCCTGGACAAGAAGGAATTCGTCATCTCCGTGGAGGAGAACGGCAACAAGGCGTTCGCCTACATTCCGTGGGTTCCGGGAAATGCCGTCATGAAGGAGGATATCTACCACGATCTGGAACAGCGGGGGATCGTCTATGGCATCCGGCATGACGCCATAGACGATCTGATCGACAAGAGACGGATGAACGAGAAAGTGCTCATAGCGGAGGGGATTCCCGCCAACAAGGGACAGGACGGGTGGTTTGAGTTCTTCGTGCGGCTCGACCTGCCACGCATCCCCGCGCCGCTCCCGGATGGGGGTGTCGACTACGTCAATATCGAGGCGTTTGAGATGGTAGACGAGGGCGAGAAGATCGTGGTATACCATCCTGCCCAGCAGGGTTCCACCGGAACAAATATCTACGGTGAGTCCATCCACGCGGAGAATGGCGCCGACAAGAAACCGCTGCGCGGTGTCGGGTTTACCATCGCCCCGGACGGCGTGACCTACATCTCCAAGATGAACGGAAAGTTTGAGTTTATCGGCGGGCGCATCCTCATCACCAACATGCTGGTCGTGCGCGAGGATGTCACCGCCGTCACCGGCAGGCTGGAAGTGGACGGCTCCGTCCACGTGATCGGCAGCATCTACTCCGGCGGCTACATCAAGGCGACAGGGGATATCATCATCGAGCACAACGTCGAGACCGCGCAGCTCATCGCCGGTGGGAATATCATGATCAAAAAGGGCAGCTGCTCCAAGAATGACTGCTTTATCGAGGCGGGCGGCGAGGTCTCGGGAAGTTTCTTCGAGGCGGCAAACATCGAGGCGGGCGGCGACGTCAAGGCAAATTACATCATGAACAGCAACATCAACACCAGGGGCAGGGTGATCGTGTCCGGGAACAAGGCGAGCCTGCTGGGCGGAAAGATCTGTGCCATCAAGGGCGTTGACACATACAATCTCGGAAACAGACTGCACCTGAAGACCGTTCTGGATATCGGCAGGAATGAACTGTACGCAAAAGTGCAGGCAAAGTATGCGGCAGACAGGGAACAGCTCCTCGAGGAGCTGGATGCGCTGGAGAAGATGCGCAGAAAGATCCGCATGCTGTGCGCCTCCGGCAGGGAGGTTCCGGAGGACCAGCAGCGCAAGGTCTTTGCCGCGATCGAGGTCAAGACACATGCACTGGCGGAGCTCGACGGCGAGTCGGCAAAGCTCGCCAACCTGACGGAGCAGACGATGAAGGAACCCATACGAGTCAGGGGCAGGGCATACGAGGGCAGCTCGATCACGATCAACGGCATCTCATACCTCCTGCCGTCGGAGGTGAGAAGGGTGGTCTTCAAACTCCGGAACAAGCAGGTTGTCATGGTGGGGCTGTGAGCGCACGACAATATCCAGTACCATTCGGTATCGTCATAGTGCCAAAAAATTTATAGAAAGTATGGTAAAATCATGAATCGTGATACTATTTTAATTTTTGAAGACAACGCAATCGACCGGGAGATCTTAGTCGAGCTGTTCCGGTCAGAGTACAAGATCCTGGAGGCTGAAAACGGAAGACAGGGCATAGCGCTCCTAAAGGACCATATCGCCTCCATCGCAGTCGTCCTGCTCGACAATCTGATGCCTGTGATGGACGGCTTCACCGTGCTTGAGCACCTGAAGGACAAATCGATCCTCAACAGGATCCCGTTCATTATGATCACGGGTGACAACTCCCACGAGGTGGAGCGAAAGGGCTATGAGTACGGGATCGTCAGCTACATCACAAAGCCCTACCAGCCCGACGTCGTGAAGCAGGTAGTCCGCAATGCGATCGGCTGGTTTCAGTACAAGATGCAGCTCGAGATGATGGTCAAGAAACAGAACATCAACATCCAGAAGCAGAACAGTGTCCTGAAACAGCAGGCAAAGAAGATCAACCATATCAACGAGATACTGATCGATTCCCTCAGCAACATTGTGGAATTTCGAAATATGGAATCCAAGCAGCACATCAAAAGGATCCGGGAGTATGCCCTCTGTCTCGGAAACAGTGTCATGAAGCTGTTTCCCGAGTACGGGCTAACCCCCGAAAAGCTGGCGCAGATCGGCTGGGCGTCCTCGCTGCACGATATCGGAAAGATCGCGATCTCGGACAGCATCATCCTCAAACCCGGCAAGCTGACGCCCGATGAGTTTGAGCTGATCAAGTCCCACACCACCAAGGGTGCGGAGATCATACAGCATAGGATCTGTCTGAACGACCGGGCGATCTACGATTACGCCTGCGATATCGCCAGACACCACCACGAAAAATACGACGGAAAGGGCTACCCCGACGGGTTGAAGGGCGACGAGATCAGCATCGCGGCGCAGATCGTCTCCCTTGTGGATGTGTACGACGCGCTCACCTCAAGGCGCGTGTACAAGGAGGCGTACGATTCGGAAAAGGCATACCAGATGATCATCAACGGTCAGAGCGGATCGTTCTCCCCCAAACTGCTCAAGGCATTTGCGGAGGTTCGCACGGATATCGAACGCCTGCTGTCAATGTACCCTGATGAGGAGACGTAAGGAGTAACTATCGGAAGATCTTGCCACAGATAGCAGACAAATATTTGCGGCAAAAGAACACAAGAGGGAGAAGAGAATGAGAAGAAAGACAAGTATTGCGCTGGCGGCGCTGATCATGGCGTGTTCCGTGACGGGCTGCCAGGGGGCGGTTTCGACGATCACCAGGAACGTGATCGAGAACAATCAGGCGGACAGCGCTGCAGCCGTGCCGGAGACACCGGAGAGCACGGAGACAGAGACAGAGACGGAGCTGTCGAGTGAGGAGCAGGAAGAGCAGGAACAGGAGCTCTACAACTCATACATCGAGGTGAACAATTTCATGCTGGGCAGGCTCAGCGATTCCCTGGAGCGCTATTTTTATTATGTGGATATCGAGCAGGAGGAGTTTGCGCTGCTGGATGCGGACGATGACTACTATGACTGCTACTCTTTATCAGAGTATGACATCGAGGAAGCACGGAATGCCTATGCGCTGGCGGACGGCAAGCGTGACAAGACCGCGCTGGACCAGTCCTATCTGAACCTGTACCCGTCGCTGAACACCGTCATATCGACGCTCAACGAGATCGAGACCTACACGGATATGAAATCGTATCTGGACGATGACTTCCAGAAGGCAAAGGAGTACCACGCAGCGCTGATGGGAGCGCTGGCGGAGTATGTCGACGCCAGCGATGCGTTCATGTCAGAGCTGGATATCGTTGCCGCTGAGCGCCAGGAAAAAGCCTATGAACAGATGAAGGCGGAGGGCTACGAAATCCTCTATGCGATGAACAGGGTTATAGACCTGGCGGGCGATATCGAGAACGAGCTGTACGCGCAGGGTGTCTGGGACGAAAATATCCTGGATATGGATCTGGAAAAGATCCAGCCGCTCTACGACGAGTTTGTTGCCAATGTGGACGCGCTGCTTGAGTACGACAAAGATGAGGAAAAGCTTGCGGCGGAGGGCATCTCAAAATACGGCTGGTGGGACAGCTTTATCAGGGATCTCAAGGACACGAAAGTTTCCCTGACAGAGGTGCTCCAGAAGGTGAAAGACGGGGAGGAGCTCGACTACCATGACACGCTGATCACGCAGATGGCAGGCAGATGTTCCCTGACTTCCTTCGATGCGGGAGTCTCGTCGCTGATCAATGACTACAACAATATGATCGATGTAGGGTAGTATGCCCTGCCGCATCAGAGAATGCCGGACGCAGTCATGTGCGGGGGTTCCTGGTGCGGCTTTTCTTTTTCTCCAATAACACCACTCAAAAATCAGGCGCACTGTTTAAGCGCTATTTACTGACAGTTCCTAAGTCCGGAAAGCATGTAAATATAAAAAATCAACACAATCACACAATATTCTGGAAGAAAATCACAGATTGATGCGGTATAATAAAGGAGTCAAAATGCTGGACGCAACGAGGACACCGGGAAAGGGGAGACTGCGATGAAAGATTTTGTGAGAAAAATGTCGCCGCGAAAAAATATTGACACGGAGAGCTGGTTCATCGAATGCTACCGCAGATACAGGGGGCATCCGATGCGGATACTGATCTCCCTGTACAAGGGAAATTATCACAAGTTCGCGCTGGCGGTGGTCAGCTTTTTTATCAAACATGCCTGTGTGTGGGTATTGCCGATCCTGACGGCGAACATCATCAACGACGTGACGTCGGGAAATCCCGCCACTGTCCGCAATATCATCTTTTACACGGTGTTCGAGGGTGCGCTCATCGTGATCAACGTGCCCATGAACTATCTCTACACCGCCTACAAGAGTCTGGCGACGCGCTATGTGGAGACGGGGCTGCGCAAGGCGCTGGTGCGCAAGCTGCAGCAGCTCTCCATATCGTACCATGTGGAAACACAGTCGGGCAGGCTGCAGTCGAAAATCATGCGCGACGTCGAGGCGGTCGAAACGCTGTCGACACAGATGTTTTTGAACATTCTGAACATTGTCCTGAACATTGGAGTGGCACTGATCGTCACGGGATCGAAGAGCAAGACGGTCCTCGTGTTCTTCGTGTTTGCGGCGCCGATCGCGGCAGTCACGATGGTGTCCTTTCGGAATGTGATGAAGAACAAGAACAGGGAGTTTCGAAAAGAGATGGAGGAGACCTCCGCGCGCGTCATGGAGATGGTGGAGCTTGTGCCTGTGACGAGAGCCCACGCGCTAGAGGACGAGGAAGTGCAAAAGATCAGCAGCCAGCTCTTTGCCGTGGCAGAGAAAGGGTATCAGCTCGATGTGGTGCAGGCGCTGTTTGGCTCGGTCGGCTGGGCGATCTTTCAGATCTTCCAGGTGATCTGTCTGGCGTTTACCGGGTATCTTGCGGTGAAGGGGAGCATCCAGGTGGGCGATATCACGCTTTATCAGAGTTATTTTTCCACGGTGGTCAACCAGGTCTCTGCGATCGTGACGCTGCTCCCGATCATCACCAAGGGTGTCGAGTCGGTGAACTCGATCGGTGAGGTCCTGCTGTCGGAGGACGTGGAGCACAATGAGGGCAAGGATGCGCTGTCGGATGTGAACGGTGTCTTTGAATTCAGGGATGTCGGTTTTTGCTACAACAACAGTGGGAGCAGGGTGCTCGATCACCTGAACCTGTGCGTCGAGCAGGGGCAGACGATCGCCCTTGTCGGGGAGTCCGGTGCCGGGAAGTCCACCATACTGAACATGGTCATCGGTTTTCACATGGCAGGCGAAGGGCAGGTCCTGCTCGACGGGCATGACATGCGCCGGATCGACCTGCGCAGCTACAGAAAGCATCTGGCTGTCGTGCCGCAGACTTCGATCCTGTTCTCGGGGACAATACGCGAAAATATCACTTACGGATGCGGGCATGTGACGGATGCAAAACTCGCGGAGGTGGTGCGCGCGGCAAACCTGACCGATCTGGTGGAGAGCCTTCCGGGAGGGCTCGACACAGCGGTGGGCGAACACGGCGGCAAGCTGTCCGGCGGACAGCGCCAGCGGATCGCCATCGCCAGGGCGTTCATACGCGATCCGAAGATCATCGTGCTGGACGAGGCGACATCCGCGCTCGACAGCATCTCGGAGAAGATGATACAGGAGGCGATCAACAATCTGGTGAAGGGCAGGACGACGTTCATCGTGGCGCACCGCCTCTCGACGATCCGCGACGCGGACAGGATCGCGGTGATCGCGGACGGAAGGTGTGTGGAATTCGGCACTTTCGAGGAACTGATGGCGTTGAGAGGGGCATTCTACCGCATGAAGGTGCTGCAGAGTTAGCAGCCCTTCATGCCACGTAACAGTACATGAAAATAAAGTGGCAGATGCTCCCGCCCATGACGAAGAGATGGAAGATCTCATGCGAGCCAAAGTACCGGTGCAGCGAGTTGAATACAGGGAGCCTCAGCGCATAGATGACACCGCCGATCGTGTAGATGATGCCGCCGGCAAGGAGCCAGCCGAACGCTGCGTGGGGAAGGGTGTTCCACAGCGTGCCGAAAACGAGCAGACACAGCCAGCCCATGGCGATATACAGGATCGATGAGAACCATTTCGGGCAGGTGATCCACAGAGCCTTCACCAGCATTCCGACGATGGCAACACCCCACACGAGCGCCAGCAGCGCATATCCCATACTGCCGCCGAGGACGATCAGGCACACAGGCGTGTAGGAGCCTGCGATCAGCACGAAGATCATCATGTGGTCGATCTTGCGGAACACGCGCAGTACACTGTCCGTGACATTGACGCTGTGATAGAGTGCGCTCGCCCCGTACAGCAGGATCATGCTCGCGGCGAAGACGGCAAGCGATGCGGCAGCCATACCTCCATGTGCCTTTAGTATGAGCGGCGATGCGGCGACTGCCGCCATCAGGCAAGCGATGAAATGTGTGATCGCGCTTCCGGGTTCTCTGATCGTTAACTGCATAATATAAACCTCCTCTTATTTTTCTGACTGCGGAACAGGTCACTGCCCCGCGGGATCTCTGAACGAAGACATCTCTGATCTCTCCGGCTTATGATATCTTGTAGAATATGATAGTACATGACATAGTATTTAAAACTACATGATGATTAATTTAATACTACTACTTATTATGCGCAATGTCAATCGGATTTATCAAAAAAATGAGACCTTTGTGCCGCCTGTCGGTTTATTTCCTCTGCACGGGTCAGCGCAATCGAGTAGGGGAATGCGCTTCTCCCACTGCTTCCGCGCCGGGCACCCGTCAGCTTTGGCTGACATGCTTCCTCAGGGTGCCCGTGTGCATAAAAAAAGAGGACTGCTCAGTCCTCCTCGATCACATGTATCTCCAGGTAGTCAAAATCGACTGCCTCGATAAAGTTGTCTGACAGAAAACGTGTTTTGTCGTGCTTCTTGAAATCGGCAATATTGGAATCAAGCCAGATCGGTTTGCCGAGGTCAAACTGGTAACACACTGCATCGAGTGCGTCAAACACCTTGTGCGTGCGCGTCTCCGGGCGGTCGTCACAGACGACGGTATCCCGTATCATATGGTTGTCCTTGAAGATTCTTGCCCACAATCTAAACATTTTATATTCCCCCTGTAACCTGGTTCTCCATCCGGTCGGAAATTGGAAGCGCAAACCGCCTGTTTCGCACCATTGCGCCGTTAAAATGCGCTGCACCGCATCGCCGTCGAAATGCTGCCTGGCACTGGGACAAATCGTGTGACTCACGAGCCTGCTTTCTGTCTGGATAGAACACTGGCAGTTTTGTGCGGATCGACCACCCCCATTCTAACACGGATACCGAAAAATGAAAAGCACAAATGACTGTGGAAGCTGATTTCGTGTCATTGTTCGTTACAATTCACACCTGCACCGGTTTTTCTACAGTTTCTGACTTCCGGTGTAAAGAATTGTCAAGTGCGTGTAGATTCAGTTAATATAAATATGTGCGTACATTGGCATTTCATAAAATAAATGTAAAATTTGAGGAATGATGTGGTCATGATCTGATAAAGTATGTTAAAATAGTAAACGTTGTGCCCGGAGCCTGCGGTTACGGCTGCGGGCGGTTTTGAACGTGCAGGAGAGAGGGGGCGTGGTTATGGAATACAGTGGAAACAGAAATTCTGACGTGGACAGCTGGAAGGAGGTCATCCTGGTATACAACTCAGCCTTGAAAGAGATCGGGACGAAGCTCGAGATCCTGAATGATGAATTTCAGCATGTACACCAGTACAATCCCATAGAGCATATCAAGTCGAGGATCAAAACCTCGGAGAGCATCGTGAAGAAACTCAAAAAGCACGGGTATGAGTCGACGATCGACAACATGATCCGCTATGTGAACGACATCGCAGGCATCCGGATCATATGCTCTTTTACGACGGATATATACAGGATCGCGGAAATGCTGGAGAGACAGAACGATATCAGGATCCTGTCCGTGAAGGATTATATCAGGAATCCCAAAGCGAGCGGCTATAAGAGCTATCACATGATCGTGTCGATCCCCATCTATCTGTCCGAGAAGAGAGTGGATGCGAAAGTGGAGATACAGATCAGGACTGTGGCGATGGACTTCTGGGCAAGCCTGGAGCACAAGATCAATTACAAGTTCGATGTGAATGTCCCGGAACACATCAAGACGGAGCTCCACGCGTGCGCCAGGATGGTGTCGGAGCTCGATGCGAAAATGCTGTCACTCAATGAGGAAGTAAAGCAGCTGTCGTTGGATCAGCTGTAAAATGAGGAGTGCCCCGGCCATTTCTAAGAACGAATCTTATGAAATGAACCGGGGCTATTATGAAAAAATTTATCTATGTGTAATGAAAACACCATGTTGTTGTCGTTTGCTATGTTTCAATATTACCATCGAAATATGAATAAATTATGAATAAAATGTAAGTTTATTGTAAATATGTATACTGACAAAAACATATGACGATCGTTTGTATACAAAATATACAAAGGTGTTTTTGAAACTTTTGTTGTAAGGGAACCCGTTTAATGATAAGATGATATCAAGGTCAGGACAGGTGCACAGGATCGGTGCAGGGATAGCTGTGAAGTGGAGCAGATGACGAGAGCCACTGGAAAGGTACGGTTGAGGAAGATGGACAATTTCATGGATAAGCTCGCGCAGAAATTCAGCGCGCAGGAGATGATCAAGGCAAACTCGCAGGCGGAGGCGGAGGAGATGAAGCGGCTGCAGCTGCAGGTGTCAGAGTACGAGAAGATTCTGCAGGAGATGAGGAAACTCAATTACCGGAACACGGAGCTTGCAGACAAGCTGGACAGGATGATCGGGGACAATGCGGACAAGATCCAGGGCATGAAGGAGGACGAGCAGCGGCTGATCGCTGCGCTGCGGGATTTGACGGACGAGCAGACAAGGAACCGCGAGGCGGAGATCGGCAGGAAAGAGGAGGAGCGCATCGAGCAGGAGCGCGCGGCGGAGAACCGGAAGCAGACAGACCTGGCAGCGATAGCGGAGCTGCTTGAAAATAAATTTCAGAAATCCGATGATTTTGTGCACAAGGAGAATGTCAAAGTGTACAGAAATGTGCAGGCGGTAGTGGTGGATGAGATCAAGCGCAGCACGGAGAGTGCACAGGAAGAGCGGATGAAGCTCAAAAGCGAGCTTGCGGATGAACTGCGGGGAGAGCTGGTCAAAAAGCTGAACAAAGTGATGGTGTTTGGCGTGATCTCGGTGGCAGTCTCGGCAGTCAGCGTGGCGCTGTGGGTGCTCATGGCAATGGGCGTGTTCTGAGATAAAAGGGGAGCGGCAATGGCAAAGATTTCATTTAAACCGGGCAATATGCTCTATCCGCTGCCGGCAGTGATGGTCAGTGTGGCGGACAGGGAAGGCAGGACCAACATCATCACGGTCGCGTGGGCGGGGACAATATGCACCAACCCGCCGATGGTGAGCATATCTGTCCGCCCCTCAAGATATTCGCACCACATGATCCTCGAGACGGGCGGATTTGTCATAAACCTCACGACGAGAGCGCTTGTTCGTGCCACGGATTACTGCGGGGTGCGAAGCGGCAGGGATGTCGACAAGTGGAAGGAAGCGGGACTGACACCGATGCGTTCGGACGCCGTGGATGCGCCCTGCATTGCGGAGTGCCCGGTGAACATCGAGTGCAGGGTGGTGAGGACAGAACAGCTGGGATCGCACGACATGTTTATCGCGGAGGTGGCAGCCGTGCATGTCGATGACCGCTATATGGACGGGAAGGGACGCTTTCACCTGGAGGACGCCAGGCCGATCGTATACAGTCACGGCGAATACTATGACCTCGGAGAGAAACTTGGCAGATTCGGGTACAGTGTGCAGAAAAAGCCCTAAGTTTTTTCTTTACATTATTTCAAAAGGCTGTTAAAATGATATCTGTTAACAAATACAACAGATTATTAAAGAACTGTATAAGAAATCACGCGTCCGTTTGACTTGTCTAAACGCCTGTCTGCTGCATCTGATGATCTTGACGTTTATGTCTCTGCCTGTTGCGCCTGCGATCTGCAGTGAATTTTTAACGGGCGTCAGATGATCAAGTTATTTCTTGACAGTTGCTAAGGAATACCATATGCATTTATATAGAAGAATAAAGCTGTGTTATATAGAGGCGGCAGCGATCGCGCTGGTGGCTTGTGCGCTCCTTCTGCCGTCGCTGCAGTTTTTTAAACATACAGGAGACAATTTTTTTACAGTCAGGCTAAACGGAGTCGAGGTGGGGAACCTCTCGTCGACAGACAATCTTGACGATCTTTTGGTGCGCGCAAGACGCCAGGCGGTCCGCGAGATCGGCAGCGATGAGCTGGTGTTTATGGACACGGAACTGCAGACGGAGGGAAGAGAAAAAATCTGGGCAGTGGTGGACGACGAGGACGAGGTTGTGCGGAGAATGGCGGATGTCATGAAGCGCAGCACGCGCGAGACACTTCACCGCTCCTATACGGTGAAGGTCAACGAGACTGCGGTCAATCTCGGCTCCTATGACGAAGTGCACCGGCTGCTCGAGCAGGCGCTCGCGCCTTACGATACGCAGAACAAGTATATGGTCGGGCTCGAGCTGGACAGTGACCGCGAGATCAATGTGCTCGAGGCTGTGATCCTGCCGCGCGGGGAAGCGCTGGCGGCGGAGGAGAGATTTGACACATCCGCGGGTGTGGAGGCAAAGCTCGAGGAGATGTTCGCGGAGGTCGAGCCGGAGGTGGAGAAAGGTTTTGAGGACTACACCGCGGGGCTTACGGACATTGATTACGCGGAGAAAATAGAGGTTGTGGAGGCGTATCTTCTTGAGGACTCGCTGAACACGGTGGAGGAAGCCGTAAACCTCGTGACGAAGGAGCAGGAGACACAGATCATCTACAAGGTCGTTTCCGGTGATACGCTCTCGCAGATCAGTCTGACGAACAACATTCCGATGGAAGAACTGATCGCGATCAACGATGCCCTCGAGGATGAAAATACCATGATCCGGGTTGACCAGGAGCTTGTGATCACGATTCCGGAGCCGGAGCTCTCGATCATGTGGAAGGAAGAGCAGGTGTATACGGAGGACTACGAGGCAGAAGTGCAGTATGTGCCAAACGATGACTGGTACACGACACAGCGGACGACGCTGCAGGAGCCGTCCGCCGGAAGGCGCAAGGTGGCGGCGGTGATCGAGTACAAGAACGGTCAGGAAGTCGGCAGGGAGATCCTGAAAGAACAGATCTACGCCGAGGCAGTCCCCAAGATCATAGAGCGCGGCACGAAGATACCGCCCACATACATCAAGCCGATATCCGGCGGAAGACTTAGTTCCGGGTTTGGCGCAAGGAGTGCGCCGACAAAGGGCGCTTCCACGAACCACAAGGGCGTGGACTGGGCGACGCCGATCGGAACCTCGGTGGTCGCATCCAACGCAGGCACTGTCGTGCACGCAGGCTGGGCAAGCGGCTACGGGTATGCGGTCTACATCAACCACGCGGACGGCAGGCAGACCAGATACGGTCATCTGAGCAAAGTACTGGTCAAGAACGGTCAGACGGTGGCGCAGGGAGAGCGGATCGCGCTGAGCGGCAATACGGGCAGAAGTACCGGACCCCATGTTCACTTTGAGATCCGCATCAACGGGAGTGCGGTCAATCCATTAAAATATCTAAACTAATATAAGATTTTTGTGCAGATACTCTGAATAAAATCGACGAAACACCCATATTTTGGCAGGATGTTTCGTCGATATCTACAAAAAAACGGTTCTGGATCCATAGAAGCATAGCAGTCTGGCAGTTTACAAATGTACGAAAAAGGTATATAATCGTAAGAGTTCAATCCATGTGTTGTTGTGAAAGGCGATCAAAGCGCGATCCGCGGGCGGTTTGCTTATGAATGATGCGGGAAGCGGCGCCAGATGCCGCACGGGAAATGCGATACAATATGCGTTGTGCGGGAAGCAGCGCCAGATGCCGCATGGGAGATGCGATACATAGATGCTGGCAGAGCGTGTGGACGGCATGTGACCAAACCGCGCATGGTGCAATACTGAGAATGATCAAATTGAGGATGATTCAATTTTGAAGATACAAGGTTCTGGTCATTTGAGAGAGAAAATGATTTCATACTACATGGTTTCAGTAACCAAATAGAGAAAACAGCAGGATACGGAGTGCTTTTAAGACTGAGTGCGGAAAATAGCAGAATACAGAGATTGAAAGAGATAGGGATAGTCGAATCAGAATTGAATACAGAAGAGGGCAAAATATAGAGTTGCAGAGATACGCAAGAGCAAAGTACAGCGGCTGCAGAGATTCCTGAGTGCAGAGAGCAGAAAAGTACAGGGATTGTAAAGATAACTGAATAGAGGAAAAGAGAAGTATAGGAATTCCCTGAGTAATTAAATGTAAGAAAAAGCAAAACACAGAAATTTCAAAATAACTGAATACAGAAAATAACGAAATATTGAAAATAGAAAATATGATTTGAGATTGTCAGAGTATGAATATAGATGTATCGGTGCGGAAGCAGATGAGAATACAGCGTATCCTGTCCTTTGGGAATCCCACAGTTACAAGGAAATGATGAGGTGGACGATGGAACAGTACGCAATTAAGGGGGGCAATCCCCTGGTTGGTGAAGTTGAAATCGGCGGTGCAAAAAATGCAGCACTTGGGGTGCTCGCCGCAGCAATTATGACGGATGAAATGACAGTTATTGACAATATACCAGATGTAAGGGATATCAATGTCCTGCTGCAGGCAATGGAGAGCATTGGCGTCATTGTATATCGGTCGGACAGGCACACAGTCAGGATCAACGCATCAATGATATCGGGACTTGTGATTGAGGATGACTATATCAAGAAGATCAGGGCGTCCTACTATCTGCTGGGAGCGCTTCTTGGGAAATACAAACACGCGGAGGTCGCACTGCCGGGCGGATGCAATATCGGAAGCCGCAAGATTGACCTGCACATCAAGGGATTCAAGGCACTCGGGGCAAGTGTGAAGATCGAGCACGGGCTCATCATCGCGGATGCGCATCAGCTTCGGGGAGCGCATATCTATCTCGACACGGTGTCAGTGGGGGCTACCATCAATATCATGCTGGCTGCCGCATTGGCGGAGGGAAAGACGGTGATCGAAAATGCGGCTAAGGAGCCCCACGTGGTGGATGTGGCGAATTTCCTGAATTCCATGGGGGCAAATATAAAGGGGGCCGGCACGGACGTGGTCAGGGTATCGGGGGTCAGAAAACTTCACGGATCGGACTATCCGATCATACCGGATCAGATCGAGGCGGGAACGTTCATGTTTGCAGCGGCGATCACAAAAGGGGACGTCACAGTCAAGAACGTGATCCCCAAACATTTGGAGTCCACGACGGCAAAACTCATGGAGATGGGATGCCAGGTGGAGGAATCCGATGACGCAGTGCGCGTCGTCGCGTCAAAGCGTCTTGAAAACACACATGTAAAGACATTGCCATACCCTGGCTTTCCGACAGATCTGCAGCCGCAGATCTCCGTGTCGTTGGCGCTCGCAAAAGGGACAAGCATTGTGACGGAGAGCATCTTTGACAATCGGTTTAAGTATGTGGACGAGCTTGCGCGCATGGGATCCAACATCAAGGTTGAGGGCAATACCGCCATCATAGAGGGGGTGGACAAGTTCACCAGCGCAAACTTAACCGCGCCGGATCTTCGCGCAGGAGCAGCACTCGTGCTCGCCTGTCTCACGGCGGAGGGATTCAGCACGGTCGACGACATCAAATACATCGAGCGCGGCTATGAGGATTTCGAGGTAAAGCTCCAGAGTCTGGGCGCGCAGATCGAGAAGGTGGGGTCGGATAAGGAATTACAGAAATTCAAATTAAAAGTCGGATAAGCCTATTGACATCGTTTGCAAATTAGTATATGATATATCCGATATGACAATTCAATATTGTGAGTCACGCATACGTGAGATACTCTTATTCAGAGTGGTGGAGGTACAAAGGACCTGTGAAGCTACGGCAACCCCGTCATTTTAGGCGGAAGGTGCCAACCTGAGCGAGTTGCTGCTGACATATGGAGATATGTTGACAGTTCGAACAATAAGAGGATTTGATTATCGGGTAACCAATCATTTCCGCTTATTCTAACGAGTAAGCGGCTTTTTATGCACACGGGCGCGAAAGGAAATCAGCAGCGAAGGCTGCACGCGCCCGGCGCGCGAGTAGAGGAGAAGGCCGCTCCCCTGCTCGATTGCACACGGGCGCGAAAGGAAATCAGCAGCGAAGGCTGCACGCGCCCGGCGCGCGAGTAGAGGAGCGGGGCATTCCCCTGCTCGATTGTAGGAGGAAATTACAATGGAGAAGCTTTTATTTACTTCGGAATCAGTAACGGAAGGACATCCTGACAAAGTGTGTGACGCCATCTCTGACGCCATTCTCGATGCACTGATGGCGCAGGATCCGATGAGCCGTGTAGCCTGCGAGACAGCTACCTGTACAGGATTTGTGCTGGTGACAGGCGAGATCACGACAAAGGCGTATGTGGATATACCAAAGATTGTCCGCGACACAGTCAAGGAGATCGGTTACGACAAGTCCGAGTACGGATTTGACGGAAATACCTGCGCTGTATTTACCGCGATCGATGAGCAGTCAGGTGATATCGCGATGGGCGTTGACAAGGCATTGGAAGCAAAGATGTCCGGCAATTCAGAGAACAAGATGAGCGACGCCGAGATCGAGGCGATCGGCGCAGGGGATCAGGGTATGATGTTCGGCTACGCGTCCAACGAGACAGAGGAGTATATGCCTTACCCGATCTCGCTGGCACACAAGCTGGCGCTGCAGCTGACAAAAGTCCGCAAGGATGGCACACTCAACTATCTGAGACCGGACGGAAAGACACAGGTGTCCGTGGAGTACGACGAGAACGGCAAGCCGAAGAGACTCGAGGCGGTCGTGCTCTCCACACAGCATGACGATGATGTGACACAGGAACAGATCCACAAAGATATCAAGGAGCATGTGTTTGATGTCATCCTGCCCAGGGAGCTGATCGACGCAGACACGAAGTTCTTCATCAACCCGACAGGACGTTTTGTGATCGGCGGACCGCACGGCGATGCAGGACTTACGGGGCGCAAGATTATCGTGGACACGTACGGCGGATACGCGCGTCACGGCGGCGGGGCATTTTCCGGAAAAGACTGCACCAAGGTAGACCGTAGCGGCGCGTACGCTGCAAGATATGTGGCGAAGAACCTCGTGGCGGCAGGGCTTGCCGATAAGTGTGAGATCCAGCTCTCCTATGCGATCGGCGTGGCGCAGCCTACTTCCATCAACGTGGAGACCTTTGGAACAGGTAAGCTTGACAGCGAGAAGCTCGTGGCGATCGTGCGCGAGAACTTTGATCTGCGTCCGGCCGGCATCATCAAGATGCTCGATCTCAGGAGACCGATCTACAAGCAGACAGCGGCTTACGGTCATTTCGGCCGCAACGATCTGGATCTGCCTTGGGAGAAGCTCGACAAAGCAGATATGCTCAGGAAATATTTAGCGTAGCATACGGATCATTGTTTTTCTGCGGGTCTGTATAGGCAGAAGTGTTCTTGCAGACGCTGAAACACGAATTTATGAAATAAGAGGACCATTTTATTACAATTTTGGATCAGTTACTGTTCTGGGGAGTTCGTCTTTCCGATCACCGATCTGGAGCATTTTTCAAACACGCTCTAGTGCAATGCGCACGGTGATGTGTAAAGCGGAACGGGGGCAGCAGCCTGGATTATAATAGAATCGTCTCAAAAAAGGAACTCAATAAAAATCCTGGTGTGATAAAATGGAGATGACAGATTTATCACACCGGGATTTTTTGTGTGCATCCGTGCAAAGGAAATATACCGCCAGGCGGTGCACGGGGAGCGCGGTGAGTAGGCGAGAAGGTCGTTCTCCCGCTCGGTTGCACACACCAATGCATAAGAAAGCAGCACATCGGTGGCGCACGGTAGGAGTCGAAGGAAAAAACGCGCTGCCGCAGAGGAAGGCGCCACAAACCGGTGCACGGGTGTTGAACGGTGGAGGAGCCTGGGAAGTATACTGGAGAGAAGAAAACGGCGACAACAGCAGTTGTGATGGGGGAAAGGATCTATGAGGAAAAGTAAGAAATATTATGAGCTGCAGGCGCTTGACCTGTGGGATTTTCCTGCGCTCATCAGAAAGGCGAGGGAAATACAGGATATCACGATGGAGGCATTGTGCAAGGACATCTGCTCATTCAGTATGATGGGAAAGATCGAGAGAGGTGAGCGGCTTGCGGGCAAAGAGCTTCGCGACCGCATACTCGCAAGGCTCGGCGTGTGCAGTGATGGGTATGAAAACTTTCTCTTCTATGAGGATTATCTCGTGTGGAAGAGAAGGCAGCGGATCGTAAATGCGATCGAGAAATCGGATTTCGATACGGCGGAGAAAGAGCTGGCAGCCTACGGGAAGAAAAACGGTGCTTTCAATCTGGAGAAGCAGTTCTGTCTTGTGATGCGGGCGCAGATCATGCAAAAGCGTCACGAGGATCCGGCAGTGATCGCCAGTCTCTATGAGGAGGCGGTGAAGCTGACGGTCTCCGATATTGATCATGTGTCGATCAGAAAGCTCTGTCTTTCCGTGCAGGAGCTGGACATGATATTGGAGTACGAGCGGTGCTGCCGCCCGGAACGGCTGGCTTCGCGGTGCGAGGAGATCCTGGCTTATATCAGCAGCGAAGTGTTTGACACTTACAGTTATGTGAAGATATATCCGAAGGTCATCTATTACCTGTATCTGAGTACGCCGGAGCGGGATAGGGATTGGAATCGCCTGCTGTGTCTCAGCAACAGAGGGATCGAACAGCTGCGCACGACGGGAAGAATGTATTATCTCTGGGAGCTGATCGAGATCAGGAGGGAAGGGCTGATCTGGCTCTTGGACAGGATCGAGAACGATGGCGAGGGCAGGAAACGGGAGGCGGTTCAGAAGGTGATCGACATGATGACGGACTGGCTTGAAGCTCTCGATTTTGTACATGAACTGTGTGGAACGCACAGGAGGATGGAGACATCCTGCTATCTTTACCAGCAAAAGGAAGCATACTGCATCAGTGATGTCATCCGCAGGAGACGCGAAATGCTGGGAATGACGAAGAAGGCACTCTGCGAAGGGATCTGTTCTGAGAAGACGATCGGCAGACTCGAGGCAAAGAAAACCAAGCCGCAGATTGAGATCGTGAGACTGCTGTTTGAGCGGTTGAATTTGTCGGGAGAGTATCAGAGGGCGCAGATAGTTTCGAAGGATGTAATTGCAGTTTCTATTGTTGGGGAGATAGGAGTTTATTTAAACAAGTGCGATTACGAAAAGGTTGAGGAGTTGTTAGTAGAACTGGAAAAGTATATTTCTCTGGAGAATCCTATAAATAGGCAATATAAGGAACAGTTCGAAGCAAAAATAAAAGCTGGTTATGGGAAACTATCTAATGAAGAAGCTATACTATGTTTTAGACAAATATTGGAATATACTATTCCGTTTGATGTACTATTAAAAGATGAGGAAAAGTATTTGACAAATGTAGAAGTGCAGTGTTTGCTTAACATCTCAATATGTGTTGGGAAATCAAAAGAAAATATAGCTTTTGATATATTGTTGGACTTGTGCAAGCAATTGGAGATAGATGAAGGAATTTCTGAACATATTGCGGTGTGGGAAGTGATTATGACAAATGTTTCCAATATTTATGGTGATAGAGGTGTATATGATCAATCAGATGCTATTGGGATAAAAACTATGAAAGAAGGAATACATTGTTATAGAATGAATTTACTTGATATGCTTCTATATATCAATGCATGGAATTATAGAGAACGAAGAAAGAAAAATATCCCTTTGCAACAGGGATATCAAGAAGAGATGTATTTAAAGAAATGTATTGCATTATGTCAAATAAATAAAGATAATGCAAGGGAAACTATGGTAAAAGAGCGTCTTACGAAACTCTTATATAAATCGAATTAATATTGAATTGCGCCTGGAGAAGGCATATCACTCAAAGGAACAATACCGCCGTTATCGCCTTGAGGAAATGTTCCGACAACGCCTGCATTTAATGTGATTGTAAGTGCCAATAAGAGTATTACGCTCATTGCTTTTTTCATGATCATGATTCCTTCTTTCGTAAAAATTGTAGTATTCATCATTATATTAATTTTAGAAGGCTATCTGTTTTAGGAATTGTAGGAAAATAAGTGATGCAGATTGCGTAGGATATTTCTTCGAGGATGTATGTCAAAAAACGTAGGCGTAGCGGGCTACGGCGAGGCTTTTTGGCATGCATAATCGAAGAAATATCCAAGTCAAGATGCGTCAGTTATTTTTCTACAGTTCCTTATATAGTGCAACACAAAACAGAGGTGACTTCTGATTATTAATATATGACTCAATAATTTCATTTAAACGCAGGAACTCTGCAAAAGCAATGCCCAGAGTTGTCCAACCAGGATTGTTTCTTTTGGACAACTTTGGGCATTGAAGTCGTTCTGATGAAGTGTTAAAATAAGAGCCATTAATATTATAGATTGTAATTGTTTTGAAATGTTTTTGAGAAATCCTTTCTGTCATCTGCCCAGCGAGGTATGTCATTTTCACCGGGATCTGTAGGATCCTCGAAGAGATATCCTGCACAATCTGCACCAGTTATGTTCCTACAGGTCTTAAAGATTTCTTTCAAATATGCTGTAGGAATTGCCGCATACCAAGAAAGGGGGGCAATCATGAAAACATCTAATTATTTCATTTCAACCCAGATTGACGATTTTGTCCTGTACTACAACCTGGTCAATGATACGCTGCTCCAGCTTCCCGTAGACCACAACGCAGGCTGTATTGAATGTCTGCATGATCCCAATAATACGCGGTCGATTTACTGGTCAAAATTGTATGAGGATAAATTTATTATCGAGGATGATTTCGACGAAATGAAGGCGATCCAGCGCAGGCACTGGCGGACAGTGAACAGCACAGATGCCTTGCATATAACGGTAATCAGCACTTTGAAATGCAACAGCGATTGTACATACTGTTATCAGAGAAATTTGGATTTTGCGCGTGCGGAGATGACAGATGAGGATTTTGACGGACTATATACGTTTTTGCTGGAAGTGCCGCAGAGAGACATTCACATCAACTGGTATGGTGGAGAGCCGCTTCTGGCAAGGGATAAGATACTTAAATTCTGTGCAAGGGCGGACAGGGATAAGCGGCATACCTACAGCTATTCCATCTCGACGAATGCCTCCGTGTATGATGACAGATTTTTCAGGAAAATGGAGAACTACGGACTGACGAATGCGACGGTATCGATGGTCGGTACAGGAGAGATACACAATGCGCTGCGTCCGTCGAAAGAGTACGATTCGGATCGCGTGATCAGGAATATCATCAGTATGCTGAGACACACAAATGTCGTAGTGAATCTAAATCTCTGCAGGAAAAATATCGAAAACATCAGGGAAATCTTTGAAGAACTTTCAGGCTACAGACATTCATCGCTCTCTTTCACCTTTAGCCGTATCACAAGTTATGAGCACAGACCTTGCGCGGAGCTAGAGCTGGACATCGACACGTACATGAAACATGTGATCGAGCTTGCGAACTGGGCGCTGGATCATCAGTTTCGCGTCAGCGATATGAGCTGTTTTCAGAATTTTGGTGTGTACTGTGGGGCTTATGCAAAGAATAACTATGTCGTTGGTCCTGGATTGTATCTGTATCAGTGTGATCGTTCCTATGATCCAAACGATGCATTTGCGAAGATTGCCGACGGCACCCTGCGCTATCGAGAAAACGGTATTGGCTGTGGAAATGCCGGGCTTTGCCTGGATCCTTACAAAGTGGATGCGTGCAGAACATGCAGATTATTGCCATACTGCAACGGCGGCTGTGACTATCTGCGGAAGATAGGAAAATGTGCATGTCCGCCGGAGAAAGATTACCTGGAAGAATTTCTAAAGCTGTATTACAGAATACGCTATGAGAGACAGTGACCGACCTGTAAGTGCTGGAGCATTTTTCAAACATGCTCTAGGGCGTGTTTGAAAAATGCTTTCTGCCAGATGTGCGTCACAGTTTGTGGGAGATTTGTGCCGAATGAAGGAGGCATAGCGGGCTATGTTGACTGAATTCGGTGCAAATATCACGCAAAGTGGGGCGTACAAATGGCGGGAATGATTTTTGAAACACGCCCTAATGGGGGATGGGGTATTTTGCTCTGGAAAATTATAAATAATTGAGGGGCATAAAAGAAATGAGGTGACAGTATTGGTACGGATTGCCATATGCGATGACGAGAAGGAAGCCATTACGTTGCATGAGGAAATCGTAAAGGACAGTCTGCAGTCCTGTGGTATTGGTTATGAAATAACAATCTACACATACAGCAGCAATCTTTTGTCTGACATTGCGGAGGATGGATTTTTTTATGACCTGCTCCTGCTTGATATTGAAATGCCCGGTGTCACAGGCATGGAACTTTCCAAAAAGATAAAGCCGTTTCTGCCGAATATAAAGGTCATTTTCATAACCTCGCATATGGAATATGCGATTGACGCTTTTGAACTTTCGATTTTCCGCTATGTGCCGAAAAATGAGCTTGAGAAAAGGCTGAAAACTGCCGTGACAGACGCGGCAAAACTGATCGAATTGGAAGTGGGCAAGGAGTACATCATCCAGACGGCAGGACGGATGGAGAAGATACCATACAGGGATATTTTCTATATCCAGCGTGACGGCGGCTAAAAATTCTGCAATATGCTCAACTGTGGGAACGTCAAAAGTCAGGAAAAGTTTACAGCAGGTCTTTGAGGAGCTTACCGCGCCAGAGTTTATTTTTATAGACAGGGGCTGTATCGTAAATATCATACAGATTATGAAAGTGGCTGGCGGAATGGCATTCCTCAAAAATGGTGAGGCACTGCCGGTCAGCCGCTCACATTTACAGGCGGTCAAGCAGCAGATAAACAAGTTTTGGGGGACACATATATGATGGGGTGGTATCAGATAATTTCATTTGTTTTCACAAATGGGCTACGGATATTCTTATGTCTATATCTTGTTATGGTGGTGTTGAAGTTATCCGGCGACAGGAAAAGGGTGGGTGTCCTTTCTGCTTGTACGGCTGTCTTTATTACCTTGCTGTCTTGTCTGCCAATTCCGCAAATATTTATCGCAGGTGCCGAGATTATTATCATAATGCTGTTTATCCGGCGTAAGTTCAAAGCAGAACTGCGGATGATCCTCTTTCTGACTTTCTTTTATGAGATAACGGTAGCACTTTGGGAATTTATTATATCTGCCAGTCTGGGGATTATATTCCGCTCAGAGGGATTCCTTGACAGAAATATGCCTGAGTATATGGCGGCAGTGTGGATTGTCCGGGGGCTTATGTATGGCATTGCTTTTCTTGCTGTCAAAGCAAGTGAGGGAAGAAACAGAATCATATCCTCGGTTGCGGTCGCAGGCTTATTCGGAGTAATCTTTTTATCAGGGCAAAGCACCATAACCATAAGTGATGAGCAGATGACAACATGGATCATTTTTTCCATGCTGATCCTTGTGGCAATTCAGGTTTTTTACCGCACCCGCCAATATGAGATGGAGAAAAAAATAGCGTATCTGGAAAAAGAAAAAAATGCATTGCTGATGCGGGATTACCAGTTGCTGAAAGATACCTACGCTGCCAATGCAAAATTATTCCATGATTTTCACAACCACATCGAGGCGCTGTACCGCTATCTGGAAAAGGACAGGACGGCGGAGGCAGTTCAGTATCTGGAAAGCCTGCGTTCACCGATTGAAGCAGTCACGCAGCATTTATGGGTAGGAGATGAAGCAGTGGATTATCTGATCAACAGTAAGCTCACCCTTGCCGCTTCACGGGAAATACAGGTGAATTGTAATATTGAATATCCACAGCATACGAATATCCGCAGTGTTGACCTGGTGACAATTTTAGGAAACCTGCTGGATAATGCCTTTGAAGCCGTAGATGGTACGGAGGGAAATCTGCGTTTTATCAATCTGATCGTCCGCCGTATCAATGAAATGCTGGTTATTAAGGTGGAAAATGGGTGTAACGCCACGCCTGCTGAAGCTGGCGGAGATTTGCAGACTTCTAAAACAGATAAAACCTTGCATGGCTGGGGACTTCAAAGCGTCCGAACCGCTGCTGAACGCTATGACGGAATTATCGAAACAGAGTACAGCAATCATACATTCCGTGCTGTTGTCATATTATCTTTTGAAGCAGTAAAGGCATAATCAATGTATCGAAAAAGCAGACCGTTTATTTTTGCGGTCTGCTTTTTCGCGGACAAAAAACAACCGATTACGGACAAAGCGGCATGAACGCTATTTTGGTAGTATTCTATGACTGTAGTCGTAAACTTATACATCAAACAAAATGGAGGTTATCTTATGCGTCATTTTTATTTTCGGTTGATTGTTGGCATTGTTTGGCTGGCTGCGGCAGTTGTCAGTGTTGCGAAAGCCAATATTTCCTTTGCTGTCCTATATGCGGTGCTTGGCATTGTATTCCTGTGGTCGGCTTATTCAATTCGGAAAAAGGGGAAGGACAAAGATAATGACCAGTAATACAATGGGTAACGGGGAACTTCTCGTCCTGAAAGATTTATATGTCTGGTACACAAAAGGCAAGCCTGTCCTTGAAAAGTTTTCTTTGGAACTTAAAAGAAATGAGGTTGTCGGGCTGATCGGCTTGAACGGGGCGGGCAAGACGACTTTTATCAAAACACTTTCCGGGCTGCTTGACAGTTTTCAGGCTGAAACCGCCCTGTGGCTGGATAAGCCGCTTATGTTCCGCGATAAGGGGTTTAAGAAAGAACGGTATATTGTCTTTGCCGAAGACCACTCATTCCAGTTTTTTACGTTCCGTGAGTATATTTCCTATGTGGGAGCCTCTTATGGTAAAAAACTGTCTGATATAGAAGAATTGGTGTGCGGCTTTCGTTTTGAGGAATACACGGATGTCCTGCTGAAAGAACTGTCAACGGGAAATCTGAAAAAGGCCGCCTATACCACAGGAATCAACATGGAGATTGCGGCCTCTGTCCTTTTTCTGACGGCTACATTTCTTTCGGCGGGTACTATGTGGCAGGCAATTCATTCTTCGGGGAATGCGGATCCCATGGCCGGGCTATTTATGCTGCCATTTACAAGCAGGGGAATGGTCTTTTCGTTTGTGCTGGCATTTGCCGGATATACGCTGCTTACTATAATATTTCCGGTGCTGGCGTTGTTCTTTGCCGTGCATGAGTGGAGCGTGTTGCAGATAGCCGTGGCTCTGTTCTGTGCCTATAATGGATGTTTCATGGCTGCGGCATGGTACGCCATGACAAAGAAAAGGAGGCAGATGCCCTTTGCAGTCTTATGGTGCGTGGGAATGATCCTGTCTATATTCTTGGTGCGGGAGGTTGTGGTTTTTATATTGATTGTGTTTGCAAGTCTGCTCCTTTCATTTTTGAGACTGCTGACAACGGACGCTTATGTGTTTTACCGTCCGGCATCCGCAAAACTTCTTATCAGGCACACCAAAGGGACAGGGAGCATATTTCTGTATCTGCTGCGCTATCTGGTAACGAATAAGAATTATCTTATGAACACTATCGGCCTGTGCGTGGTTGGCGGCATTTTGCCGATGATATTGGGGAAGTTTGAGGAGCTTTATGTGATACCGCTGGGTTTTGCCATCCTTTGCCTGAACACTCCAATCTGCATCCTGCTGTCCTGTGATCCCGGTTTGGAACAGACAGTCAGGGTATTGCCCGGACAGGCAGGGCGCTTTTGCATCCGTTACAGTTTTTTCATTTTCTTTGTCAATATGACGGAAAGCAGCGTGTATCTGGCTGTCTGGCAGATTCAGCATGGCGGTGTGGGCAGTAAGGAAATCATAACTGCGGCGCTGATTGCGCTGCAGAGTGCAATCCTGTCTGTCCTGCTGGAGTGGATTCATCCTATCCGTAACTGGAAGATTGAAAGCGATCTGTGGCATCATCCGCGCAAATATGTTGTGCCTCTTATCATGCTGTTGATTGCAGGGTTTATCGGTATGTGGCCTGTGGGTATATGGGTTTTGTTCTGCATTGTAATAGCTGAGAGTTTTAGTTTACCATTTATCGCAAGGAGGATATAATGCCATGAAAAATACGAAACGCTGTCCCAGATGCGACTCACAAAATATTGTCCGTGTTCCAGATAACCAGAACCGCCACGCCAGCGGAAACAATATTTACACCTCAACTTTTACACTGATTAAAAAAATTCCGGTCATCCGTTATGTTTGCTGTGACTGCGGCTATGTGGAGAATTGGGTGGAAACGCAAAGGGAACGTGATGAGATTAAGCGCACGTTTGGGTGAAGAATGAGAAAATACACAAAAGCTAACCGCCGCTATGGCAGACCGCCATATGCGGCGGTCTGCCTGTTGGAAAGCGGGGGAATCAGAGGTAATATGCTTACACGGCGGTTCTTGTATCGGCTATATGTCGCATTGCGGCGCTTATAGTCGTTGGGGACAATAGCTTGATTATCCGACTGGCTGTATATAATGATACCGATAAAGCGGGAAGGATAGATATGAAACTCATACAAGAAAAGTTATATCAAGATACATATATTTTAGGGAGATGGAATAAGTAAGGAAGGGGAGCTGCACGGCTCCCCTTTAGAACGAAAAATTATTCTGATTTTCCATAAGGTATAGCAATAGTGAAAGTGCATCCGCCCCCGGGGGTATCACTTAAATATATCTTCCCATCAAGGAGCGAGACCAGTTCGTTTGCAACGCTAAGGCCTAACCCATAGTGGCCTTTTTTGGTGCGTGACTTATCGCATCGGTAAAAGCGGTCAAATATATGCTTCTTATCTTCCTCGCTGATTCCAATACCATGATCTATGATGCTGATGGTCAGATTATTCTTTTTGATGGAAGCCTCCAGCAAAATAGAAGACTGTTCCGGTGAATAGGAAATCGCATTGTCCAGAAAAATGCTGATGATCTGGTTCAGACGGTCTTCATCAGAGAAGAGAGGGGGAAAACATTCTTCCGGCATCTCTATCTGCAGGTCGATTGATTTCTTGTGGCAGACAATCTCAAATTTTTCATATAGGTTGATAAGCAAAGTGTCCGCACTTATTTTTGATTTATGGAAAATCCAGTTCCCTGCATCAATGGAAGAAAGCAGGAGCAGGTTCTGGATCAGCCTTGCCATTCGGGAAACTTCCGTTTCAATGAGGGCAGCGTGGTTTTTTATGTCTGTAGTACATCCGGGGGAAGTTTCAATGACATCGGTGGCAGACAGCAGGACTGCCAGGGGCGTTTTTAATTCATGGGATACGGCAGCGATAAAATTTTTCTGGCTCTGCATGGCTTTTTCAGTAGGCTTCATTGCCTGCCGGATGATCAGGACTGATACAAACAGGACGGCGATGAGGACTATGAGCCATATCAGAAAATAATGCATGACTGTGGAGGAAAAAGCTGTTATCCCGCTTTTCTCCTTTACTATGGCAAGATTCAGGTATCCCTCATTGGTGTAAATGGAACAGAGTATGCCATAATATGGCCTGTCATTTACAGAGCGGAATGTATGGGTTCCGCTCTGGGTGCTGTAGCTGGCTTCATTGCTGACAACGGATTCTATGGATTTCAGCTTTTCCAGAAAGAGGTCAATCGTTTCGGCTGCATCTTTTATATTAGTGCTTTCATAGAGCAGTTCATCATGCTCTGTAAATAAGCGGAAAATATAATCATATTTTTGTTCGCAGATTTCTAAATTTTCCACATAATTTGTGGAGTTCTCAAAAAGCAGGGTAAGATTCGTAGCCTGCCTGTTAACAAAATTCAGCTCCGCATTCTGCATGGTTTCTATATTTTCGGATGCCAGCAGGAAAAATACGATTGTAAAGACAAACATAATGCTGCTGGCAAAAAGGAAGTATAATTTCCGTTTAAGGTTTCTTATCATGGCAGACCTCCAGTAAATACCCCGAACCATAAGATGCCGTAATGGAACAGCCGCTGTTCAGTGTCCGCAGGCGCTTGCGGAGAAAATATACATAATTATCGACATTGCCCTGCTCAATCGGGGCATCCGTTTCCCATACTTTCTGCATAAGCTGTTCACGGGTAAGGATTGTATCCGGCTTTTCCAAAAAAGCACACATTAAAAGAAACTCTTTCGGGGTAAGCGGTATCGTGTTTTTATTGCATGACAATTCTTTCCTGCCGAGGTTCAGGGAAAGGTCATGGTAATGCAGGCTGCTTTTTTCTGATATGATCATCGGCCTGCGTGTCAAAGCCCGGATGCGGGCAGACAATTCCGGTATGTGGAAAGGCTTTACCAGATAATCATCTGCCCCGTTATCCAGGCCGTCGATTCTTTCATTCAGTTCCGACATCCCGGTAATGATGATCACGGGAATGGATATCATTTTTTTACGCATGGCTTTAATGATGGTCAGCCCGTCAATGACCGGGAGCATCCGGTCGATAATAGCAAGCGCATATCCGTTATCGGGATTAAGTGCATAGATCATTCCGTCTTCGCCGCTGGTACAGGCATCCACAATATAACTTCGGTATTCATATTTGCCGGATGGGCTTGTAAATCTGCCAGTGTACAGACACAGAATGAAAGCAGACAGGCAATCGGGGCATCATTCCGGTTAGAGGAAAATGAGGCGAACCGCCATGTACGGATGGATAAACTTGTCAAACAGATTGGAGAGGGAGCAGGCGGCAGCGCAGGGGGATACCATACGGGGCAGACTGAATCAGGAGAATGGTTTACATGGACAGATAATGATTTTGAGACACTTTTGATGGAAGACATTTTAAAAATAGCGGAAGTAGACGGGATAGAAGCATATAACGTCACAACCACAAACACTGTTGTGAATCCGGTCAATTTTGAACGTATCGAGGATAAGGATGTAGATCCGAGTTCTGACCGGCAGCAGGGCGTGTCGCTCCGTGGAAACCTTTGCATGGAGCTGGACTTTGATGTCCAGAAGGGAAATATTGAAGTAAAGGAAGGCAGGATGATCATGCCGGAAGATACAGATGTATGCGTCATTTCCAGAGAGATTGCGGACTTAAACGGACTGCAGGTGGGAGATGTTCTGGAGTTTAACAACTGGAAGGAAAGGGAGACTTCCACGGTATACAAAGCAGAGGTGGTAGGCATCTATGATTCTATCAGCGGTATTACACCGATTATGTACGGCGACAGTTACCGAAGTGAGAATATTATCTTCACGGATCTGTCTTTTCCCGAAAAACCGGAGGGAAATGAGGGCAACCCCTTGTATCAGTATGCAACCTTTGTGGTAGAAAATGTGGATGAATACGAAACTGTAAAGGAAAGGATACAGGCAGTGGATATCGGATGGGAAAGATATGATTTCCTCGACAATACGGGAATGAGTGACACGATGACAGAGAACTTTGGCGAATTAGAGAGAATGAGTTCTCTGATCCTGATACTGGTCTGCATATCTGGTATCGTTATCATATGTCTGGTGTTTCTATTCTGGTTGAAAGGCAGGGTACACGAAATCGGTATCTATCTTTCGCTTGGCAGGACAAAATGCGGTATTGTCATGCAGATGCTTCTGGAGGGCATTTTGGTTGGGTGCGCCTCGTTTCTCATTGCTGCTGCAGCATCCCCGGTAGTTTCTAAAGGGGTTGTCGAATATCTGGTGGATTACCAGACGAAGCTGCAGGCAGAGGCGGAACAATTAAATGCGGGTATGGTATCAAACGGTGTGATAGAAGATGACAGGGAGGCGGAGATTGTGGGCGTCATGGTGGAAATCAGCAGCGATGTCATCTGCCTGTCAGGAATATCGGTTCTTGGAATCATCATGGCTGCAATTACACTGTCCTGTATTTCCGTCATGGTTCAGAAACCGAAAGAAATTTTGAGCAGGATGAGTTAGGAGGGCTTTATGTTAGAAATAAAAGATGTCATGTATTATTACAAATCGCAGAAAGACAAGGTGATATTGAACCATATATCATACAGCTTTGAAGAAGGGAAGATGTATGCTGTTTTAGGTACAAGCGGCTCTGGGAAGACCACGCTGCTTTCCCTGCTGGCAGGGCTTGATGTGCCGGTAGAAGGGGAAATCTGCATGAATGGTGTAAATATCATGCAGAAAGGCTTAAACGGGCATAGGAAAGAAAACATCTCACTTGTATTTCAGAACTACAATCTGATCGATTACCTTACGCCGGTTGAAAATGTCAGGCTTGGCGGAAAAGAGGATGCAATGGGTTTATTAAGGTCAATGGGACTGGATGAAACCCAGAGCGGGCGTAACGTCATGCAGCTCTCCGGCGGGCAGCAGCAAAGGGTTGCCATAGCGAGGGCATTGGCAAGCAATGCGCCTGTTCTGCTGGCAGACGAGCCGACAGGAAATCTGGATGAAGACACTGCAAATGAGATCATTGCTATTTTTTCAGAGCTGGCGCATAAAAAAAACAAATGTGTGATTATGGTTACGCACAGTAAGGAACTGGCTCAGAAAGCGGATGTCATTTTGACTTTGAAGAAAGGTTCGATTGTGGGAACTGAGGATACTGTGTTGGATGAGAAAATAAGAGGGGCGCTATTGGAGAAGGTTGAAGGGCTTTCTGCCCCGGATAATCCAAGAGATAAAATAATGCAGGAAATTGAAAAACAAAACAGTTAAGTTGCTCATGTCAGAACTGTATAGAATGAAGAAATACACAAAAGCTAACTGCCGCCTTGCGGGGGCAGCCGCCCCTATATCGGACGAAGAGCGAAAATACTAGCCATTTCGGTAATATTCTGAGATTGATTTATAATCGTTTCGTGCAATGGCGTTTGATAGGATGCCCTATAATCCGATATAATTTATGACGGAAAGAGAGGAAAATGATATAACAGGAATTGCAAAAAGCCGTCATGCAGACATCCAAAAGGCGGGAAAGGAATCGTCCAAAAAGGAATGGAAGCTGTCCGATTCCCTCCGGGAGAAGATAGCCGAATACGCCAGGGAGGACGCGGCGCAGAACGTCTATATGGGGAATAAGTTCCTCGCCCTGCGTAAAAGCGAGGTCGCTAAAGTAGCGCCGGACAGGGCCGCGCTGATGGGGAAGGTCAGTCAGGAAATGGCGGACATGATGAAGCAGAGTTCCAGTCCGAAGCTGTCCATGTGTATGACGGGAAATTAGTTATATCATATATTACTCTTTGCATTGTTATATGTGTCATGGGAATAAAAATATTTGATGGCAATTATGACATTGTGACAGAAGGCTGCATAGCATTTATCTTTCTTTTGAAACGGTAAAAGGGAACCGGGCAGAGCGTATTGTCATTTGTCTGGTTCCCTTGCTACATATCAGTGCGGGGGGGGGGGGGCGGAAAATAAGGCCGGTTACCGGTCGGAGTGGAGTAAAGGAGGCGGCAGATGGAAGTGATCAGATGCCCCAATTGTCCTCAAATTCTTCCTTCTATATGACAAAAACAGGAATATCTAAACTAAATTGATTTTTAATCATTTCCTCAATTCGGCTTGTCGTTTTGATTGTATCGGCTTCATTACTTGACAAAATCACATTACCACTATTCAAATAGGTTTTGACCTCTGCATAATCGGAAACCAATAATAGGGTCTTTCTACGGCGTTACATAAATAGAATGCGGCAACCACGTCCATGGTAGTTATATATACATATGGCCGGTCATGATCCGCTTGATTTGGTTTTAATACTTTTATATTTCCAGTGTTACTGTCATGGTATAGCACCATAGTGGCTTCTCCTCAAATTCCGATTTGCTGAACTGAATTATAACATATTTTATTTTGGGGCTCAATCTCAATTAATGAAATATATATTCTATTTTCTCATAGTGATCTATAAAAATCTTTTGAAGTATGTTCATAAGAGTAATATGCAGGAAATGAGGCTGGAAAGCAACCCCCACCCCTCAAGATTGAGGGCCGGGGGAGTTGAATAGGCGAAGCCTATTTTTTATGGGGTTCTTTTGCCTGATAGTATATACTCGTAGGCAAAAGTCGGTTATTATCACGGAAACTGTTTGTACAGATATTCATTGCAATCAATGGCATCACATCTGATAGTTTCTGTCACATTTTTCCATAAAACAGATAAGGATTAAAAAATATTTCTGAATCAGAAGTTGAAGATAAAGGCGGACAGTGGCATAATAAAAACCATACTCCCAAAGAAAGGGGAATTTGTATGGATAAGATTCTGGTTGTTGAAGATAACATGGAACTGTCTGATACCCTCTGCCGCAACCTGCAGGCGGAGGGCTTCACGCCATATGCCGCATTAAGTCTCGCGCAGGCCCGGAAATATCTGGACAGTGGGATTGATTTATGTCTGCTGGATATAAACCTGCCGGATGGTGACGGGTTTGCTTTCTGCCGCAGCTTAAGTGAAAATACAGCCATTCCTGTCATACTGCTGACGGTGCGGGACGGGGCGCAGGACATGGTGCAGGGGCTGTCCATCGGGGCAGATGACTATGTGACAAAGCCTTTCCGCATGGATGTCCTTGTGTCAAGGATACGGGCTCTGCTGCGCAGGGTGAGGAACCGCAGGCCGGAGGACGGAAGCCTTTACTGCGGGGATGTCTGCATCAATAAAAAGACATCCAAAGTCTATAAAAAAGACTGCCCGGTAGAGCTGACACCGAATGAATACCAGCTCCTTCTCCTGCTTTTGGAACATAAGAACCAGACCATTACCCGTGAGCAGATTTTGGAAAAGCTGTGGGATGTGGATGGCAATTATGTCAATGACAATACGCTTACCACGCTGGTAAAGCGCCTGCGGCAGAAGGTGGAGGATCATCCGCAGATGCCAAAGATCCTCCTGACAGTCCGGGGATTTGGGTATAAGGCGGTGGACTATGAGGGATAAAAAGAAGGGGAACCGGATTTTAATATGCGGGATTGCGCTTTCCATCTGCCTGTTCGTTCTGGCAGGCGGTGTTATCCTGCATCTGTCAGAAACATTTATCAGAAGCGGTATTGCGGACATGGCTGGGGCTGTGGGGATTGCTGCCCCGGAACAGCTTGGCGATATCATGCATCTATACAAGTCCGGTGATGGACTGAGGGCTGCGGGGGAAGAAATCTTAAGGCAGTACGGCTATGGGAGGGATGTATATTCTTTTGTTCCGGCATGGTTTGGGGCAGCGGCATATGCCATTCCTTTCTGTATCATACTGGTCATGCTGTTTTCTTTTGGACTTTACTGGAGGCACAAGATGAAGGAGGCAGAGAAGCGGACAGCGGCGCTTTCCGGCTATCTGGACAGAATCATGGAAGGGCAGTATGACACCCTGATGAAAGAGGATACCGGTTCCGCGCTGGGGGACAGCATCTATAAAGCGGTGGTGCTTCTCCGGGAAGAACGGGAGCAGGCGCAGAGGGCAAAGGAGAACCTTGCGGACAATATGGCTGATCTGTCCCACCAGTTAAAGACCCCGGCGGCATCCATAGGGCTTACCCTTTCGCTGCTGAAAAAGAAAGCGTGGGATGAAGAGACAAAACAGGACATCATACGGATGGAAGGACAGGTCGGCCGCCTCCAGCACCTGGTCGGCACCATGCTCACCCTGTCAAAGCTGGATGCAGGTGTGCTGGAACTGGAAGAAAAAGCGTTTGACCTGGAGGAGATGCTGGTGGATGCAGTCCAGCCCTTTGTCCGGCAGCTGGAAGAAAAGGGGATATGCTTTGGGATACAGGGCGCTGACGGGATTTCGCTTTCCGGGGATTTCGGATGGTGCAGCGAGGCGTTGGGCAATATCATCAAAAACTGCATGGAGCATACGCCGGAGCGGGGGGATATCAGCATAACCTGCCAGGACAATCCTATCTATACGGAAGTTGTCATTCAGGACAGCGGCGGGGGATTTGACGAAGCAGACCTTCCCCATCTGTTTGAGCGGTTCTACCGTGGGGCTGGTTCTTCCAAAGACAGTGTGGGAATCGGGCTTGCCCTGTCAAAATCCATCATTGAGAAGGAAAACGGGACGGTCACGGCGGAAAATGCTAAAACAGGGGGCGCAAGATTCGGTATTAAATTTTACCATTGTCACCGAATTAGCACATAAGGGTGGTAGTATGTAAGGAAGTTCCAAGCCCTGCGGAGGGCTTGTTACATACTTAAAACAAGAGAGGTGCTGTTTATGGATATTTTAAGGACTGAGGGCCTGACCCGGCAGTATGGGACGGGGCAGACAATGGTGACGGCTTTGGACCATGTAGACCTGCAGGTGGAAAGGGGGCAGTTTGTTGCCATCATCGGGGCGTCCGGCTCCGGCAAGTCAACGCTGCTCCATCTGCTGGGAGGCGTTGACCGCCCTGACGGCGGGAAGATATTTGTGGAAGGGGTGGACATAGCGACATTTGGGGAGGAACTGCTGGCGCAGTACCGCAGGCGCAAGGTGGGGCTTATCTACCAGTTTTATAACCTTATCCCTACGCTCAGTGTGAAGAAAAACATCTGTCTGCCCATGCTCCTGGATAACAAGGAGCCGGGGAAGGAACGGTTTGATGACATTGTAAGGACATTAGGGCTGGGTGACAGGCTGGAACACTTGCCGGGGCAGCTTTCCGGGGGACAGCAGCAGAGGGCGGCAATCGGGCGGGCATTGATCTACCAGCCAGCGATCCTGCTGGCGGACGAGCCGACAGGGAACCTTGACCGGAAGAATACGGAGGAGATTATTTCCCTGTTGAAACTGTCCAACCGCCAGTATAAACAGACCATCCTGCTGGTCACCCACGATGAGAATGTGGCGCTGGAGGCAGACCGCATCATTAAGATAGAGGATGGGAAGATCATCTCGGATAAGGCGGTGCGGCCATGAACATCATACGGGAATACAGCTTAGACCAGGTGCGTAAAAACCGCCGCACCTCCATTTCCATTATGGTTGCGGTTCTGATTGCTTCCACGTTCTTATGTACATTGCTTGTTTTTGCGCAGAGTTTCTGGAACCAGATGGTACAGCAGGAGATTTATACCTCCGGGGATTGGGATGCGGAGCTTATGGATGTCCCGGCAGACAGGCTTGGCATGGTGAGGGACAATGCAGGCGTAAAAGCCATGTTTGTGAAAGGGGATAATAAGACCGCTTTCCTGCCGGAAGGGACGGCGCTCCCCCGCCTGCTGATACAGAATTGTGACAGCGGCTATTGGGGCTCCATGTATGAAAAGAATATGCTCCTGCGGGGGCGCATCCCGCAGGCTTCTGGCGAGGTCGTGGTCAGCAAGGATTTCTTTTTGCAGAACCCGGCATATGGCATTGGCGACACGCTTGCTGTGGGAATAGGCAGCAATGTGCGGACGCACATGGAAGAAAGCCAGCAGAAGGATGCCGCCAGCCTGACCATTGTGGGGGAACTGGATGTGTCTGTTTCCTCCGGTTATGAAGGATACCTTGCCTATGGCTTTATGGAGCCGGATGAGCTTTCGCCGGACAGTGAGGTGGTAGTCTACCTCCAGATGGAGCGGAGGGGGGAAGTATATACGGCAGTCCCGCAGATTGCACAGGCGATAGGGCTTCCGAAGGATGAATACGGGAACTACCCGTGCCGCTACCATGCCGCGCTGCTTGCATGGCACGGGGTATATGCGCCGGGGAGTTTTTTCCGGAGTGATGTGCCGAAGCTGTTCCTGGGGCTCCTGCTTGCGGCAGGCACATCGATGGCGGTATTTGCCTATATCATAAGGGGCGCTTTCGGGATTTCGGCGAAACAGAAGATTCATCAGCTCGGCATACTGAAATCTGTGGGGGCGGGGCCGAAGCAGATAGGAAGGACGGTCATTTATGAGGCGTGTATCCTTTCGGTTATTCCCATCCTGCTTTCAATGGTTTTGGGATACCTGTTTTCCCTCGGCGTCCTGTCTGCCTATTCCGATATGACCAGTGAAGTGTTCGGGAGCAGGATGGAGGTTTATTTTTCCCCGGCAGCGGCGCTCATGGCGGCAGTGCTTTCCTTTGCTATGGTCCTGCTTGCCGCGCACGGGCCGGCGAAACAGATGTCAAAGGTTCTGCCCATAGAGGCAGTGCGCGGGGAGCAGTACAGCATTTCCGTAAAGAAAGCAAAGAGCCATCCCGTATTGGCAAAGCACTTCGGATTCCTTGGGGAGATAGCGGCGAACTCGGTAAATGCGGGCAGAAAACTGTACCATACCTGCATGGTGACGCTTTCCCTGTGTATGCTCCTTGCCTTTGGGTTCCTGGCAGCGTTCACGGTTTCCGATATCAGCAATGCGCAGGCGGAAAACAGGAATCATTTTGATGTAAATATCACGTTGAGGACAGGGGAGCGGATAGACGGTGCGCTCCTTGCAGAACTGAAAGCCATGCAGGGGGTACAGGGAATATCTGTTTATGCAAGGGCAAACTGCGCTGTCTGGCTTTCCGGGAGTGACCAGTCGGCAGAATTCCTGCAGGCAGGAGGTTTTGATGCCGCAGACGGCTATATCGTGGAGCGGGACGGGCGTTACCGTGTGCCTTGTGTGTTGGTAGGGATGGAGCAGGATGCCTATGAAAGCGTTCTGCGGGAAGCGGGCATGGAGGCTTTGCCGGAATCTTCCGCCATCATTGTAAACAGTGTGGCAAAGAACCCCGGTGCAAGGGATTATGAGGCAATGCAGGAAACAGTCCCTTACCTGAATCTCCGGCAGGGGCAGAGGGTGGAGCTGACAGAGAAGTATTCGGATGATACTCAGGGCGACTATGAGTTTGCCGTGGATATTGCGGCAGTGATCCCGTCAATGCCGGAGATTGGGCTTGATCCTTCGTTTTATACGCTTCCGGTTATCGTGCCGATGGAGGAATATTATGCAATTATCGGGAATTTCAGTGATGAGATGGAGGTTTATAATTACAGGAACTATGTAAATTATGTTGTGCCGGATGGAATGGATGAAGAAATCCAGAGCGAGGCGGAAAGGATATGCAGCGCTTATCTGGGCAGCAGTGATTTTATGACTTCCAGTAAGACGGAGCGGATGAGGAACCGAGGGAGGATGACAGGTGCGACAATGTTTGTCGTGTGCAGCCTTGCGGCGCTGTTCGGGGTTGTGGGCATTTTCTCGGTGCTTTCAGCAATCCTGAACAGTTTAGGACAGAGGAGGAAGGAATTTGCCATGCTCCGCTCGGTAGGCGTGGATGAAAAAGGAATCCGGCGGCTTCTTGGGATGGAAGGGTTTCTGCTGTCAGTCAGGCCAATATTGATCGGACTTCCGTTGCTCACCATTGTATGTGCCGCACAGTGCTATATGATGGGAGTGTCCGTCATGGAATTCCTATATGCATTCCCGGTGTGGGCGCTGATGATGTATATTGTTTTGGTGCTGCTTGTGATTAACGGGATTTATATACTGGCTTCTAAGAAAATCAGGGATGATGTCATTGTAGAAGCGATTAAGGACGATACAGTATAGGAACAATTGTAGTAATAGAAAACAGTCCGGGAGGTTTACAGGCAAAGCACAGAAAATCTGAAATCCTATATGCAGCGCCAGTGGAGCCTTGTCGCGGGAATGGCCGACACGTTCAGGGAGATGGAATGACATAGGGGATGATTTTATATAACTTAAGCAAACTACACACAAACTACAAAAAAGTATGGTATGATGGTTAAGGAGTGTGGAGGTGATACCATGCAGAGGATTTTAATTGTTGAAGATGATATGGATATTCAGGAACTTCTACAGGAATTTCTGCAGGAGTCAGGATATAAGGCCGATATTGCAGGTGATGGCGTGGCAGCCGTGGATATGTTTGCGAATAACCTCTATGACCTGATTCTGCTGGATATCATGCTGCCCAAAATAGATGGGTTCACTGTCTGCGAACTGATCCGGAAACAGTCACAGGTTCCCATTATTATGCTGACGGCCCTGGGCAGTGAAGGCGACCAGATAAAAGGACTGGACCTGCAGGCGGATGACTATGTAACAAAACCATTTTCCATGCCAGTGCTGCTGCGAAAAATAGCGGCTGTCCTTCGGCGGGCCGGAAGCCGGGAGGATAGTGAAGGTGCATTGCTCCATTACAAAAGGCTTACTTTGGATATGGATGGTTACCGGGTTTATGTCGGGGATGTGGAATATGACCTGACACAAAGGGAATTTGAGGTGTTGAAGGAACTGCTGGAGAATCAGGGGAAGGCACTTTCACGACAGCATTTCCTGAACAAACTGTGGAAATACGATTTTTACGGGGATGAGAGGGTGGTTGACACGCATATCAAAAATCTCCGGAAAAAGCTGGAGATTGACTATATTGAAACAATTCGGGGAGTAGGTTATAAAATTGACAAAGAGGGTAAAGAAAAGCCTGTTTATTAATATATTTGCTGTAACCTGCATGCTGATGGTGGCCTGCTGCTCTGCTACCTACTGCTTTATCGCATGGCTGGTTCCAGAATCATACAGCACAGACCTGGATGCAGCACTGGATAAGGAAGTGAATGCATTCATTTCAGAACTGGAATTTACTGCGGGAGAGGAAAGTGGGTTTCTGTTTGATGAATTTCTGCTGAACAATGATGTGATGCTCCAGTTGTATGATGAGGACGGAAGGGAGATTGCGCTGCCCTCACAGTATGACCATGATTTCCCGGATGCGGTCAGTGACGGCATTGTTTTTGAGGGACCGCCTTCTATGTATGGGGCAACGCACAGATACCTGTTTCACTTCGATGATTCGGAGAGGGTCTATACCCTGTCTGTTGCTGGAAACGCAGAACCGGTAAACAGACTGCAGGATACCATCGGCAATATAGTCCCGCCTCTGATGGTCATGGTAATCTGCATTTCAGCCATAGGTGCAGTTCTGTATTCTAAGTATGTCACAAAGCCTGTCATAGAGATCAGCAGGGTGTCAGAAAAAATGTCCGACCTTGATTTTTCATGGGATTGTACGGAAAACCGCTCCGACGAATTAGGGATACTGGCGCACAGCCTGAATGAAATGGCCCGGAAATTGTCTTCGGCGCTCAGTGAACTGCAGGCGGCAAACAGCCGGTTGGAAGCGGACATTGAGCGGGAGCGTATGCTGGAACAGGCACAGCTTGATTTCTTTTCGGCGGTATCCCATGAACTGAAAACACCGATCACAGTCATTAAGGGGCAGCTTGAAGGGATGCTGCTGAATGTGGGGAAATACAAAGAACGTGATAAATATCTTGCCCGTTCTCTTGAAGTGGTAAAAGCAATGGGAGGGATGGTGCAGGAAATCCTGACTGTTTCCCGCATCAAATCATCAGAAACTGCCTTGCAGGAGGAAATCTTTGATTTTTCAGACATGATAAAAAGTGAGTATGGACTATTTGAAGATATGGTTGTGGGCAAGGGGCTGGAATGGCACGAGGACATACAGAATGGGCTGATACTCCGGGGAGACAAAGCACTCCTGGGGAAAGTGGTAAATAACCTTGTTTCCAATGCAATCCATTATTCGCCGGAGGGCAGTGATATTTTTGTTACGGCTCATTCCAGGAGCGGGAGGATACAATTTTCCATAGAGAACGCGGGGGTCCATTTGCCGGAAGATGACATACCAAAACTCTTTGACGCTTTCTATCGTGTGGAGCGGTCACGCAGCCGGCAGACGGGCGGCAGCGGATTGGGGCTTTATATTGTAAAGATGATTCTGGAGCAGCATGGAGCGGATTATCAGATAAGGAATACCGAACAAGGCGTATGTTTTAACATTGAATTTTTAAATAATCATCAGAAACAGGGTGGCGGCATATGATTTGCCTGCCGCCTTCTTTTGTGGAAAACTTCACACAAAACACATAAAGTCCACAAGGAAACCCCAAATTTTTTTGATAAGATAGAATTATCAAAACGAGAAAGGAGAACTTCAAATGAAATTAAAAATGACAAAAAGGATTTTATCCGCATCTGTCCTGATCAGTATATGTATGCTTACGGGCTGTGCGGGAAATGCAGCCGCAAGCGTTCAGAATGGAACTTTGCTGTCTACAATACCTGCATATGGCACTGGAATGGTAGGGGATTCGTCTGCGACGGAAACTCCCGGCAGCGTGGACTGGTCTGTATATGAAGCATATGGGCTGTCCTATGATGATAAGACGGGCTGCTATACCTACAATGGGAGCATCGTGCGTTTCTTCAATGATCCGGCAGCAGGGGCGAGCTTTACGAATTTCTTCACGGGGACGGTGGATATTGAAGCGAAGCGTGACGCAGACAATAACCTTGTCGGTATCGAAGAATGCTCTCAGGAAGTATATGACCGTCATACGCGGAAGCAGGAGCATTTTAAGGATATGTCTATAAGTACGGAACCAAATACAGCAATGGCAGCCGAAACAGGGAAGAGCAACGGAGAGTTGTTAAAGGATTATGAAGAGTATGGTGTATCCTTTGACGGCGAGTATGGCCGCTGGTTTTATGGCGGTAACGAGATTAAGATACTGATTGATAGTGAAAGGGCTATTGTTTATTACACGGATGAAAAGGGAATATGCCTCGCTGTCAGCAGAGATGAAAACCATAACATCACAGAGATAAAAAACATTTCAGAAAGTGACGCACAATTACTGCTGCAGGTAAATAAGCCCACAGCCTCCGCTGATTATGCTACTGAGGAAAATTGATTATATCGGATGGTGAAATCGTGGTAATGAGAGATTTGTTTTGATGAAAGTAAACTTAGGAACTGTAGAAAAATAATTGTTTAAATTTAAGGTATATGTTATAGTTGGCTAAATATGTATAAATGTGAGGTTGGCCAACATGACAATCGAGGTTCTTAATAATGTTGGTTATTAAGTTACTTTATATTCATGGTCCCAGATGTTACAATAAGCTCTATAAGGACTGTAGGCGCAGTGATCTGGGATAAGCCATGATTACTCTTGTGGGGTAAAAGGGGTAAAAGTCATCAAGATCTCACAGCGGCACAGGCGGCTATTTCCAAATGATGCCATAGGAATTTGGGTACTCGCAGGCGAAAGTATTGAAGAATGGCTTAAAATAAGCTGAAAGCAAGGCTTTCAGCTAGGTTTTTTAGGCTTGGTGGGGTTCACTGGAATGGTTGGTGAACCCCATATTTTCGTGTTTTTAGATGTCGCTGATAGGATGGCGATTGGGGAAAAAATCGTACTATCAGGCAAAAGTATACTTTCACGCAAAAGTCCGGGGTTTCCGTGATAGTATAGAGTTATGCGTGATAGTATACAGAAAAATTGAAAAATGATAGCGGGAGGAAAAGGGTTGTTCAATGGCTCTTTTTTGCTTTCCGTTCCTGAAAAATAGTCGTTTCGTGCCATCGGATGAAAAACAGAAAATTTTTATGGTATAATTCAGTGGATGCTTTTACTTTAGCAGGAACGGTATTCTGCCGAAGTAATAGGAAAGAACGAAACCCATCAATAGCTTGTGTGACATATTGGCAAAGTACTGAAAATCTGAAATCCTATATGTAGCGCCAGTGGAGCCTTGTGGGAGGAATGGCTGGTACGTTCGGGGATATGGAATGATAGAGGAGCTAGCACAGCATTGCGCAAATAACAGTGAATACAGCACCTGCTATTTGCACCAGTACTGCGTTGTCGTCAGTCAACAATGCC